>ENA-OFCF01000133-OFCF01000133.1-metagenomes-genome-assembly--contig:-NODE-133-length-37012-cov-8.068133_pt1 | contig 37012 bp, 27 predicted proteins | sample MGYA00153387_OFCF01 | MGnify analysis MGYA00153387 | reverse complement strand
TTAAACCCATACGGCTCTAGGGAAATTCAAAAATCTAGCGAGGGAATATGCGCTTTGGGTGCGGTGGCATTCGTCCACGAAGATGAAGAGCTCGCCAACCGCGTGGGTCGGTTGGGCTTGGAGTTCCTTGATGAAGGCATCGAAGTCATCCACGCCTTTTTTGCCGAACTTATGAACCAGCGAGCAGAGCAGGCGCGGGGCGGCTTGGCCGAGCTGGACCATCAGGTCCTTGCCACTGCTGGTGCGGTAGATGTCTTCCCCGGCATCGGTGAAGACGCGTTCGATTTGTTTGTCGAGTTCGTCGCGGTCGGTGAGGATGAGGACGCGGGCCTTGGGTAGGTTTTCCAGAATCCACTTGGCCAGCAACACCATGACGATGCTCTTGCCGCTGCCTTGGGTGTGCCAGATGATGCCGCCGAGGTATTTGACGATCTTCTTTTGTGATTTCTTGATGCCGAAGTATTGGTGGACGCGTGGCAGCTTCTTGATGCCGCCGTCGAAGAGTACGAAGTCGTGCAGCAGTTCGAGAAGCCGGTCCTTGCGGCACATCTTGAGGAGATACTTGTCGAGCTTGTAGCGGGAGTCGTCCTCTTCGTCCTCCTTCCAGCGGAGGAACATTTTTTCGGGCGTGAGAATGGATCCGTATTTCAGGCCTTCCGTGTCATTGCCCGCGATGGCGATTTGCACCGTCGTGAAGAACCATTCGTTGAATTCCTTCGATTGGTTTGAAAGCAACTGACGAATACCTTCGCCGATGGAAACGTGGCTGTTTTTGAGTTCAATCACGCCGGTGGCGATGCCGTTGATGTAGAGCACGAGGTCCGGCCGCCGTTCCAGGCCACCGCGCAGCGTGACTTCTTCCACGATCACGAAGTCGTTAGCGTCGGGTTTTTCCCAGTCGATCAGTTTTACCGTTTCCGTCACCTTGCCCGCTTCGATTTTTACCGGCACGCCGTAGCGCAGCATCGAATAGACCGCCCGGTTGTTGTCGTAGAGGCTGCGATTCGGGTTTTCCGCTTCCACGCGGAGCAGGTAGATGGCACGGCTGATCTGGGTCATCGTGTAACCGGCTTGAATCAGGTAGGCGCTCAGCAGGTCTTCCTCGATGTTGCTGTTGTTCGAACGATCCGAGCGGTCGCCGAGAAATCGGTAGCCGAGTTCGTCGCGGAACAAGGCGATGACCCGGTTCTGGGTGACGCGTTCTGGTTTGCCGATGGAGTTCATGGTTGGATGGTCGTTGGATGGCGTGCGGTAGATCGTTAGATTTCTGTGAAAAATCGGTAGATTATCGGTCGATTCCGATCTGATCTCGGTGGGTGGCTCGGCGACAGGTAGCAGATTCAGCCGTGCGGGTAGTAGATCGGTAGTGGCTTTGTGATGAGTTGATTCCCCCGTTTCTACTGGCGAGGTTCTCGAAAATCGGAAGATAGGCGGGAAACATCGGAAGATAGCCGGAAGATAGCTTCATGAGGCAGGAGGAATTTGTGGCCGTATTTCATAACGAGTGCCTGGCCCACTGCTTTTGCGCTCAAGGATTCCGAAGTCCATGAGCACCCGTAGGTCGCGATTTGCTGTATCGTAGGTAATTCCAAACTGTTTGCGGCACCAACCACTTGTCACGGAACCCTTTTCCAAGACACGCGCCACAATCGTCCGTTGGCGTTCATTAAGCTGCGCTTCGACAGCCGGCGTCACGAGTCCACCGGCATTCTCCGGCGTCCGGATCCGCTCGAAATTCCCCGCTGGTCCGGGCAGGGTGACGACGAAGAAGCCGTCCTGCTGGGCGATGGTAGGCTCTTCCAAACCGTGGTTCAGCATGGCATCCCGCATCCGGGCGAAGCCCGTGCCGCGTTGCTCCATCATCATCAGCGTGGCCAGTGACTGGGCGATCAGCGGATTCCGGGAACACGGGCGATAGCCACCTTTGCGGAGCCGCGCCAAGGTGAGCGGTTTGAGTGGATAGCCGGGGCTTGCCACCTCAATGCGGTCATTGAAGAGGCGGAGAAAAATCTTACGAGAAGCGTCTTCGTAGCTGCGGTGGGCCACCGCGTTCACCAGCGCCTCGCGCAGCGCCGGGACCGGATACTCGTTGAGCCGCAGGTTGTTGAGACCCACGACCCGGTGCGGGTGGAAGGTGTGGTCGTTGATGAAATGGAGCGCCTGCTCCAAGGCATGGGGCAATGGCGCGTTGATGCCAAGCTGTCCCTTGGGGCTGCCGGTGACCCGGACATCGTCGTAGGCGTCCGCCAGAATCTCGCACTGGGGAAAACGATTGGCAGGTTGCTTGCCGAATAGGATGAAGGCGGCTGCGGTGGGGGAAAATTCGGACCTCTGGTCGCCACGGACCGCGAGGCCTCGGGCATGCAACGCTTCCTCACCGGATCGATAAAGCTGCTCGGCGGTGTTCGTGGCCAAGCGGTTGTTAAAGCGGCTGAGAAGATCCTGATCCAGTGCGCCGACACCCGTATGGGCAAGCACTGCCGATTCAAACGCCGAAGCGGACTCGACCAACTGCTCGCCCTCGCTCACTTCTTCTGCCGTGGCTTTAAGCTCGAACTCCTCCGCCAGCAGGCGCTGGAGGGCTTGGAGCATGAGTGGCTTCAAGTCCTCGCGATCATGAAAGCGTTTGTAGGTGAAACCGTCTTTTTTCGTCTCCGCGATCAGTTCCCGGCTCTCTGGCGAACGGGTGTCGTCCTTGGCCCCTTTGAGGAAAATAATCGTGGGAAGACCCAGTTTCCGGGCCTCCCGGTATTCGTGGTGCGTAGCAGAAATTCCTCCATCAGCACTTCCATACTCGTTGGCGATCATCAGCACATACGCCTGACAACTTTTCAAGGTGGCGAGGTAGGGCTTGCTGGCCGGCCGGGACGGCGGGGGTTCCTTCTCGAACAGCACTGGCACGCAGTGTTGGAGCAGAAACGGATCAGTGGAAACGAGCGCAGCCACTGCGGCGCGTTCCAGCTCCAGCTCTTTTTGCACGCTGCTGATGAAAAGGCGGATGGGTTTCATGTCAGTCTCATTCGAATTCCTCCTCGGCATCTTCTGCTTCTACCTCATCGTCAAGATCTGGGATGAATTTCGAGTGAACCTTTGTGAGATACTCTCGTGCGCTTTCACGGTTTGCTTCGTAGGCGAGGCTCTCGTTTACGAAATCAAGTCTGGATCGTGCTGTGTTGATCACCTCTGCCCATTCGCGAATCCAGACTGTGATTTTTCCATCGGAGCTGGTCCATACGAGACCTCGTGGCTTGCCGCTCTGGTTTGAATCTTGTTTTGCAAACTCATTGAATTCATTCGACACTGCAACAAACTTCCATCTTGCAGGGACTCCCCCAAATCGTTCGTCGCTTGCAACCGCCATGGCATATTTTTTGATCTGCGTGATCACATCATCGTCGATCTTTTTGGAAGGCCTCTTGAGTTCCACGACGAGGTAGTCCATCTCTCCCGCTCTGGGCTTGACACCCCGGCTCAGCATCAGGTCGATCCTCCCGGTTTTGTCGTCGCCTACCACTACGGATGTCTCCCCGTCCTCCCGCTCGCCGAGGATACCGATGTGTTTCTCTAGCACTTCTTCAAGACGCTCCTCGCTGCCTGATAGCGCGAAATCTTCATCAAAGATCCACGCCTCGGTTTCCAAAACCTTGTGAAGTTGATCGCGCTCCAAGAGTCTCTTCTTGGTCTCCTTGTCAAACAGGAGGTTGTCCAGTCCTATGAGCAAGTCCAAGCGGTTTGCAACTGTTGCGGCTGAACTGATGATATTGGAGAGAGTAGTTCTTTCCAGCAACGCAGACAGTTCCTCTTGTTTGTCTTTTTTGAGATGTAGAACCTCGGTGATGATCTTTTGAAGCGATTCTGGATTCTCCCGGAGAGCTTGAGCGAGCAGGAGGAATGTGAACTTGCGGGAACTTTGATCTGCCTCATCAAACTTGGGAAGGTAGTCCTCAAGGTTGATTGCCATTATGTCGAACACCTGCCGTTCCGCTTCTTCGACCGGGGTCAAAGTTAGTTTTTCCTCGTAGGGGTAAATATCCTCCTTCTTCCAGCGTTCGACAATCTGCCGTTGACGCTCCGCAGCGCGCCGCCGGAAGTGGGTGCGGATGGCGTCCTTGCCACGTGAAACGATCGCTTTCACGTCAGGATGGAGATCTTCGAGTGTCAGGTCATTGGTTTTGTCGAGTTCCCTGAAATGGTCGCACTTTAGATAGGCCGTAAAATTGAACCCACGTGCCTGAATGCCAGGTTCGATTTCGTGGAGCGATACACCGTTTCCATCGCAAAGGTGGACGGCACGTTTTGTCGGCAGTGCCCATTCCACGATACTTACTGTGGCGTCCGCTGTTTCTCCGTTCGCAAGTTTAACCGTCTCCAAGGGGACTTCCCTTTTGTGGATCTGGAGGCCGCTCGGATCGATCCTTGTCCCGTTCAACAAGATGGAGACTTGGGGATACTGGCTAAGATAGGGTGCGAAAAGTTTTGCCAGTTCCTGGGCTGCATCATCGGCCAAGAGAGCCCCGTGACTTTTTTCGATTTCGCTGATGATGACTTCAGTTCCAGTGATGTCCGATGTTCCGGGTCGTGGGTCAGTGTATGCGAGTGAGTCCAAGGCGGAGGTTCTTCCCGAAATCTGATAGGTATTCACCTTGTCCTCAGCCTTGTAAAGCGTGTTCCACACGACGCAGTTGCCCAAGGCGAACGCCTTAAATCTTCCTTGCCCGTTCTTTCCGTGTAACCCACGTCCGTTGACCTTGGCTTTCTGCTTCTTCCATGAGGCTCCCAGATTGCCAAAGAGCGTATGAATCTCGTCATGGGGGATGCCGTCACCGCTGTCCTTTACCCGGATCTCTTCCAATCCTCCGAGATTGTTGACCGAGAGATTCACGGCGACCTCGTCGGATCCGGAATCCAACCCATTCCATATCAGCTCCGCCAGTGCGTTGAGAGATGTAGTCGTGCTGAGTCGCTCCAGAAAGTCTTTCCTGGGGGCTATCGCTATGCGGTTATTGGTCTGATTCATATGAGTCTCGTCCTTCCGGTGAGGAGTTCTTGCATCATGCCCTGCTTGAGGGCGCGGGTCTTGTCCCGCCGCTGCTCCAGCGCCGCCAGCTCCAGGTCCATGTCGGAGAGAACGGTGGCGATGGCGGTTTGTTCGGGGTATCCAGGAATGGGGATTTCCAAGTCGCGAACGTCCCGGCTATTCATTGATGGATAATTTGAGCCTGTGAGCAACGCGTCAATTTGTCGGTTAAGAGGTGCTGCGAAAAGATGTTGGAAGATATAACCGGTGTGAGTCACCCCGTCACGGCAACGCAGGACGCAGAAACCTGTCGAGCAGATCCAATCCGGTTCCTTGCTTTGGAATAATAAGTGGGATTTAAGATTTGGCCGGACTGTTGATACCATTACATCATTCTGCCGTAGCTCGCGCCGAGCGCGAGATGGAGCGCTGATGAAGATTTCTTCTGAGTATCCTCGGAGATTTCCTTCGTCGACGTTTTCAAGAGAGATGTATTTGAAAGCATATTCTGGGCTTGTTCCACTCCCGAGGTTCTTGGGGTCGGTTTCAACCAAATCTCCCAGCCGCTTCGTCTCCCACTTTCCCGTGAATTCCGGGAGGCGGGTTTGGCCGGTGAGGAGCTGCTGCATGGCGGCCTGTTTGAGGTCGCGCTGCTTGGCGATGAGCCGGTCCAGCGCGGCGAGCAAGGTGTCTACGTCCGATAAGGCGGTGGCGATGGCGCGTTGCTCGGGGAGGGGTGGGAGGGCGACAGGTAGCTCTCCCAGAGACGATTTACTGATCGAAGCCAAGTTAGTTGTCTGCTTGCCTGCGGTGAGGAAGAATCTGCGAACAGGTGGTGTAGTCGTCCAGATATTGAGGTATTCGGGCAACAAGCTTGTTTTGCATCGCACCACGAAAACATGGTTCTGATGAACGCAGGGATGGAACTCACCGCGCCAGATTGCGCCACGTCCCAACTTATCAAGGTCTCCTCCTTCGTTCATCAAGACATCACCAGGCACGACTTTGTAACGTGGCAGATCGGCACGACTCAGTTGGATTTTGCTCATCTCTGCGAGGTCCAAGAAACCATCCTGAACATTGGCTACTCGGAGATAGTGAACAGAAATTGGGTCCGAGGTGGCCGCGTTGGAGTTCTTTGCAATGCCACCTCGGATATCGGCCACACGAGTGAGCGTCTTCACCTCCCACTCCCCCGGGATCACGCCGACTTCGGTCTGTTTGTAGCCGGGTTTCATGACGGCTCCTCCATTTCAAGGTCACGGGAAAGCTCCTCTTCAATGGCTTCGATGCTGGGGAGGCTGGACGCAAATTCCTCGGGCAGGGCACGGGTGAGTTCATAGTCGGCCACGCCGATGGGTTTGTGGATGTCGCGCATGGAATACTCGGCAAGGATGCGGTCCTTGGTCTGGCAGAGGATCAGGCCGATGGTGGCGGCGTCGTGTTCGCGGCGGAGTTGGTCGTCCACGGCGGAGCAATAGAAATTCATCTTGCCCGCATACTCGGGTTTGAAGTCGCCCTTCTTGAGATCCACGACAATGAAGCAGCGGAGGTGCAGGTGATAGAACAGGAGGTCGAGGTAGAACTCGCGGTCGCTGACTTGGAGCCGGTATTGGCGGCCGACGAAGGCGAAGCCGCGCCCGAGTTCGAGGAGGAATTTCTGGATGTGGCCGCATAGGCCTAGCTCCAGTTCGCGCTCGTGAAAAGGTTCCTCCAAGGTGAGGAAGTCGAAGAGGTAGGGGTCTTTCAGCAAGCCTTGGGCAAGGCTGGCGTGAACGCTGGGGAGCGTGGTGGCGAAGTTGGTGACGGCTCCGCCCTGCCGCTCGTGGGCGCGGTTTTTGATTTGAAGGGTGAGGGAGTCACGGCTCCAACCTTGTTCCATGGTTTGGCTGGCATACCAGAAGCGGGTGGGGAGATCCTTGATTTTCTGGATCAAGATGACGTGGTGGAACCAAGGAATGCCGAAAATGACGGGTGCCGGGATCTGTAAATTTGCGGCAGGCTGCGGCAAAATTGCCGATTCATTCCGGCCACTTTCGTTTTCTGGCGCTGGAATCAATAGGGGCGCGGGCGACTCCCCTATTTTTGCCGCAGGCTGCGGCAAATTTGGATAAGCGCGATAGAAAGCGATCATCCGACCGATATTTCGTGCCGAAAACCCTTTCTCCTCCGGCAGCTCGTTCTTCAAATCCACCGCCAGCCGGGGAATGACGCCCGCGCCCCAGCCTTCCTGTTCCTGCCGTGCGGCGATCATGCGACCGATATCCCAATACATGAGGATCATCTCGGCATTGGCCGAGAGCGCGGCCTTGTGCTGGGCCGTGCGGACGCGGACCTTGATGTCGGCGAGAAGGTTGCGGTAATGGGTGAGTTCGAAGCTCATGGCTGTGCCCCTCCTTCCAAGTCGCGTGAGAGTTCGGCTTCGATTTCCTCGATGCTGGGGAGGTGGGTGTCGAGGGGTTCGGAGAGGGCGCGGACGAGTTGGTATTCAGCGACGATGTGGAACCAGGGCAATTCGTCCGACAGTGTCGGTCGAATTGGGGTGGCTGGCAATTGGTCAGCAGACTGCTGCACAAATTGCCGATCGGGGCAGTGCTGGGCGAAAAACCGCATATATTTGAGATTTGTTGCCGAGAGCCCTTTCATGGTGGGGAAGGCTGCCCGGAGGTCTGAGGAAAGTTGGTCGATCACCTTGGCACCCCAGCCTTGGCGGCTCTGGCGGTCGAGGATTTCCCGACCGATGTCGTGGTAGAGTCGAATTTGCTCAGCGTTGGCGGAAAGCAGAGCGCGCTGGCGGGCTCCCTGAATGCGGGATTTCAAGCTGGTGAGCCAGTCGCCATAATCGGCAGGGAGTGGGAGCGCGGGTCTCATGACTGGTTTAATAAGATTTGATGTTATTAAAGGAAACAGGAGATTTCTTTAATAAGAGGGGTTGCGGCTGTTCCGAAATCCGACGGCGTCTCGGAAATCTGCCGGTGGGTATCGCTACAGAGGGTGACGAGTTGGTCGAAGTTCATGCTTTCACCCCCATTTTTTCCAGATGGGCCGCGACTTTGGTGGCGAGTTGTTCCACCTCATCCACGATTTGCGGGAGCGGGGCGGCGTAGCGGTCGGCGAGCAGGCGGATACGGCCGGTGAGGGTGTGGGAAACGCGGTCGAGTTCGCCCTGGACGGCGGCGGCGATGGTGGCGAGCCACTTGTCGTCCACGACGAGGGTTTTGATTTCGTCTTCGGTGAGTTGGCCGTATTTAGCGGCGACCTTGGTGCCGAGATCCGCCGCCTGTTCCGTGAGTTTGAGGTAGGCTTGAGCACCTTGCGTTCGTCGGCGGTGTCCGGGTCTTTCTTGATGTCCGAGCAGATCGTCGCCATCGGCGCGGTTTTTTGAGAAATCGAGGGCTGGGTTTTCGAAGATGGAAATGAGGTTGGTGAGGCGGTCCACCATTTCCTTGCCGCTGCCGAGTTTGTTAGGGTCGTTGAAGTCGGCGAAGTCGGTCTGGGAGAGCTGCGGGTTTGCCTTGGCGAGCGGGCCAAGGATCTTCTTGTTGATGTCGTCGCCGATGGTCGGTTTTCCCTTGAGGGCGACCATGTCGGTGAAGCTGGAGCCCGCGGGGATGGTGATGGGGGCGAACTTCTTGCCGGCGTATTTGTCGCTGATGTATTTCAGGAAAAGAAGGACGAGCACGTAATCCTTGTATTGGGAGGCGTCCATGCCGCCCCGGAGTTCGTCGCAGGACTGCCAGAGGGAGGAGTAGAGTTCGGATTTTTTGATGGCCATAGGGTGTGATCGCGATGCTGGAAACTTGCTGCTCGGATGAAGTTTTTTTGATATTTCAGGACGTGAAGGATTCCAGCAGGCCTGCGACCGACCGACAAGGGGTAAGGCTGATGCTGGCGGATGCTGGCTGGGTGTTTGTGAAGTATCGGTTAATCAAACATATGGGTTGAAACCTCTTCTCTGAGTTCTTAAAAATTAGGGGGAATTCGATTTCTTTAGGGGAATCACTCGACGTTCTGCACCTGCTCGCGAATTTTTTCGAGTTCGGTTTTTGCTTCGACGATGGTCTGGGCGATGCCCGCGTCATTGGCCTTCGAGCCGATCGTGTTGAATTCGCGGAAAAGTTCCTGACAAAGAAAATCTAGTGCCCGACCCGGTGGCTCGGCAGCATCCAGATATTCGCGGAATTTTGCGAAGTGCGAATCTAACCTCGTCAATTCCTCGCTCACATCACAGCGATCCGCAAAAAGCGCGAGTTCCTTGGCCACTCGTTCGTCCGCCGGATCGAGATCCAACCCTGCATCACGCAATCGTTTTGCTAACAATTCCCGCTGCCTCACTAACCGACTCGGTGCGCCCGCTGCGATTTTTTCCACAAAAGAAACCAGCATCTCGATCCGTGCCAGGATGTCAGATTTTAAATGATCGCCCTCGGTGCAACGCATCGCCGCCAAAGCGGATAAAGCATCGTTCAACGCGGGCGCGATCGCCAGCCAGGCTTCGTCGGTATCGATTTCCCCATTTCCCAGCGCGACGATCCCCGGTTGCCGGAGATAATCGGCGGCGGCGGGTTGCACCGGATAGCCCACCGATTCCCCTAACTGCACAAATGCCTGGTGAAATGCGCGGGCAAGATCCGCGTCCACACGGATCGCCGACTCCGCGCCGGAGACGCGTTCCAGAGTGATCGACACCTGAATGCGGCCGCGGGAAACTTGGCTCATCACCAGCTTGCGGATGCGCGCATCGAGCTCTAGCAGCTCGCGCGGTGCTTGCAGCACAACCTCCGCCTGCTTGCGGTTCACCGCGCTGATCTCCACGTTGGCCCGCCAAACTTGAATCGTGGTAGTGCCACGGCCGAATCCTGTCATCGAATGCATGGCGCAAGCCTGAACCACGGATTTCAGGATGGAAAGCCACATCCGCAATACTTTTTGCAAGCTTGCGCTGGCGCATCGCCTGCTGACCCGCTATGTCCAAACCCGCTCTCGCAGAGTTTTTTTCCCATGATTCCCGATCTCACTGTTATCAAAGCCGGCACCGGAGTCCTCACCAAATCCGCCGATGGCTCACTGGATCGCGCGGCCTTGGTTTACTTGGTCTCCGCCATCGCAGAACTGGTAGAATCCGGTCACCGCTGCCTCTTCGTCTCATCCGGCGCGGTCGGCTCCGGCGTTTCCGCCTTCGGTCTATCCGAATACCCCAAAGACACCTCGACCCGCCAAGCCTGCGCCGCCGTCGGCCAAGCCCGGCTGATGCAAACCTACAGCAGCTTGTTTTCTAACTTCGATATCGCCGTCGCCCAAGTGCTACTCACCGCCGCGGATCTCTCTACCAGCGAGCGCAGCGGCTACGTTTCCGACACGCTGACTCGCTTGTTGTTAGAGCCGCGCATCCTGCCGATCATCAATGAAAACGACTCGGTCGCGGTGGAAGAATTGAAATTCGGCGACAACGATATGCTTTCGGTCCGCGTCGCCAAACTCATCGGTGCAAAACGCGTGATCCTGCTCACCAGCGTGGATGGATTGCTAGATCCTGAAACCAACCAGCTCATCCCAGAAGTGAGCGACATCGATCACGTTTTCCGCCATGTCCGCGAGGACAAAGGCCGATTTTCCATGGGCGGCATGGCCTCCAAACTCGCCGCCGTAAAATTCGCCGTCGATGCCGGGATCGAAACCCACATCGCCCACGGCCGCCACCCGGATCGTCTCGCGGGCATCGTCGCTGGACATGGAGTTTCCACGAAATTTCATCCACACGTCTAATCTGACTGTGGCGGCGGATTGCATCCGCCAAGCCCTTTGAAAAATCGGATCAAACCGATCCACTTTTTCTGAGTGAACGAGTTCATCCTTCCAAAGCGACAGGGTCCTCTCCGATTTCTCCCCAAGTCCACTTGGAGAGGGGTATCACCGCACTGCATAGAATATTCAGTCTTCCCAGATTGCTGTGGACTTGTATGTTTCCATGCAAGCATTTCTTAGATGTCCACCCGCTTCTTCACCAACCACGGCGCACAGACGCTTTTCGCAAAATTTGAGGGCGTCTTCTCCTCGAATAAGGACTTGGCGGCGTTTGATGCCTTGGTCGGCTACCTCCGCTCCTCCGGGTGGTTCGCGGTCCGGTCCATGCTGGAGAATGTCCCGGAAATCCGGATTCTCTTCGGATCGACGGACGCTGGAAAAAGCTGCACACTCTCCGCAAAACCAATATCGAAGCTTTCTACCTCTGGCATCTGGCGCATCTGGAAGATGGCGGAACCAACATCTGATCTTTCACACCCCCGCCATGAACCACGAGATCACGCCCTTTGAATCCATCCGCCGCACGAACCCGGCGGGCAACGAATTTTGGTCCAGCCGGGACTTCGCCAAGGTCCTCGGCTACGTGAATTACCGTCACTTTGAATCCGTCATCGCGAAGGCCAAGACCGCCTGCATTAACAGCAGTCAGCGGGTGGAGGACCATTTCGTCGGCTCCGACCAAATGGTCGAGATTGGCAGTGGGGCACAGCGCAAGCTCAAGACCGTGATGATGTCGCGATACGCCTGCTACCTCGTCATCCAGAACGCGGATCCGGCCAAAGAAATCGTTGCGCAGGGGCAGACCTACTTTGCCATCCAGACGCGTCGGCAGGAATTGAGCGATGAGGAATTGGAGGAAAAGCGCCGACTTGCCATCCGGGCGGAACTGCGAACCCACAACAGCCAACTTGCCGATGCGGCGAAAGGGGCGGGTGTCATCGAATCCCGCGACTACGCCATTTTCCAGAATCACGGCTACATGGGTTTGTACGGCGGATTGGGGGCGCAGGACATTCACCGGCGCAAGGGACTGAAAAAGGGCGAGCAAATCCTCGACCATATGGGTAGCACCGAACTGGCCGCCAATCTATTCCGAGCCACCCAAGCGGAAGACAAGCTGCGTCGAGAAAAGATCACCGGCAAGGACAAGGCCAACAAAGCCCACCGCGAAGTCGGAGCCAAAGTCCGCCAAACCATCAAAGAACTCGGCGGCATCATGCCCGAAGAACTGCCCCCGGCGGAAAGCATCAAGAAGCTCGAATCCAAGACACGCAAGGCACTGAAGAAGCCGAAAGACTGAGTCTCTCAGCCCGGCTGACCGAGCGGTATGGGAAAGGGTTTTCCGTCACTAGCCTGAAGTATTTCCGCCTGTTTTATCAGACCTATCCTGATCGATTGGGAATTCGTCAACCGGCGGGTGACGAATCTTCGGGAATGGCGATTTCCCGCCCGGTGGGTGGAGAATTGGGCCTGTTTTTGCCCGCCGGATCGCGAATTGCCCTCTGGCTTTTCACCACAACTCAGCTGGTCTCACTGCTGTGCGCGTTTTTCCTGATCGAGGAGGCCTGCGGCGTAGGCGTTGAAGACGCGCTGGATTTCATCTCGCACGCGGCGGAAAACGGCCATTTGTTCTTCTTCTGTGCCGGTGGCGTGCGCTGGATCGTCGAAGCCCCAGTGGTGGCGGTTCAACTGGCCGGGAAACATCGGGCACACTTGGTCTGCATTTCCACAAACGGTGATGACGGTTTCCACTTCGTCGGATAGAAATTCATCGAGGTGTTTCGAGTGGTGGCCGCTGATGTCGATGCCGATCTCGGCCATGGCCTTGATTCCTAACGGGTGAACGTAACCGGCAGGATTCGAGCCAGCGCTGGCGACGCGGAAGCGGTCTCCGAGGGCGCGTTGCAAGATGCCTTCGGCGAGGTGTGAGCGGCAACTGTTGCCAGTGCAGAGGATGAGGATGGCGGGTGGTTTCATTTGTTAGTTGGATAGAATTTGCGGCGCAGCCAGAAGGAAACATGCACCAGGCCGATCAATGCGGGCACTTCGATCAATGGTCCCACCACCGCCGCGAAGGCGACGCCGGATTCAAGACCGAACACCGCGATGGCCACGGCGATGGCGAGTTCGAAATTATTACCCGCAGAGGTGAAGGCGACGCTCGCGGTGCGCGGATAGTCAGCACCAAGTTTGGCCGCCATCGCGAAACTCACGAGAAACATCACTGCGAAATAAATCACTAACGGAATCGCGATGCGCAGCACATCCATCGGCAGACGCACGATGGCATCGCCCTTGTAAGTGAACATCACCACGATGGTGAAAAGCAGCGCAATCAGCGTGAGCGGCGAGACTCGGGGAATGAAGACGTTTTCATACCATTCTTCGCCTTTCATTTTCACTAACAAGATCCGGCTCGCCACACCAGCGGCAAACGGAATGCCCAGATAGATCAATACGCTGTGAAAAATATCACCCATGGAAACCGGCACAATCACCCCTTGAAGCCCCACATACGGCGGTAGCACGGTGATGAAAAACCACGCATATGCGCTGTAAAACAGGATCTGCGCGATGCTGTTGAGCGCCACCAAACCAGCGGCGTATTCGCTGCTGCCCTTAGCGAGATGATTCCAGACTAACACCATTGCGATGCAGCGGGCGATGCCGACAAGTATCAAGCCGACCATGTACTCCGGCTGATCGCGCAAGAAAACCACCGCTAACACCCACATCAATACTGGCCCAATGACCCAGTTTTGAAACAACGACAAACCGAGAATTCGCGTGTTCGCAAAAACTTTTGGCATCTCGCTATATCGCACTTTTGCGAGCGGCGGATACATCATGACGATCAGTCCGATGGCCAGCGGCAAATTGGTCGTGCCAAGAGTCATCGGCGCGAAAAATGCCGCAGGATCTGAGATCACAAAATTTCCTAACAGGACGCCGAGTCCCATCGCGGCAAAGATCCAGACCGTGAGGTAACGGTCGGTAAACGACATGTTTTTAGCAACAGTTTCAGACATAAAAGAAGTAGGTTAGAAAAAACTTAACAACAACCGCTGGGGCCACAGCCCGATGATTTTCCGCCGATGGCGGGCAGACGCAGGTCGGGCATTTGCAGTCCGCAAAGTTCTGGCGCGAGGCACTCGGTGTGCTTGTGGGCAAGGCGCAGAACCACGGCGCCTTCTGTCAGATCGTGGCTTTGAATGGTGTATTGCGAGATCACGCGGTCCTCGTATTCGATTTCTACCGGAATCGATTCATCGGGCAGCAGCGATTTTCCCTTTTCGAGAATCCCTGCTAGTTTTCGGGTTTCGATGCGATGCTCAAAATCCTCGCCGACCCAAACTTGGAGCAGACAGGTGCTTGAATTGCGCAGAGTGCCGCCGCAATCGATGAAGGTTTTGTCCACGCGACCGATTTCGGTGACGTGAAATGAAACTGGCACTGGCGAATCGTCGGGCAGTTTGAGGCGAAAATAGCGCTCGGGGTATTCCGCGAGTAGGGATTTGAGTTCGGATAGATTCATCGGATAGAGGCTTTGTGGCGTTGTTTGAGTTTGATCGGACCCGGGCAGCAATTGGTCTCGCGGTGGGCGAGAAGCGCTTCGGCTTTTTCGATATCTGTCACACGTTCTTCTGCGGCGGGGAATTGTCTGAGGATGGCTTTCAACAGTGTGAGGTGGCTGCGCTCGATGCGAAAATAAGTCCACTTTCCACAGGTCTCACTTTCCAAAATCCCGGCCTTGCGGATGATTTGCACGTGGCTGGAAACCGAAGATTGGGGCATCTTTAAAATTTCTGCTAGTTCGCACACGCACAGCGCACGATCCATCACCAGATTCACAATCCGCCAGCGGGTCTTGTCTGCTAGACATCGAAAAAACGCAACGGGATTCGTCATGACGAAAATTATCGTAACGATGAAACAAGTTCCGTCAAGCGGATGATCAAAAAAATTTCACAGCTGCGGAAAGGGCACCAGCTGACGCATGACTTGGCTGAGCTGCGCGGCGTGCCATTGGCCCGGAGCGGTGGCGGTTTTGCCGAGATAGCCGTAGTTCAGGCGACTGCCACATTGAGCGCAAAGCAAGCGCGAGACTGTGGCCAGCGGTCCCATGCCCATGGTGGCTAACAGAATGCCCTGATCGGAAAGTTGAAACTCCGCGAGACGCGCAATATCGGCAGGCTGGTCGAGTTTTGCGGCGACTTTGAAGATCGCGGCGCCAGCATCACGCGCTTCGCGGGCTGCTTTTTCTAAAGTGGTGATTTTCGGCAGCTTTTCAAAGTCATGAAATGAGGCAATCCAAGGGATTTTTCGTGCGTTGAGCGTTTGCACAAGCGGTGACATTTCAGCGATGCTAGCCACTTCGATATCAACACACGTGGCGTCATGCAGCGCGATTTCAAGCATGCTCATGCGTTTTCCCGCATTCAGATTTCCAGCGCCGCCCTCGTCACCCCTGCGCGCAGTGAATAGCAGTGGAAAACCAGTCAAATGCCGCCACAAAATCAGGTCTGCTAGATCACTAACATCGTGCAGAAGATCGAGCCGAATTTCGGCAATGTCGCAAGCCTCGCGGACATCGGATAGATTCGCGGCTTGCAATTCGTGAAGACTGCCAAAGCTCCCGACAACTTTTGGCTGCGTGCCATGCAGTGAAAAATCAAGATTTGCCATGACCGAGTGATGCGCTTTAAGCCCGCGCTCGTCAATCGCTTGTGCTTTCAGCGCACTTGCTGCAAATGAAATTTTTCAACATTTCGAGATTTTAGCTGGTCAAAGTGAGTGAATTTCCTAGTTTCGCTCCAACCCCATCCGCATGAACGCTCTGCTTAAAAAATCATTCGCACTCGCCGCTTCTGCAACCATCACTGTTTTCACTATCGGAAACGCATTCGGCGCTGCCAAAGTCACTGGTGAAAAGCCAATGTTTGATGATCTTCTTTCTCCCGAATTTTCCAGCGGCAAACAAAAAGGATTTAAACCAAAATCTTGGCTGGAAATTGAAACCAAATTGAAAATCGCCATGCGGCCTGAACCGGCGACCAAGACCTGCGATAAAGTAACGGTTAAGTGGTATGTCGCCGTCAAAAACGCGGAAAAACCTGGAACGCTTCTTCTTTTCACCAAAGACATCGAATACGTCAACGTTCCGCTCGAGGAAGAGATCTGGTTCTCGGTTTACCTCTCGCCGTCCTCGATCAAGCGCCTTACCGGATTTGACCGCGCAGCCAAGAGCGCAGTGGAAGGTGTCGGATATGAAGTATTCATCGGTGGAGAAAAACTGGCAGAAGAAACCACCAATTGGAAAGTCGGCTGGTGGAGTGCCGCGTCCGAAAAAATCTCGCGCAGCGAAGTGGTTCCTTTGCTGATCAAGCCGCAGACTCCCTTCGCCGCCATGTGGTGGGATCGCTATGCGGAAGTTTCTGAACCCAACAGCGCTCGCTAATCCGTCTAAAGATTCCATTTTCAAAACCCTTCTCACCCTTCTTTCAAGCATCATGGCTGATAACCAGACGACCGTCGCCCTCAACATCGGATCCCAGCGCATCAGCATGGCTGTTTTTGAAAACTCAAAAAACGGCAGCTTGATCATTAAATCTTACGGCTCGGAATCCATCACGGCGGATCCATCACTCGATGCCTCTCGGATCGCACAAACTCGCGTCGCGATCGCAGATCTGAGCCAACGCCTTAAGATCGGTAAATCAAAAACACGATACGCGATTTCTGGCCAATCAGTCTTCACGCGTTTTGTCAAACTGCCGCCACTGCAAGAAGACAATATCGAGCAGCTAGTCACCTTCGAGGCCCAACAGCACGTGCCATTTCCGCTCAATGAAGTGGTTTGGGACTACGAACTGATCGAAGGCAGCGGTGACAAAGAAGCGGTGATCGTTGCAATCAAAAGCGACTCGCTGGATGAAATCAACGCCACAGTGAACGAAGCCGGCCTCGAGACGCAGGAAGTCGATGTGGCTCCGATGGCGCTCTACAATGCATTCCGCTCAACCTACGGCACATCCGAAGAACCGGTCCTTTTGATCGATATCGGAGCAAGGACGAGCAACTTGCTCTACATCGAAGGCAAAAGATTTTTCACCCGCAGCATTGCCATCGGTGGATCTTCGGTCACAGCGGCGATTGCCAAAGAATACAACGTCACCTTCGCGGAAGCCGAGCACCAGAAAGTCACCAATGGCCTAGTCGCGCTCGGTGGCGGACACACGGAACAATTGGATGAAGCCGTGGCGGCACTGGCCATGGCGATTCGCAACGCCCTCAGCCGTCTGCCAGCCGAAATCGCACGGACCACGAATTATTATCGATCCCAACACGCTGGCAGCGCACCACGCCGAGTTCTGCTCGCAGGCGGAGGCGCCAATTTACCCTACACGTTAGAGTTCTTCCACGAGAAGCTCAATCTGCCAGTAGAGTATTTCAACCCAGTGCGCAATATCGCCATCGGCAAAGGTGTCGATGCTTCGGCCATCCAACGCGAAGGTCACCTCATGGGCGAATTGGTTGGACTCGGGTTGCGCGGCATCGGGAAATCCGAAATCAACATCGATTTGGTGCCAGTTGTGGTTGAACAATCGCGCGCAGCGGACCGCAGAAAACCATTTTTCATCGGCGCCGCTGCTGCGCTGTTAGCTGGCGTCGCTTGCTGGGCTGCCTTTCAGAAATTTGCCTCCGTTCAAGCCGCAGATCTAGCACGTACGAGCCGGGAACAGAAAATTTCCCTCGCCCCACTCAAGGCCGATATCGATAGCCTACTGAAAAAAGAAGCGGCCCTGCGCAGCATCGCCGACCAATACACGAACGCTGAATCGGACCACGCTTTTTGGATGGATGCCTTATCAGAAATCCGCGGCGCATTTGCCAGTGACGCAGTATGGTTGACGGATTTCAGTCCGATCAGCGGTCTTGAAGTGACGCAGTTGCTCACCAACAAAGCGGCCGAGAGCAAGAAAAACATTAAGAATGTCGTCAAAGCCGAGTTCGCTGCGACCCAATACGGTGTGTCCTCACTCGATAACATCCAGACCCCAGCGCTGACTAACAGCACAGGTAAGGCCTCGGCAAAAAGCAAACAGCAGACTGCAGGCCAAACGCTCACTCCCACCACCAACGCTATCAGAATCAAGGGCTTCTGGCGGGCCAATGACAAGAGCCAAGATTTGGTATTAGAGCGTCTGAAAATCCTCAAGGAAAAATCAAGTCACTTCAATTTCACCGCTCAAGATCCGACCAATCCCAAACTCACCGTGGATCTGTTGGATGGCCAAAACCTCACCAAGATTTTCACCATCACATCGGTGGCCGGAAAAGCTGGCGAGCTGGGTCTGCCGTTTGAAATCACTCTGCCTTTGGCCCGCGAGGTCGCAATCAAATAACCTGCTGAACCATTTCCCCATCTGAATATGAGTTGGATCAAGGACAATCAATTTCTAGTAGCCCTCGCTAGCGCGACGCTCGTCGGTGCTGGCGTTCTGCTCTTTATCGGAGCAAAGTGGCAAAGTGCCTACAACGCCTCCAAAGAAGAATTCCAGACGGCTTCCTCTGAGGTCGATTCTTACGCGAAGATGCCCCTCTATCCGAAACAGGAGCACGTGGACGGGAAAATCAAAGCATTGGACGAATACACCAAATCGCTTGATACACTGCAAAAAGCATTCGACTCCTACCGTCCAGCAGAAATCAAGGATTCATCGCCCCAAGACTTTACCAATCGAGTCAAAGCCGCAGACGCCGAGGTCCGCCAAGCATTCAAAGATTCGGACACCAAGGTGCCAGATTTATTTTTCTGCGGATTTGAGCCCTATCAAGGAAAGTTTGCACTCGGAAAAGCCACTGGAATTTTGAGTTACGAACTCGACGGCATCAAGGCCTTGATGCTCGCGCTGGCAAAATCAAAGGCCACCGAGCTCAACAACCTTCACCGCCAGCCTTTACCAGAAGAAACTGGAGCAGAATACAAGCCCCAACCTGATGACGTGGCGCGTCCATTGTCGCTAGAAATCTCTTTCACCGCCGCAGAACAATCAGCGCGTGAGTTCTTGTCCTCTATCGCAAAGTTAGAGGGTCGCTATGTGGTGATTCGCACGCTGCGCATTTCCAATACCAAACAAGATCCACCACGCACCAGCGACGCCAAGTTTGATAGCAACTTCTCTCTCACAGCGCCATCGGCTAACAACGATCCATTCGCTACGCCGCCAGCCGATGATGCAAATTCAAAAACCGCCGCATCGGCTCCTGCTGATTCTAGCCGAATCTTGGCTCAAGTGCTCGGTGACGAACAAGTTCGTGTTTTCCTGAGGCTCGACCTGCTGTGTTTCCTGCCTAGCAAAAAACTTCCCTAATCACAAATCCCAAACATGTCCTGGTTTTCTAAGAATTTTGAAAAGGCCACACTTGGTGGAGCTGTCATCATTGCTCTCGTTCTCATTTATTTTGGATGGTCGAGATTCAGTGGTGTTGAAACAGACTTTGGCGACGCTGCTGGTGCCGGCGGTGGCAAAAACACCGCAGTTGCCGGTGCTGAATTGATCCCCAAAGCCCTGCAGTCCATGCAGCTCGACCGCACATGGAATCAGGAACTAGCAGGCACCCGTCCCGTGGATTTTTTCACCGGCATTGCGCTCTTCATCAAAAGCAGCGATCCAGAAAAACCGATTGATCTACTCAAGGACTCACCCGTCCATGAACCGATCCCAAACACCTTCTGGTTAGAGTATCGACTTGACCCCGGATTTGCTGACTCACCCAACCGCGATCCCGATGGCGACGGTTTTTCTAACCTTGAGGAATACCAAGCGAAAACTCACCCTAACGACAGCAAGGTGTTTCCCAATCTCGTCGCTAAGCTGATGTATATCAAAGACGAGAGCTTGGCTTGGGTGATCCGCCCTGGTTATCCCGAAGGCGATAAGGTCCCGTTCAGTTATGAGGACTCCAAACGCCAAACGAACAAAGTCCCACCCGGAGAAGGAATTGCACCGGATGAAATGTTCTTCAAAAAAGGTGTCATGGAAAATCGCTTCAAATTCCTCGGCTCCGAAGTCCGCAAGGAAATGAGTGAGCGCACCCACTCGGAGGAAGAAATCACCTACACCCGAATTGAAGACCAACGCCCCAACAAAAAAGGCACTCTCTACCAGATTCCTGCCCCGCTTTCCGAACAGCGCAAAACCGAGTATTTGCAGTATGATCGCACGGCCGTATTCTCATTAGAAGCCGTTGGTCAAGGCGGTAGAGAATTCAAAATCGAAGAAAACACCCTCTTCGACCTACCACCAGATGCACCCCAAAAGGCCTACCTGCTGAAGAAAGTAACTCCCACTTCTGTGACCCTAGAATTTTCTGACTCAGAAGGAAAACGACAAACACTCGACATCAACAAAGGCAGCCTGCCACAACTTGGTCAATAATCTTAAAAATCTCTTTCCAAACCTCATAAACATCGTCACAAAGCCCCAGCGCATTATGCAAAAACCGTCAATGTACCGATCCAGTCGCACCGCTATCACCTTGATGGCCGCCGCGTCCACCCTGCCTGCCGTTATCACCATTGCCAATGCCGGAGAGGGCAGTTACGGCCTCAGTGGTCTTGCGGAGCGTGAAATGATACGCCGCCAAACCGCCGTTCAGGAAGGCGATATTTTACTCAACGAAGGGCGCGAAGCTTATGCCAAGGGTGACTATCAGATGGCCGTGGACAAATACACCCAAGCTCTGCAAAAAGTGCCCGATGCACCGATGTTCGCGGATCGCCGCCAAAGCTACACCGCGCATCTAGCAGACGCCAGCATCGCGCTGTCGATGCAGTTCCGCAAGGTAGGCAAATACACCGAAGCCCGCACCGCTCTCGAGGCCGTGCTTGCCAAAGATCCAGATAACGCCGCTGCTAAATGCGAACTCGGCTATCTTGACGATCCGATCCGCACCAATCCTGCACTCGACTACGAACACACTCAAAATGTCGATAAAGTCCGCCGCTCACTTTACACAGCGGAAGGCTATTTCAACCTCGGCAAATATGATGCCGCCAAGCGCGAATACGAAAATGTCCTGCGCATCGATCCTTACAATGTCGCCGCACGCCGAGGCTTGGAACAAGTCGCTGGTGCCAAGTCGGACTACTATCGTGCAGCCTACGACAACACTCGCGCAGAACTCCTGATGCAAGTGGACGCCGCATGGGAACTTTCTGTTCCTTCTGAAGCACCCTCAGAGTTCATCAACAGCGACTCGACACCGCGCCAGAGTTCCGGAGTCGCTTACATCACGCAAAAGCTCCGCAGCATCATCATTCCAAGCATCAATTTTGAAGACACGACAGTCGAAGAAGCGATTGACTACCTTCGCCAACGCTCGATCGAACTCGACACTCTCGAACTAGATCCTACTAAAAAAGGCGTCAACTTCGTCGTTCGTCGCCCGCGTCCAACCCCACTATCCTCCAGCAGCACGGATGCCGGAACCGATGCCGCAGGTGATACTGCAGCATTGCCTGCCGCCACTGCCGATCCCGGGACACTCCGCATCAATGAACTGCGGGTTAGAAACGTGCCTCTTGCCGTCGCCCTGAAATACATCTGTGACTCCACCAAACTTCGTTACAAAGTGGACGATTTTGCCGTCACTCTAGTTCCCCAAACCGAAACCGGAGAGGACCTTTACACCCGCACCTTCTCGGTGCCGCCGAATTTCCAAGCCTCGCTCGAAGCAGGTGGTGGCGGAGCCGATGCAGGCGGCGCAGCAGCGGATCCCTTCGCAGATGCAGGTGGCGGAGCTGGCAGCAAAAAGATCGAAGCCCGCAAGCCAATCAAAGAATTGCTCAAAAATGCCGGCATTAACTTCCCAGATGGAACATCCGCAACTCTGAGTGCGAACGGCTCGCTCATCGTCACCAATACCCCTTCAGAACTCGACAAAGTGGAGCAAGTGGTGGAAGCCAACTCGAACAAAACGCCGAAACAGGTCAAAATCACCACCAAGTTTGTCGAAATCACCCAGGAAAATAATGACGAACTTGGCTTTGATTGGATCATCGGCCCCTTTGGTGTGACCTCGAATAGTGTTTTCGCCAGCGGCGGAACCATCGGCAACGGCACAGTAAGAACCGGAGCCGACTTTATCAGTCCTGTGGGTTCCACCACTATTCCTGGAGTCCCAACCGGCATCGCTCAGTCCGTCACAAACATCGCAACGGGCGGGCTTCGCTCAGGCGATGCGGCAGTCTCGCGCAATTCGATCGATGCGATTCTTAACAATCCCAATCGCAACAATCAGAATGCTAACGTCGCTCCTGGCATCATGGCGCTCACCGGTATCTTCACCGATGGTCAGGTGCAGATGGTCATGCGCGGTCTTGCCCAGAAAAAAGGCACGGACCTGATGACAGCCCCGTCGGTCACTGCTCGTTCCGGTCAAAAAGCAACCATCGAGATCATCCGCGAATTCATTTATCCCACCGAATATGAGCCCCCGCAAATCCCGACTTCGGTTGGCGGTGGTGGCTCCATCGGCATCGGCGGTGGTGGTGGTGGCGTTTTTGGTGGCAGCCAGAGTTCCACTCCAGTCACACCTGCTACGCCGACGGCATTTGAAACCCGCAACACGGGTGTCACTCTGGAAATCGAACCCACCATCGGTCAAAATGATTTCATGATCGACCTTCGATTCATCCCGGAAATCGTCGAATTCGAGGGCTTCATCAACTACGGCAGCCCGATTCTTGCTCCCGGCACCACAACAGCTGGTTTACCATTTACTCAGGTGCTCACTGAAAACCGGATCGAGATGCCAGTGTTCTCCACCCGTCGAGTCAATACGCAGCTCACCATTTATGATGGCTACACGGTTGCCGTTGGCGGCTTGATTTCGGAAAACGTGCAAAATGTGGAAGACAGCGTGCCAATCCTCGGTGACATTCCGATCATCGGTCGTTTGTTCCAGTCCAAAGCGGAAAACCACATCAAGAGCAATCTGATCATTTTTGTGACGGCCCAAATAATTGATGCTACCGGTCGGCCACTTCGTGGTGTAGATTCCGCTCCGGCCGTGCCATCCGACTTACCCACTGGGGAAATCAGTCCGCTAGTCCTGCCGCCTCTCTGAATTGCCTTTTGCACATCTCGAAAACTCGAACCCAAAATGAATAAGATCAAATATCTCTTCCCGCCGTGGTTGAAGAACTTGTCCGTCAATCGCTCAGTCGCGAAATCACTCATGATTTCGCTCGGATTGACGGCGAGTGCATTTGGCCAAGTATCTGAAACTGCCCAATTGTGGCGGGAATGGATGTCTGTTTACTCAAGGGAAGCAAGCCAGACCAATGGGGCGCGACTGTATTTAATGACGGAACGTGAGATTCTTCAAACCAGCGCATCTGCTGCAAAATTCCAAAGTGGCAGATACCGGATTGTGTTAGCCGATGGCAGCGTTCCAGATGTGGATGGAGACTTGGATGGCTACACAGATGAGTATGAGTTTGACAATGAGGCTAATCGGAACGACCCAGATTCGATTCCTCAGACTGGAACTCCTCCAGAACCTCTTCCGACAGACGCGTTCTCCATCTTGCTTGCAAACGGTGCCAGTATCGGAATTTCAGACATTGAACTCACCCCTTATTACAATCAAGCGGGATTAGTGAGACCTAACACAGGAGCAAATGTGCGCGTAGTCGCGGCGCCTGCCTCAAAAATGCAACGCCCGGTGGCCCTCACCGATTACTCAGGTCTATTCTACTACTTTTTTGGCATACCTGGTCAAACGATCGGAGAATACCAAGAGTATCCATTGTCTCTCTATCAGCTCGAGAAGAATTATCCGAATCCCGGAGATGCCGGCACTTTCGAAGCCAGCATGGTTCCTGGCGTTTACATGGTAGAGTTTCCCACCATCGCAAATCCTCCTTACGGAAAAGCAACTGCTTCCGTGGCACATCGATTGCTTCCAAATGGGTCTCTCACGGTTGGTTTAAAGAAACCCACATGGTTGATCAAAACCCTAGCTTCCACAGTGAGCGCGACAAAAGTTCCGGTGAATCAATCGTGGGTCAATGGAAAGTTGAAATTTGATCCGTATCTGCCAATGACAATCACTTGGGATTCGCTTACTACCCAAGGTTTTGCGAATTTAAATGATTATATAGAAGTCTGGATTGAAAATGAGAGCGGCTTGCAAATCAGTTACACATTTCGCATGAGAGCGAATACATCGTCATTCGCAACTGATAATAGTGCTGCCATGAAACTTATTTATGGAGATTTTGCCAGTTTTCTTGGAAAATCTTCTCCTCCACTCACGGTGAACGGACACATTGTGATGAAATTCTATCGCTATGCCAATCGGCAATCTTCAGCGGATATCTCAACAGTGACCGTTCGCACTCCGGTTGAGATGACAGTAACCTACACGTCATGGAGAAAAAATTGGTTCCCATCAAATCCCGAGACTGATTCAATCTCCGGCCCAAGTGCCGATCCCGATCGAGACGGCGTTACCAATCAGCAAGAATTCGATCAAGGCTCTAATCCAACGGCGGCAAGATTTTTGGTTTCCAACCCTACCAGCGCCAATATTGGTACCAATTCTGCCACGCTTGGTGGCAAATTAATCTCTGACCCCTATTCCAATGTTCAGATTATTGAGCAGGGCGTTGTGTATTCAGCAACCTCGACCAACGCCTCCCCACTCATCGACGGACCGGGAGTGAATAAAGCAGTTGCCCCGTTGCCTGTGTCATTGAATGGCGTTTTCACAACGGATGTTAGCGGGCTGAATGCCCAAACCCAATACTCTTTCCGAGCGTACGCGATCACCGATCTGGGCACTTATTACACCAATCCGGTTTCAACTTTCACCACATTAAACATTACACTGCCTATAGTGATCTCGCCAACTAGCAGTGATCTCACTCTCAATTCGGCGATTTTGGGTGGAAATGTGACGAGTGACGGAGGTGCCCCGCTTACAGAGAAAGGTGTTGTGTTCTCAATCAGCAGCACCAATAGCAATCCACTCATCGGAGGTATTGGCGTCACACAATTACCTGACACGACAATCATCGGCTTATTCACGATTGATGCTACAGATCTCTTGATGAATACCGCTTATTCATTCAAAGCTTATGCCACTAACAGCCTCGGCACGAGTTACACGAATATCGGAACTTTTACAACACTCCGTCCCGTCTCAAACATTGAAAGCCCCACCAGCACGAGCATCACTGCCACATCTGCCACTCTGGGAGGGACGGTAATAGCTGATGCGCTGATCACAGATACCTACGAGCGAGGCGTGGTTTATTCTCCCACTTCTATCAACTCCATCCCTCGCATCGACGGGCTGGGAGTGAATCGGGCTGTATCACCTGCCCCTACGGGAACGCCAACTTTCCCTGCTCTATTCACCGTAGCTGTAACGGGATTGTCTGCAAATACCGCCTATTCGTTCTGCGCCTACACGATCACTAATTTGGGCATCTTTTACACTGTTCCTATTTCCTCCTTCACCACATTGCCTCTCCCTCCTGTCACCTTGCCCTCAGTGACATCGCCAACCAGCAGCGATCTCAAAGCGACTTCGGCGAAGTTAGGAGGAACTGTGACGAGTGACGGAAATTCACCCATCACGGAGAGAGGTGTGGTATATTCCAAAACTAACGATAATCCATTTGTCGATGGCACTGCGGTAACTAAATTGACATCTCCGGGCACCACTGGCCCATTCACTGTCAGCGTCACTGGCCTCACCGCGGGCACTGTTTATTATTTTAGAGCATACGCCACCAATAGCGTCGGCAGAAGCCACACTACGAACATAGGCACATTTACAACTCCCTCAGCTCCTACGATCACAACACCCACGTCCACAAACGTGACTTCAACTACCGCCACGCTTGGTGGCAATGTCACTCAAACTGGCGGAGTCGATGTAACACAGCGAGGAGTGGTATTTTCTCCAACCAACATTAACCCAACAAGAGGCGCGTCTGGAGTGACTGACTTCACAGCGATATCAACCGGGCTGGGTGTATTCACAGTGAATGTTAACAGTCTCATTCCAGGTCGCACCTATTCTTTCAAAGCATACGCAATTAATAGTGTCAGCACGTCTTACACCACGGTAGGCACCTTCACTACCCCAGGAACTTTACCCACGATCACTACGCCCACCTTAACGAGTATCACAGCGACTTCCGCCACATTGGGCGCTAATGTTTCCGATAATGGAAGTTCGCCGATCACTGAGCGTGGCTTTATCTACTCCAAGACCTCAGAAAACAGCAATCCGATTGTCGGTGGAACAGGTGTCACGAAGATCAGCCTAACAGGAACAACGGGCGTAATGACATCACCGATCACTGGCCTCAACGCAAATACTGGGTATATGTTCAAGGCTTATGCCATCAACGGTATTGGCACCGCCTACACTGTTCCTAACTCATTTTTTACCACGCTCCCACCGCTCACAGTGAACTCACCCACTTTTGCGAACATCACCGCCACCACGGCAACGCTTGGCGGCACGGTGGTGAGTGACGGTGGAACGACCGTAAGTGAAAGGGGCGTGGTTTATAGCGCGGCTCCTAACACCGCACCGGTGATTGGAGGATCAGGAGTGGTGAAAGTCATCGGCACAGGAACGATGGGAACATTCACAGTGGAGGCAACTGGGCTATTATCCGATCAACTCTACTATTTCAGCGCCTATGCGACCAACACCGCTGGCACTAGCTACAGCGAGGTTTCCAGCTTCACTACTGAGCAACTGCTGCTGCTAGGAATGGCTCAAGTCCAGTGGGTCCCGACAGCTCAGGCTCCCGCAGCAAGTTCGATCACCGGAGTTTCAAATGTGAATCCAGCTCCGACGAATACCGTGCTACAGTTCACTTACCAGAAGACCGAGGATGATATTATAAACAATCTCCTTCTCAAAATTGAAGTGAGTTCAAACTTCAAAAATTGGCTGGAAATTGATGGCAATCCATCATGGTCTGTGAGCGAAACGAATCAGACTCTCAGTGCGCGTTGGAATTCCGTCACTGCACCTGCGGAGCGCACATTCTTCCGCGTCAAAGGAACCACCAGACCTCCGAGTGCTGTCAAATAGTCTCTTGCTCGCATGAGCATCGTTTGCGGCGGATCGGCATCAATTGCACATTCTGATTCACGCTCGGCGGTGTTCATGAATTGTTCCTTGCCTCCCGACTCCTGCCCACACATGTTTCATCCATGCAAGTGATGGCGTTAACGGGCGGGATTGCGTCCGGCAAATCCACAGTCTGCCGGGTTCTCCGTGAGTTTCTCCCTGCAGTGGTAATTTATGATTGTGACACAGCCGTTCATCGGATGTTAGAGGCTGATGCGGATGTCGCAGCCATTATCACGGAAACTTTTGGTGAAAAGGCGCTCGATTCTCAAGGACGCATTGATCGCCATTTCCTTCGAGGCAAGGTTTTTGCTGACAAGGAAGCGCGATTGAGGTTAGAGGCCATTCTTCATCCACGGGTCCGGCAGGAATGTCTTGATTCCCTTCAACAAGCTGCTACACGAGGCGCGGATTTGTTCGTTGCGGATGTTCCGCTCTTTTTTGAAAAGGGATTCGACTTCGGCCAGCATCAGGTGATGGTTGTGGCGTCTTCCCGCTCCACTCAGATCCAACGGTTGCGTGCGCGTGGTGGGTTTGAGGATTCGCTGATCGAATCTATCCTCGCCGCTCAGTTTCCGGTTCAGGAAAAAATGTCTCTCGCAGATGTGGTTTTCTGGAATGAAGGTCCGCAGTCCGTCATCCGTTCCCAAATCCGCCGTTTTGCCCAATCTTTCCTCATGACTCTCTCCCAAGAATCCGAAACCCAAGCGCCGCAAACTCCTTCTGCCGCCGCGATCACTCCCGTCCCGGTCTCGATCGACATCAATCAATTCCGCCTGAAATCGCTCGCCGATCTCCAAGCAATCGCCGAGGCCGTGCCCGCAAGAATCCAAGGCGGCATTTCCAAAAGCCAATTGATCTACGAGTTGCTCTGCTACTATGGCCACGAAGGTGCTGGCCTCGTCTGCGAGGGAGTGTTTGAGCAAGCTAAAGACAACTTTGCCATGCTGCGCGATCCCGCCCGCAGTTTTCGGCCCGGACCGGATGATATCCACGTGGGTTCCGCGATTCTCAGGGACTGCCCATTGCGTTCGGGCCAACTGGTCAAAGTCCGCGTCCGCCCAGCCCGCGAGCGCGACAAATTTCTCACCGCCCAAGAAATCATCGAAATCGAGGGCATCCCGCTCGCCGAATACCAAGTGCCCAAAGAATTTGACAAACTCACCCCGCTTTTCCCGGATCAGCGCATTCATCTCGAGGGCGAGGGAAATGATTTCCTCGGCGTCCGTGTGATCGATCTGATCGCCCCGCTCGGTAAAGGCCAACGTGGCATCATCGTCGCCCCTCCACGCGGTGGAAAAACCATTTTGCTCAAGCAAATTGCGCGCTCAATCCGCCTGAACCACCCGGATGCTATCCTCATCATTCTTTTGTTAGACGAGCGCCCGGAAGAAGTCACCGACTTCGAGGAAACCGTAGGCAGCCGTGTGTATGCCTCAACTTTCGACGAATCACCGCGCCGCCACGCCCAAGTCGCCGATCTCGTGATCGAGCGCGCCAAGCGCCTTGTCGAATGCGGCAAGGACGTGATTCTCTTGCTTGACAGCCTGACCCGGCTGGCCCGCGGCCACAATTCTGCGATGCAAGGTGGGCCGATTGGCTCCGGCGGCGTGAGTCCGCTGGCGCTGCAGAAATCGCGCAAATTTTTCGGCACCGCCCGCAATGTGGAAGAAGGTGGCTCACTCACGATTCTCGCCACCGCGCTGGTAGAAACCGAGAGCCGCCTAGACGATGTGGTTTTCGAGGAGTTCAAAGGCACCGGCAACATGGAAGTCCGGCTTGACCGGGAACTGGCCGAACGCCGAGTTTTCCCAGCCATCCACATCCCGCAATCCGGCACCCGCAACGACGACCGCCTCTATCATCCCGACGAGTTTCTCAAAGTCGTGGACATCCGCAAACAACTCGCGGGTCAGCCAATCGGCGATGCCATCGAGACTCTGCTCACGAATTTAAAAGGCACCAAAACCAATGCGGAACTTCTGCTTCGCGGCCTGCGTTGAAACGCAGCGGGCACTTACAGCACAGGCTTTTACTTCCTCGCTGGAGGCTCGATCCCGAGCAACGCCCAAACATCATCCATCAGTCGTACGCAAATTTCCCCAGCAAGCTTGGATTCTTTCACTTTTCCATTCATGCCAATATGGATCGATGGCACTTTGCCCATCGGCGTATCCATGTCACCAGCTCTGACAAAAAGTCGCTTGCTGAGTTCGGCTGCGACTTCTTGATCCGTCGGCAGCTCCATTTTTTGGGTCAGGTTCAAGTCGGCACTGACTTTTTCCAGAATCGCCGGATCTTGCAGTTTGGTCAGAAGTTGTTTGATCGTTTCGTCGCGCTCGGCTACCGGCAGTTCTGGATTGATCGGCAGTGGCACCCAGATCGGATTAGGGCGATTTTGTTTGTAGCTGCGGTAAGCGGAATATGCGCCCACCATGCATAACATCATTGCCACCAACCCAGCTGCGATCCATTTTTTCATGCGAAACATTGATATCAAAACCTTCTCTCCCGCCAAGCCAGAAATTTATGGATTATCCCGCCACTTCCGCCACCGTTGAAACGCTGCCTAACGGCCTAACTTTGATTCTCGATCCTGATCCCACCGCACCCGTGGTCAGCGCCCAAATCTGGGTAGAAACCGGCAGCATCCATGAGGATTCGCACCTGGGTGCCGGTATTTCCCATTTTCTCGAACACATGGTTTTCAAAGGCACTCGTGACTTCAACGCAGATAACCTCGCAGCGACCGTGCAAGCCGCTGGCGGTCACTGGAATGCTTATACTTCTTTTGATCGCACCGTGTATTATATCGATGGCCCCTCAGATTCGATTCCGGTGTTTCTGAAATGTCTGACTGGACTGGTGTTTTTCCCGGTCCTGCCTGAGGCCGAGTTCGAGAAAGAAAAAGACGTGATCCGTCGGGAAATCGACATGGGGCTGGATGACCCGGACAATGCGTCGTCTCGACTGCTTTTCTCAACTGCGTTTCATCGCGATCCTCGCCGCTATCCAGTCATCGGCCATCTCCATCGATTTGATGCAATCCGCTTCGAGGATCTCACTCGCTACCACCGCGAGCGCTACACACCAGATCGTTGTTTTGCGGTAGTTTCGGGCGATTTTGACCCAGATGAGATCAGGAAAATTCTCACGGAATTGACTTCAGAATGTCTGCAAGGCTGCGGCCGCGAACCCTTCATCGCTCAGGATGCCCCACAAATTGGTCCGCGTTTAGCCCGGGAAACATTCGCCGTTCCAACCAGTCGGATTACTATCGCCTGGAAATCCCCAGCCCTCGATCATCCAGACACCCCAGTCTTCGACCTGCTCGCCACCATGCTCGGCAGGGGCCAATCATCTCGCCTCCACCGCACCCTGCGCGAGGAGTCCGGCCTCGCCCTCGGCATTTCCGCCTTTTCTTGGAACGTTCCGGGACGCGAAGGACTCTTCGCTCTCAGCGCAGAATGCAGCACTGAAAGCCGTGAGGCTCTCATCGAAGGAATCCACGCTCAGCTCGCCCTTTTGCATACCGATCAGTTGGATTCCGATCTCGAAAAGGCCAAGCGGCAGATTGCGGCAAGCCAATTCAAGAGTTTGACCACCGCATCAGGACGTGCCTCGGACCTCGCATCGAACTGGCATGAGGCGCGAGATTTGAATTTCACGCGTCGGCATGTGCAGGAAATCCAACAAGTCACGGTGGCAGACATCCGGCGAGTGGCAGCTTCCCTGACCGAATCACGGCAGACGCTGACGATTCTGGATCCCCTGGACGCAACAACCCTCTTGAGCGCGCGGAAAACCCGGCGGCAACAGGCAGATATTCAGGTGCATCGGTTGGCCAATGGTTTGCAAATCGCGCTAATCGCTGACCGCCGAGTTCCCTTGATCCACGTGCAAGCCGCCGTGCGTGCTGGTCTGCCTTCTGAGAGCTCGGACACCAATGGACTGAACCAACTGTTAGCTTCAACTTTGCCGAAAGGCACCACCACCCGCAGTGCGCAGGAAATTGCTCGGACCCTCGAATCACTCGGCGCGTCTTGTTCCGCCGGAGCGGGAAACAACGCGCTGTTAGTTCAGGCAGGCGGCCTAGCCCCAGACATCGATGCGATTCTCTCGGTATTTTGCGAAATTTTAATGGCCCCAGCATTATCTGAAGACACCATCATTCGGGAAAAAGCCAGCCAGATGGCCGCCTTGGAGGAATCCATGCAAGACCCTCTGCACCTCGGATTTCGCGCTCTGCGCAGTGCGGCTTTCAACGGAACAGGCTATGGCTTGGATTCGCTAGGCACACCCGAAAGTCTCAACGCTCTGAAGCGTGTGGATCTGGTCGCCCATCATGCCCGCCACTTCAATGCATCCAATCTCACGCTCGCCCTCGCCGGAGATTTTGATCCAGCAGAAATTCTCAATCTACTCACCACTAGCCTTACAGACATGCCGTCGGGAAATCCTTGGCCACCGCCCACATCATCTCCCGCCCACGGCGCGGACATCAGGCATCATCTAGCAAAAAAACAAGCCGTGATCACGATTGGATTTTCTGGCGCAAGCGTCAGCGGTGAAGATCGTCATGCGCTGGCAATGATTCAGGAATATGCCTCTGACATGGCAGGCCCACTTTTCTCCCGCATTCGGGAAGATCTCGGACTCGCCTATCAAGTCGGTGCCACCCAATTTCTTGGATTCGATACTGGCTTGTTTAGCTTCTATCTCGCCACCGCGCCCGAACAGGCAGAGATTGCAAGACGCGAATTGTTAGTGGAAATCAACAAGATCGCCACGGCCGGTATTCCAGACGAGGCCTTCATCCGCGTCCGCTCCACCGTGCTCAGCGGACTTGCCATTCAACAGCAGTCGATCTCAAACACCGCCCGCCACGTCGCGCTCGATCTGTTATTCGGCCACCCAGCAGATACGCATCGCAACCTACCTGTGATCTATCAATCACTCACCGCTAACCAAGTCCGAGAAACTGCGTCTCGCATCTTTTCCACCATTCCGACCATCGCCACCGTGATGCCCGAGTGATGCGGCGATCCACTCACCGCAGCTTTCGATCACGGCCCTTGGCGGCATGAAGATGGTGGTATGCCCATGTGTTTGCGAAACAGCCGGGAAAAATAAAATGCATCGTCATATCCCACAGCGTGTGCGGCTTCGGACACATTGTGAGTGCCCTGCTGCAGCAGATCCATCGCCCGTTGCAGACGAAGCCGAATCAGCAAACCAACGGGTGACATTCCAGTTTGTCTGCGGCAAATTTCAGTGAAATGCGGCACGCTGATGTGAGTTTCGCGCGCAAGTTCATCAAGCGTCCACGGATGAGCCAGATCTTCCCGCATTCTAGCAAGAACTTTCAGCAGGCGACTTTCCACCCGACGGGAACGATTGCCCGGCGCACGTTGATGAATCTTCACCAAACCTAACAATCTAGCAAATGCGGTGGACATCCCAATCATCGCAGCATCACCAAAACCATGCGTGACGTGTCGGAAGGTGTCTTCAAATGCATCATATATCACTGCAATATCGTCCACAGAAATCACTGCACGCTCGGTGGAAACATTTAAACTTGATAGGTAGTCGTCGGTCCGCAACCCGCGAAAGTGAATCCAGAAGATCGTCCATGGGGTCGTCGAGTTGGCTCCGTAAACATGACGCTCTCTGGGAGGAAGAAATACCAAGTCACCTGTTTCAATTTTCCACTCCCGATCTCCAAGTTCGCAGAAGCCATTGCCTGAAATACAGCCGATCAACACTTGCTGGGATGTGCCGTGAAGACGCTCAACACGGTGCCCTTTTGCTGCGGAAAAATGTCCGATGTGAGTAACGCAGAGATCCCGGGTGATCGGTTTGCGAGCCGCCTGAATCGCAATCGCAGGCGGAATAATCACCAATCGCTGGCCAGGAAATCCCTCGGGACGCTTTTCAGAAGATGCCGATTGCATGCACGCCAGCCTCTGTGCAAATCCTAATAATGTCCATGCATTTCCTTTGATGCTCTATGGAGTCGCCTCCCATAAATGAGTTATAAGCATGTAACAAAGGGAAAATCGCTCGAACAAATCGAGCGTGATCTCGCCAATTGAATCCCCAATAAATTTTCAGCTTTTATCCTATCATGTCCGTCATCGCCCGTATCGAGCCAAAAGTGATTCCGACTTATCCCGTCGGAACACCGGAAAAAAATCCGGTTTTCTTTGAGAAGCGAGTCTATCAAGGTTCGAACGGCAAAGTTTATCCAGTTCCGTTCATCGATAAAGTTTATGACGATGCTGTTGATGTTTCGTATCAATCCGCTTTGCTAGAAAACGAATTCGTTCGCCTCGTAATACTACCAGAAATCGGCGGGCGAATTTTTATCGGTCAGGACAAGACGAATAAGAACTACGACTTTTTCTATCGTCAAGATGTGATCAAACCGGCACTCGTTGGACTCGCCGGGCCGTGGATTTCCGGTGGCGTCGAGTTCAATTGGCCGCAGCACCACCGACCCGGCACGTTTATGCCAGCAGATGTTTTTATCGAACAAGAAGAAGACGGCGCCCGCACGGTATGGCTCAGCGAACACGACCCACTGAACCGCATGAAGGGAATGCACGGCATCCGATTGCGCCCAGGTTCATCGCTGATAGAATTGAGGGCACGGCTATATAACCGAACGCCTTTCACTCAGACATTTCTGTGGTGGGCGAACGTCGCGGCCATGGTTCATGAGCATTACCAATCATTTTTTCCACCGGACGTTTGTTACGTGGCGGATCATGCGGTGCGTGCAATATCATCGTTTCCACAGGCTATGAATCCTTATTACGGCGTGGACTATCAGAATCGCCCAAGCGCGAATGATTTGAGTTGGTATAAAAATATTCCTGTGCCGACAAGTTATATGGTTTGCCAGACAAAATCTAACTTTTTTGGCGGTTATGACTATAAAGCAGGCGGCGGTTTCGTCCATGTTGCAGACCGTCATATCTCACCAGGAAAAAAACAATGGACCTGGGGTGATCATGCTTTCGGTCATGCATGGGACCGCGAGTTGACTGACGCTAACGGGCCATACATCGAATTGATGGCCGGAGTTTTTACCGACAATCAGCCTGACTTTTCTTATCTAGCACCCTACGAAACCAAGACGTTTTCACAATTTTGGTGGCCCATCCAAGGCATTGGGCCGGTTCAACAAGCCACGGAAAAAGCAGCGCTTAAAATGATCATTCGCGAGGATCGGATGATCGAACTCGGACTGTGTGTTTCGGAAAAAATCAAAGGCGCGGTCATCATGGTGAAACACCACGAACAGATTATGTTAAAACAAACTCTATCTCTCAAACCAGGTGAAACATGGCTCAATGACAAGCTGAAATTTGCTGGTGAGAATTCGTCAGAATTGACTGTCGTTGTATTAGATCAAGATGGAAACAGTCTGTTGATCTATCGGCCAGTAGGTAAAAACTCATCTTACAAACGCGACCGAGAAGTGGCCTCCGAGCCGCCTGCACCGGAAGACATCAGATCATCCGACGAACTTTATTTCACTGGCGAACATCTCGAACTTTACCGACATCCAACGCGTGCACCAGAATTGTATTGGCAGGAGGCGTTGCGCCGTGACGATGCGGACGCCCGTTGCAACATCGGCATGGGTAGGCGTGCTTTGAAACGCGGATGTTTTGATGAAGCGGAGTCCTATTTTCGCAAGGCAATTGCGCGACTCACACGTCGTCATCCGAATCCAGAAACTGGTGAAGCTCACTACTTTCTGGGCCTAACATTGTTTTACTGCGGCAGGCTTGATGAGGCATATGATTATCTCGCAAAAGCGACATGGAACCATGCGTGGTCAGCTGCAGCACACTATCACATGGCATGTATCAAGTGCCGGAGATCTGACTTTGATGCTGCGGCTGGCCATCTTGATGAATCGATTACAGCAAATGGCGACCATCACAAGGCACAAGTCCTGTTAGCTTTGATTCTGCGGCATAAGCAAGATGAGGAGGCTTTGGTCTTCTTGGGTGATATCCTTGATGTGGACCCATTGGATCACTGGGCGCGCTACGAAATGGCTTTGGCGGGGGAAATTTCCGAACATGATTTTCTAACTTCCTGCCGCAATGACGCGCAGACTATTTTGGATCTGGTGTTCGACTACGCGGATGCCGGCTTCATTGATGAGGCAGTCGGACTGATCGAATTGCATTTCGCAAATCCAGTGACACCCGCAGCTGTGCCTAATCCACTTTCTCGGACGGCGATCAGCCGCTACGTCCTAGCATGGCTGAAACAAGACTTATCAATGTTAGATATCGCACGGAAACAATCACCGGATTACTTTTTCCCGTCGCGTCTGCATGAACAAATTGTGCTCGAATGGGCGCTGCAAAAACCTGGCAAAGACCCAATTGCGGCCTACGGCTTAGGAAATTATTTATACGATCAAAGGCGCCATGAAGAAGCCATCTCATGCTGGGAGCGCTCAGTGGCTGATGGCGCAGCTTTCGCCACGGTTTTCAGAAATCTCGGCATCGGAATCTGGAATATCCGGCGCGATGGAAATGCTGCGCGGCAATATTATCTCCGCGCGATGGAACTCGATGTTGCCGATCCTCGTCTCGTTTCTGAATACGATCAACTTTGTGCCAAACTGAATGATGCTCTAGCGGATCGACTTGAGTTTCTCCTCAATCATAGCGAGCTCGCGCTGCAACGCGATGATTGTACGGTGGCTCTAGCTGGTCTGCATAATCTAATGGGAAATCCAGAGGCTGCGCTAGAAATTGTCACCTCCCGCCGTTTTCATCCGTGGGAGGGCGGGGAAGGGAGTGTGCTCCGGCAATTCACTACCGCACATTTGTTGATCGGAAAAAAGGCGCTCGAATCCGGAGATCCGTTAGCTGCGTTGCACCACTTCACTCTTGCCACCGAGACGCCGGAAAGTCTTGGTGAAGCCTATCACCTTTTGCAGGCAAAGGCGGATGTGAATTACTGGATTGCACGGGCGATGAAATCACTCGGACGGATGGATGAGGCGAGTGAACACTTTACAAAATCCGCAGCGGAAAGCAGCGATTTTGCAGAAATGACTGTAACGACACACAGTCCGCTCAGTTTCTATCGAGGTCTATCATTGCAGGAACTCGGTCGAAATGATGAGGCCGCAGAGTTGTTTTCGGATCTCAAGGCGTTTGCCGATACCAAGCTCACCGAAACTGCTAGGATTGATTACTTCTCCACATCTCTACCGAATCTACTAGTTTTTGAGGAAGATCTCCAAGCGAGGCGCGATGCAGAAATGCACTTGCTGATCGCGATGGCATATCAGGGAATGGGAGAACCCGAGTCTGCCCGCGCTTCACTTGCTAGAGTCTTCTCATTCAGCAACGTCGATCAACACGCCATCGATCTTGATATATTGCCACGCATGAAGATTTGTGAAAATGCTTGATCTAAAAGTGGCTGGTGCGTCTCGCGATAGGCCGTCATGGAGGCGTCCCGCCTCCTTTCTGCCATCATCCGGGAGAGACGCCCGGATGATGAACTGGCGCGAGACGCACCAGCCAAGATTCCACAAGTCATGACCACTTCAGTATAGTCGGGAGGATCACGCGAGATTCACAAGCTGGGGATACTCCTATTCCCGGGCCGGACCATGGCACCAAGATACTCCGCTCCGGCAATCTGTCGAGAGCTCGTCACACCAGTCCGCCAGACAAAAGGGGCGAAGCCGATCTGAAAAACGATCTGCACCCGGTGGCTGCCACCACCCGCACCCGTCTCCACCTTCCGTCCCAGAGAGCCAACATTCCAACAGTTCCGAATCAGCCCAGCCAAATCGAACGATTCGACCTGACAAGGCACCCCGCGCCCAAATTCAGCCTCAATAAAAAATCAAAAAAACTCACTGCCGTCCCACAGACTGAGCGTGACGAGCCCTGAGCCTTGAATTCGCAAGGCCTCAAGGGTATTTCAGAGGAATGGCGATTGCGACTTTTTTTCGGTTAG
>ENA-OFCF01000132-OFCF01000132.1-metagenomes-genome-assembly--contig:-NODE-132-length-37103-cov-9.551123_pt1 | contig 37103 bp, 32 predicted proteins | sample MGYA00153387_OFCF01 | MGnify analysis MGYA00153387 | reverse complement strand
CGGTAATCAAGAGCCACTATGCCGGGCCTTACCGTCCTAAGTTAGCGCTTATGGGGCCTCGCCCTGACTGCTCCTTGTTTCTTTTTCTATCCCCCCTTTGCAAAGCAGGAAAATATCTTATGTTCCCCAAGCGTGACCATTGACGGCACTGGAAATCCAGCCTTAGTCTCCGCGCACACAATACCCGATCCATGACCTCCTCCACTCAAGCATTCCGCGAGATGAAATCAGTGGTAGTCCGCTTCGCCGGTGATTCCGGAGACGGAATGCAAATCGTCGGCGAGCGTTTTACCGACACCAGCGTCACCATCCCGAATTCGATTGCCACATTTCCAGATTTCCCTGCGGAAATCCGCGCCCCAGTCGGAACCATCGCCGGGGTTTCTGCCTTCCAGGTTCATTTTGGCAGCAGGAAAGTTCTCACTCCGGGCGATGAACCTGACGCGTTGGTGGCGATGAATCCTGCGGCCCTCGCAGTCCATCTATCAGATTTGAGCAAAGGCGGACTATTGCTGGTGAATTCCGCAGCATTCACTGATGAGAATCTCAAGATGGCCGGATTTGCGACCAATCCCTTGGACGATCCGAGCCTCAGCGAGCAGTATGATTTGATTTCTTTGGACATTACTGGGCTGGCGTTAGAAGCGCTCAAGGAAACCACGCTCACCAATCGTGATAAGCTCCGCTGCAAGAATTTCTTCGCGCTTGGATTCATGTATTGGGTTTACAGCCGCCCGATCGAACCAACCATTGAATACATCAATTCAAAGTGGGCGAAAAAGAAGCCGGACCTCGCCGATGCGAATATTCGCGTTCTCAAAGCCGGTTATTTTGTTGGGGAAACTGCTGAGACCAATCGCTCTCGCTATCGCGTGGAGCGGGCAGATGTCGCGCCGGGTGTCTATCGAAAAATTTCCGGCAATGAGGCTACGGCCCTCGGCTTGATCGCTGCCTCGATGCGCAGCGGTCGTGATTTGTTATTCTCTGGCTATCCGATTACGCCTGCCACTTCGGTGCTCGAAACGTTAGCGGGTTACAAACACTTCGGTGTCAAAACCGTGCAGGCCGAGGATGAAATCGCGGCAATTGGCGTGGCACTGGGTGCAAGCTACGCAGGCAAGCTCGGAGCGACTGCCACCAGCGGCCCCGGTATGTGTCTAAAAAGCGAATTCATTGGTCTAGCCATCACCACTGAGCTTCCGTTAGTGATTATCAATGTTCAGCGCGGTGGTCCTAGCACTGGATTGCCCACCAAAACGGAGCAGTCCGATCTTTTTCAGGCGATGTTCGGCCGTCACGGTGAAAGCCCGTTGCCAGTGATCGCGGCAAACTCGCCGTCCGATTGCTTCAGCGCAGCCTTCGAGGCAGCTCGCATCGCCGTGCAATTCTCGACGCCCGTGATTCTACTAACTGATGGTTATTTGGCGAATGGCTCGGAGCCATGGTTGATTCCAGACGAAAGCACTCTGCCAGATATTTCCAAACCTTTCGCGGAAGTCGGCGAGCCATACGTCGCCTTCAAGCGTGATCCAGAAACCCTCGCCCGCACTCAGGCAATTCCCGGTCAAATCGGCTTGGAACACCGCATTGGCGGCATCGAGAAAAATGAAAAGGGCGCGATCAGTTACGATCCGGAAAATCACTCGATTATGACCGGTCTGCGCGCCGCCAAGGTCGCGGGCATCGCCAAGTTCCTGCCGCCAATGCAAGTGTTGGGCGCACGCACCGGCAAGGTGTTAGTGATCGGTTGGGGCGGCACGCATGGTGCTATCACTTCCGCAGTGGACACCCTTCAAGCCGAGGGTTTCGAGGTGAGCTGCGTGAGTCTGCGCTACATCAATCCAATGCCACTCGATCTTGAAGAATTGGTTAGGGGATTCGATAAGGTGCTGGTCCCCGAGCTGAACAACGGCCAGCTCAGTGTGCTGCTGCGCGACAAATATTTAGTCGATACAATTTCCATGGCTAAAATCATGGGTCGTCCATTCAAAGTGAGCGAAATCCGCCAACGCATCCTCGATCTTCTAACTGCCTAATCTTATGGCCACTGCAATTCAAAACGTTCCCGCTGTATCGGCTCTCACCCGCAAGGATTTTGCCTCACCCGGCGAAGTTCGCTGGTGTCCGGGCTGTGGCGATTATGCCATCCTCAACTCGCTCCAAAGAACATTCGCAGAACTCGCTGTGCCGCGTGAGCAATACTCGCTTGTCAGCGGCATCGGATGTTCTAGCCGCTTTCCGTTTTACATGGAGACATTTGGTTTTCACACGATCCATGGTCGTGCGCCGAGTGTCGCCACCGGCGTGAAAGTTGCCAATCCCGATCTCTCAGTTTGGATCATCACTGGTGATGGCGATGGTTTGAGCATCGGCGGCAATCACATGCTCCACCTGCTACGCCGCAACGTGAACATCAATGTGCTGTTGTTCAACAATCGGATTTATGGTCTAACGAAAGGTCAATACAGCCCCACCTCACCCGTTGGCACGATGACCAAGACTTCACCCACCGGATCGTTAGAAAACCCGCTCAATCCTGTGCTTTTCGCCCTCGGCGCCGAAGCCACTTTTGTCGCCCGCACCGTGGACAATAATCCGAAGCACATGGTGGAAACCTTCAAGGCCGCGCATGCCCATCAGGGAATCTCGTTTGTGGAAATCTATCAAAACTGCGTGATCTTCAATGATGCCACCTGGGAATCCGTGTATGGCAAAGAGAGCCGCGAGGATCAGATGTTGTTTCTCGAATCCGGCAAACCCTTGCTTTTCGGCAAAGATAAAGCCAAAGGCATTCGCCTCAACGGACTGACTCCAGAGGTTGTCGATGCCGCGACCGCCGCGCCGGGTGAAATCCTCATTCACCAGCCCGACCATTCCAGCCCGCTCTACTCGCAGTTGCTCGCATCCTTGGGACAACCCGAGTTTCCTGCGCCGATGGGCGTCATTCGTAAGATCGAAAAACCGACTTACGAATCACTCGTCGATGCCCAAACACAGGCAGCCATCGCGAAAAAAGGCGCTGGAACTTGGAAGGAATTGTTGCAAGGCAGCTCGACTTGGACAGTCGCCTAACATTCTTCACCCGAAATAGATCCGCTCAATCATCCAGCCGACACCGGCGAGAGCAACCATGATCGATCCGTAGAATTGAACTTGTTTGGTCCATTTTGCGAGTGGCCACAGCAGTAGAAACGCAGCGGCTAACACGGAAATTTGCGCGAGTTCGACGCCGACATTAAATCCTAACAATGGAGCGGTAAGTTTTTCGCGAGGAACGCCATGGAGTTTTTCTGCCAACACACTGGCAAAGCCCATCCCGTGAATCAGACCGAATCCAAGCACAAGAAACAGGCGCAGCCTGCCGACCTTTTTGGAAAAAAGATTCTCCACGCCGATGAAGGCGATGCTGAAGGCAATCAGAATTTCTACCAGCTTTGATGGCACATCCAGCCAGCCAAAAACACACAGCGCAAGCGTCACCGAGTGCGCCACAGTAAACATCAGCGATTGTTTGAGCAGCGGCTTCCACGCCGGGATCATCAGGAACAAACCGATAATGAACAGCATGTGATCGAGACCTAACGGGACGACGTGATGGAATCCCGAGTTCACCCAGCCGAGTGTGGAGGTGCGATTCACCACAACTTGTGAACCTGAATCTTCTATCTTGACCAATGTGATTTCGGAGCTCGGTCGCACGCTGACGACTTCGCCATCCTCGCTGTCTTCCGTTAGAATAATTAACTCGGATTCTTCCTCGCCGCTCCAATGGACTTTGAACTCGCCCGGCTCTGTTTGTTCATCCGCCACCAGGCGAGTGCTGAGCAACGCCCAATCTGCCGCTTCCTGAGGCAAAGCGAACGGCTCTCTATCAAAATCTGGAAACTCAATGCGCCACGGGATGTCTTTTCCCGCATAGGTCATTCGCAACAAATTCCGCAGCGTCTTTTCCGTCTCCCGGCGAATCCGTGCGAGTTCTTCCGGTGAGGACTTCATCACCGCGTCACGGCTCAGCGGATTTTCGCCAGGCAGTTTGCGAGTTTCCGGAAGCATGTAGGCGATGTCCATTTCCCCAACCAAACGCCATTTTCTATCAAATTTCTGGAATTCAAATTCTACGGTATCGACCTGATGCGCAGGCAAGACTTGCAGCGCAGCGAACAGAAATAGCAGAACACGGAGAAAATGCAGCGGTCTCATGGCAAGTCGGGGCGAGGAAAGACTTGTCGGCTGCTCGGTTTTTGCAAGAAAACAACCATCTGCCGCGGAGATTTCAGGGAACTATATTCTAGGATTCTAACTTTATACTAAGTCTATTTCCTGCTTTTTCATGCGGAAACCGCTCGGTGATAGGCCAATGTGCTTGAAGAATAGGCGGTTGAAGTAGGGGATGGAGTCGAATCCACAATCCATCGCAATATCTGAAATTCTCGAGTGCGGTGAATTTTTTAGGATACGACAGGCTTTATCAATCCGCCGCTCCGCGATGTATGCGGAAAATGTCTTTCCTGTATGCTTGCGAAAAACCCGGCTGAAGCGATCCGGACTGAGTCCTACTATCCGGGCAGTATCCGTCAAGGTGGTGGATTGATCAAAATTTTCTTCGATGTGATTCAGTGCTTTATGCAAGAATTCTGGCCCTTTGGAGCCCATGGTTTGTGCAAGATTCGGTGATTCTTCGTGAAGTTTTGAGACGATGTATTCAAGCAACGGCAAAGCTGCCTCAAATTTGTCTCGCGATTCTACTGGGCCAACTTCCACTCGCATGAGCACCTGGCTGCTACTCTCAACCGTCATCAATCCATAATAAAGTCCGCTCGGGCAACCCGCCCATTCAATGGCATGTGAATCATTTTCTGCAGCAGTTAATTTTTTGTGAAATCTCATGCATTCAATCGCACTGTCTGAATTTTCGAGAGAACGCCGACAGATCGTGTGCAAAGTTCCAGGCAATTCGACTTCAGCATCGGCTTTCATTAGCCTAACTGGAACCTGCGTCGCTTCTTGGAAGTTTTTAAGGAGTAATTCTGTTTTCACAAAACAATTGGGGGGAGAGTGATAATCCGCAGATTTTTTAGCAAAATTGAACTTGAAATGCAACAGCTTGAACGGCTGCAAATATTTGATGAGTGGGGGGCTCAATCTTGAGTATATTCTGAATCTGATAAATTGTGAAAGGTTAAATGTGACAAGATTGTCACGTGGCCAGACCGGATTTGGACAAGAAATTAACGGGATCGGTGTAGCGAATATGGTTCTTTTTTGTCTATAGTATCTTTGCCTGTTGGAAAAATAATGAATCGCAGAATGATTCTGGTGGGCAAAATCAAAGTGAAATATACCAAATACACACCATGAAAAAATTACTTATCGCGGGAGTTCTCAGCATCTCCCTCAACAGCGTGGTCCATTCAGCACTGCTCGTTAACGGCAGTTTTGAGGACCCAGTACAACTGTATCCAGGAAATAACACTGGCGCAACCGGTATCGGTTGGACCTTGGTTACGCTCGATGGCGTGAGTCACAATGTCATCAGGACCGATGGTTCAGGTTACGGAGGCGGACCTGATTCTGCTTTTGACGCTACACAGTATTACGATATCACCAATGGTTCCGGCTACATTTGGCAGTCGTTTACCGTGGGTGCTGATTCGGAAGTGGCCTTTGGAGCCGCATTCAGCCGCCGGGACAACCTCTCTATGGCCAATGCATCAGTGGGTATCTACGACAGTACCAATACAACTCTGGTTCTGTCTTCGACGCCAGTTTCTATCAGTAATGAGGAGAGCCAGGAAATCTGGAAATCCTCTCTTGGAACCGGCATTCTTACGGTAGGCACCTATGTCATTCGATTGAACATGGAGAATGCCGCGAATGCAGATGCTGCGTTCGTGAATGTAGTGAATGTGGTTCCTGAGCCGACAGCAGCGCTGCTCGGTGCAATGGGATTGCTCACTCTTCTGCGTCGCCGTAGGCATTGATCGAATATCGTCTAACGTGAGCCGCACTTAATGATTTTCATTAAGTGCGGTTTTTTTTATTCCTATCGTCTCAATGATGGTTGCATTGCATGAACTTGAAATAAATCCCGGCCTTTTCAGGTAAATGCTTTGCATGGGGCGGAGTCCACGCGTAGTCTTTCCCTCAACAACAACCAATTCTACTATTATGCCTATTGGAATGCCTGAAATGGTCATGATTTTCGTCGTGATCCTGTTGCTCTTCGGAGCAAAAAAACTGCCTGAACTGGCCCGCGGTATCGGCAAGAGCATGGGTGAGTTCAAGAAAGCTCGTGATGACTTCGAGCACGAAATCACCCGCGCTGAGACAGATGCCCGAGTCAAGGAGGCTCCCAGAAAAGAGCCGCAAGACACTTGATTTCCAGTAACTGTCGTCATCAGGAAAACAACGTTGTGATGCGCGTTTCGAGACTACTCAGTTTCGCTAGCGTGGCTACGGCTGCGATTTTTTTGGTGTCGTGTGACAGAAAACGCAGCCCAAATTGGGAACTGCCAGAGGTTGCAAAAACGTCGATCACCACCGGTTTGGCGGATGTGCCTGATCCTGAGGCCCCACTCGCCCCACAAATTTCCCAGATCGATCCTGACGCGAAACCCACTAATCGGGACCAGCTCCCATCTACCGCAAAGACTGACAACAGCAAAGATGAGCTTCGATTCATCGCTTACAACGTCGAGAATTGGCTGACGATGGATCGGTTTACTGGAAAAAAGATGGTCAAAGGAGCTCCAAAGCCCGAGTCCGAGAAAAATGCCATTGTTAAGATACTCGTTTCCAATACCCCTGACGTTATCGGCATTTGTGAAATAGGCGAGGCAGCGGACCTTGCGGAGATTCAAGAGTTGCTCAAGGCGCAGGGATTGGATCTCCCTCATTCGCACTTCACCAGTGGCTTTGATCCGGTGCGCCGCCTTGGTTTGTTATCGCGTTATCCCATCGTTGCGACGGCCAAAGCAGCGGAAATGAAATATCGTATGCAAGGGCGGACCTTTGGGATCAACCGTGGGATACTCGATGCAACTATATCTACTAACGGAAAATTTTATCGATTTCTAGGCGTGCATCTTAAATCCAAGCGAGAAGTGCAGGAGGGCGATCAAGAACAGATGCGCATCAATGAAGCTCATCTCTTACGCAAACATGTGAACTCAATTTTCCGCACGGATCCAAAAGTTCGACTTATAGTTTACGGTGATCTCAACGACTCCTACCCGAGTAAAGCAGTTAGAATTGTGACGGGCAGCACGGATGTAAATAAGCGTTTGATGCCGATCTATTTCAAGGACAGAAATGCGGAAGCTTGGACTTATCATTGGAAGGATCAGGACATCTATTCGCGGATTGATTTTGTGACCATATCGGATGCTTTGCGCAACGAGATCAACTTTTCAAAGTGCCGCATCATTGATGATCCCGGATGGGACAGTGCCTCGGACCATCGTGCGCTGCTGGCTGTCTTAAAGTGAGAAAAACAGAAGTAGATCGTTAGAATTTGGCACTACACACTAGATTCCTAGGTCTGAATTGGAAAATCTGTCTTCATATGAATACGTACACTGCGGCGCTCAGTCTTAAACAGACGGAAATCCTCCGGCGTGTGTTAGAAGAGCGCGGCTATGATTTCGAAATGAAGACTCACGCTTTGTATTCTGCCCGTAAAGAAAAAGTCATTGTTACGGTCTATCAAAAAGGGCCGAAGGTTTTGGTGCAAGGCAAGGGGGCTGAAGATTTTGTCCGTTTCATCCTGGAACCTGAGGTGATTGGCGAGGCGAGGCTGGATTATGAGGAAGTTCTCGACCCAGCAAAATTCGCCCCGCATTTCGGCATTGATGAGAGTGGCAAAGGAGATTTTTTTGGCCCGTTGGTGATAGCAGGAGTTTACACGGATGCGGTGATCGCACGGCAGCTGATTGATGCTGGTGTGATGGACTCCAAGCGAATCACCAGCGCCGCTCGTGTTCGCCATCTTGCTAACATCATTCGCGCCACACCAGGCTGTTTGTCTGAAATGGTTTCGATTGGTCCAGAACGCTACAATGAGATGTATGCATCGTTCCGCAATCTCAATAAGATGTTAGCTTGGGGCCACGCGCGAGTTATCGAAAAACTTGCTGCCAGCCGCCCAGATTGTCCGCGTGCGCTGAGCGATCAATTCGCCCGTCCAGAAGTTTTACAACGCGCCTTGCAGCAGAAAAATCTAACGATCACATTGGAGCAAAGAACCAAAGGTGAATCCGACACTGCGGTGGCGGCGGCTTCAATTTTAGCTCGCGAACGTTTCATCGATTGGATTGATAAAACATCTGCAGCTTGTGCTGTGAAACTACCTTTGGGGGCATCCGACTTAGTCGTTAGAGCTGGGCGCGAATTGATCGAGCGTCATGGGCCTGAGGCACTCGGTAAGGCCGCTAAACTTCATTTCCGTACGACTTCTCTAGTAGTCGGTAATGAATTATAGAATTAACGTGATTAACTAACTGGGGATTCGCTGAAAATATTGCTGCAAATGAAATGGTTTGTCATTTGGACATCCGCGTCTCATCGCTAGCGGAGAATCACGCTGATTGGGGGGCTATCAAGTGCCGGGATTTGAGTCGTCGGTAGTGATGATAGGAGTCGCGGCGGTCGAAGAATTTCCCAATCCTGGGATGACGCGGCGCACGAGTTTTTTGAGGCCAGATTCTGCGGCATCGAGTTCGGTTTCGCCTTGGCGGAGAGCTCTTTCCCAAGCTGGGGCGAATCCGGGTGCTTGTTCGCGCATGGTGCGGATGGCGATTTCGTAGATTTGGAGTTGGCGTTGTTCTGCGCGTCCGGGTTTTTGTTGGAGAGTTGCGTTGTTGACGCGTAGGGTTTCGTTCTGGTGTTTGAGAGATTCCAGTTCGTTATTCAGTGCATCGTTGCCGCTGGCGTTGATTTTGAGCTGGGTATTGAGGTGGCTCTGAAGGTCTTTGATTTCGGTTTCGAGACGCTTGCGTTCGCGAATTGCGATGCGGCGGGCGGTGAATGCAGCTTTCCAAATGAAGGCTGCGATCAGAAGACCTAACAGCAATCCCCACGTGAAAGGTTGTTGGAGAATTTCGTTAAAAGTGGCCATTAGAATCATGGTTTGCTGGTGGTTTTGGGTTCTGCCACTGGTTTGGCGGCTGCGGGTTTGATGTCCTTGATCGCGGCTTTCACATCATTGGTGAGGTCCTCGGAATTTTTTTGGTAGAGAACAAATGGCAGGCCGGTGTTAGTGCCGCCAGTGCTGTCCATGACGAGTTCAAAGCCTCGCTCTTTTGAGATGCGTTGCGTTACTTCCATGATTTGATTGAGGGTGGCTCGCATCGCTGCGACTTCCTTGCGACTGATGATTTTTTCCTGCTCGCTGCGGAAGTTTTCGTATTCCTGCTGAAAAGTTTTGGCTTCTTGCAGTTTGATTTCATAGGTGCGTGCGAGTTTTTTTCCCGCTTCTTCGGCGAGCGGGTTTTTTTTATCAGAAAGTCGTGTTTGGATATTTTGCAATTCTTCGATGATTCTGCGGTGTTCAATCGCCCGCTGGTTTTTGCCGATTTGCTCGCGATCTGCCTTAATTTGTTCGGCCAGTGCCAGCGTCGATGGCATTTCGGTGTAAATTTCCTTCACCCGGACCAATGCGATACGAGGAGCAGCCTCCGCCACACCGAATAAAGCGGTGGAATAGATGATTGCAATGATGGGAAATCGATTCATGTGCGCCGGGAAGATGGAGCATCGAGCGGCTGATGTCGATACCCGATCTTGCGGTAAACTGGGCAACTTCAAGCCAAGCGTATTTTGCTATAGAGTTGACCTTTGCTGCGGCTGCAACTAGCGATTTCCGAGCAAATCACATGGAACCAACCACCACAGCATACGGCACATGGAGCGGCGGACGCTTCATGCATTTCGGCGAAACTCTGCCCGAGGATCGTTTCATCGAATGCATCCAAACCGCCTACGAATCTGGGATCAGAACCTTCGTCACCGCGGATGTTTACGGCAACGGCAAGGCGGATGAACTGCTAGGGTTGGCGCTCAAAGGCATCGAGCGCGGCAGTTATTGTTTGGTCGGCATGATCGGTCATGATTTTTACGAAGGTCAACGTCTCGGCAGTCGTGGCTACCCACGTTTCACCGATCCAGTACTTCGCAGTCCTGAACAGTTTGCGGATTTTATTCAAATGGCCACTGCCAAAGAACTCGAACGCTGCGGTACCGATCACTTCGATCTGCTAATGCTGCACAATCCAGATGAAATCGGTTACACAAACGAAACGCTCTGGCAGGCGTTGAGTGATCTCAAGACTCAAGGGCTGACCCGCCAACTTGGCATTGCTCCGGGGCCAGCTAACGGTTTTTCACTCGATATTGTGCATTGTTATGAAAACTTCAGCAGCATCATCGATTGGGCGATGTTGATTCTTAGTCCGTTAGAGCCATGGCCCACGGGACTCATCCTGCCAGCATGTGAAAAACATGGTGTCAAGGTGATGACGCGCGTGGTCGATCATGGTGGAGTTTTCCATGGAGATGTGGGATTGCCCGGTCACGAATTCAAGCCCGGCGATCATCGATCTTACCGTCCAGATGGCTGGGTCCAGCACGGCATGGAAAAAGCCAACCTCATGCTGCCAATCGCAGAGAAGTATGGCCTCAGCTTATTGCAGTTCGCCTCGATCTGGAATCTCAGCCAGCCTGCGGTGGAGTGCGTAATACCCACCTTCATTCAAGAAGCTGGCGTCGCCGCCCGATCGATTGAAGATAAGATTCGCGATCTCGCGCTCTTGCCAAATGTTAGGTTCACCGACGATGAAGTCGAATCCGTGCGCCAGATCGGCGATAACACCGGCTGCATGCAGCTCAAAGGAGCCAGCAAACGCCACGCGACCAGCGAGCGGCCAGACGAATGGCCAATGCGCAACGATTTGCTAGAACTCGCCGCGAGCTACGGCCTCGGCAGTGATTGGTGAAGACTGTTAGCGATGAAAAATCGGATTCTTTTCTTGCTCTGATAGGTGGGCCCGCAGGGATTTGAACCCTGGACCAAGGGATTATGAGTCCCCTGCTCTAACCGCTGAGCTACAGGCCCGAGTAATAATGTTCGTGTTATCGTGAAATTTCACCCCGGTTTAATACACCATGTGAAAAACACTACAGCACAGAACATATTATGACAACCACACGAAAACCGTCCGCAGAAACCACCCAGTTGAAGCGGTTGAGGCTGGAATACCTGTTTCGTCACAAGCGCGGGATATATTGCGTCCGCGCTAAAGTCAATGGAAAGTCGGTGGAGCGGTTTGAGCCGTTGAATTTTCCGCTAAATTTTCCGCTAAATTTTCCGCTTGCCTTCTGATGGACTTTGAAAAATTACCACGACGTTTTAGATATAGCTCGGTCATTCCGCGCCTCACTCATTTTCACTTACATCTGCTTTTGCTCAAAAAGAGTTATAAGCAGCCGGAACACAAACGGGAGCGACTATAGAACTAATTTTTAGGGATCAGATCTTGACCAGGCTTAGGCAAGTCGATAGATGCCTCTCCATGATTGAATGGTATTACGCAAAAGACGGGCAACAAAATGGGCCTATCACCTTTGAAAAACTGGTGCAAATCGCTAACACCGGAGGTCTTGATGCGAAGAATGATCTGGTCTGGAATGCGTCGATGAAGGATTGGACTCCGGCGGGTCAGGTTGCTGGGATTTTTAATGTGCCTGCAAATCCATTGGTCGCTTCTGATCCCTCGAACCCATACTCGACTCCGCAAAGCACGTGGACGGCACCGACTCTGGCGCAGGGTGAATCTCTAGCGGAAATCGTGCCAGGCAGTGATCCGCTTGATGCGATGGCTTGCATCAAACGCGGCCTTGAAATTGCCAAACGCAACGCCGGCACGATCGCGATTGTGTTTGTGGTGTATTTCGCAATCACCATGGGAGTCGGCATGGTCCAAGGCCTGCTGGATGTTGGTCTAAACATCGCTTCGTCATCCGGAGCAAGGGTATCTAACGTATCCGACCCATCACAACTGTCCGGCGTAGCATTGGCGATTTTCACCCTGAGCCGCATCGTTTCTCAAGTTTTCTCACTTTTCCTCGGCCTCGGGCTTTGCAGAATCGGCCTGAACCTCGCCTCAGGAAAAGAAGCATCCGTCGGCATGTTGTTCGGTGAGGGCAACAAACTTCTGCGAGCCATCGGCGCAACCATTCTTTTTTATGTCGCGTTCATCGTCGGCCTTATCCTGTTCGTTGTCCCGGGCATTTACATCGCGCTGCGTTACGGCCTGTGTATGGTGGCCATCGTGGATCGTGATATGGGCATCATGGAGGCTTTCTCCTATAGCTCGTCTATCACGACCAACAACCGCGTGAATATTTTCGTGTTTTGGTTGTTAACCATTCTGGTCATGCTCGCTGGATTCTTGGCGTTATGTGTGGGAATTTTCATCGCTATGCCCATCGTTTGGATGGCCTCGATGATCGTTTACCGCTGGATGCAATATGGTCACCGCGCTGCGATGGACCACCCAAGCACCCAGACGCCCATGCTCTCCAGCCTGTGATTGAGGAAATGCGGGTTTCGAGCATCGCACGGCTTGCCCTCAGCTCGGGCCTTGATACGGTCGGGCCGCCCGATGTCTGATTCCTTCGTTCACCTCCACGTTCACACTGAGTTTTCTCTGCTAGACGGCATGATCCGCACCAAGGATCTCGCCAAACGCGCCGCATCACTCGGGATGCCAGCCGTGGCGATGACCGATCATGGCAACCTTTATGGGGCCATTGAGTTTTACCAGAGCTGCATCAAGGCGAAGATAAAACCGATTCTCGGTTGCGAGATCTACCTCGCGCCGCAATCGATGGAGGACAAAAAAGATCTCGCAGGCCGCAAGCGCAGCACTCACTTGACGCTGCTTGCCGAGACCAATGAAGGCTGGAAAAATCTATCAAAACTTGTTTCCAGAGGCCACTTGGATGGTGTCTATCAGGGTGAACCACGAGTGGATCGCGCCGCATTGCGCGAGTTTTCCAAAGGAATCATCTGCCTCACTGGCTGCATTTCCGGGCCAGTCAACGAATGGCTGTGCGCCGAAGACGAAACCAAAGCCCGCGAAACACTAGCAGAAATTGTAGAAATCTACGGACCACAAAACACCTACATCGAGATCCACAACCACGACCTCGAACCGCAACGGCTTGCAACTCCCGGCTTGCTCAAACTCGCTGCGGAATTCGGCCTCAAAACCGTGGCTGCCAATGACGTGCACTTCCTTGATCGCGCGGATCACGAAGCCCATGACGTGATGATTTGCATCGGCACTGGGAACCAACTCATTGATGAAAACCGCAGGCATTATTCGCCGGAAGTTCATTTCAAAACACCTGCAGAAATGCGCGCTTTGTTTGCAGACATTCCGGGTGCCTGTGATGCCACGTTAGAAATTGCCGAGCGCTGCAACGTCGAAATCAAACTGGATTCGACTTCATCCGAAAAATACCCGCAATTCGGCACGCCGGACGACAGCCCGCGCGAGGAATACTTGATGCGCGTCTGCCAAGAAGGTCTGTTGAAACGCTACGGCTCAGAAAAAGCCGCCGATCCAGAGATTCAGGAACGCCTGAAGTACGAAGCTGGCGTGATCAACCAGTTAGGTTTTGCCTCCTACTTCCTCATCACTGCGGATTTCATCCAATGGGCGCGCGATAACAACATTCCTGTAGGCCCGGGCCGTGGCTCTGCTGCTGGCTCGTTAGTCGCCTATGCCATGGGCATCACCGACATTTGTCCACTGCAATTTGGCCTCTTGTTCGAACGCTTTCTCAATCCGGAACGTGTTAGTCCGCCTGACGTCGATATCGACTTCTGCCAGTTCCGGCGCGCTGAAGTCATCGATTATGTGAGAAAAAAATACGGCGAGCGCTGCGTGTCGCACATCATTACTTATGGCACCATGGGAGCGAAAAGTGTCATCCGCGATGTGAGCCGCGTGATGGGACTTTCTTATGGTGACGGAGATCGCATCTCCAAAATGATCGATCCGAAACCACTCGATAAGGATGAAAAAGAAAAACACAAAGGATCGATGCTGTTGCGCGAAATCGACCGCAACACCGAACTCAAGGACCTCATCGAAGCCTCATCGACCTATCAAGAAGTTTGGAACTACGCGCTATCGTTAGAAGGACTCAACCGCAACGTCGGCATCCACGCTGCTGGGGTGGTGATCGGCGACGGATCGCTCGACGAACACCTACCACTCACTCGCGGCAACGAGGGCGAAATCGTCACTCAGTATGACATGGGCGCGATCACCGAAGTCGGCCTGCTCAAAATGGATTTCCTCGGTCTGCGCAACCTCACTGTCATTCATGAGGCGGTCGAACACATCAGGAAAATCAAACCGGATTTCATTATCGAAAACGTCCCGCTCGATGACAAACCGACCTTTGATATCCTCAATCGCGGCGAAACGATGGGCGTTTTCCAGTTGGAGTCCGGCGGCATGGTCGAAACCTGCCGGAAATACCAACTCGAAAAAATCGACGACATCATCGACTTGTTAGCTCTCTATCGCCCAGGTGCGATGCAGTTCATTGACCAAATGATCGAGGTGAAAAAAGGCCGCAAGAAAGCGATGTATGAACACCCACTGCTAGAGCGAGTCTGCGGAAATACATACGGCGTGATGATCTATCAAGAACAGGTCCAGAACGCCGCCAAGCTGCTAGCTGGCTACACCCTCGGAGGTGCTGACCTGCTGCGACGCGCAATGGGCAAGAAGGACCCGAAAAAAATGGCGGAAGAACGCGTCAAGTTTGTCGAGGGTTGTGAAAAAACCAACGGCATCGGCAGCAAACTCGCGAACCAGATTTTCGAAAAAATCGAGATGTTCGCCGGTTATGGATTCAACAAATCCCACTCCGCGTGTTACGGCCACATTTCCTACTGGACGGCTTATCTGAAAGCAAATCGTCCCGTTGAATTCATGTCGGCGCTGTTGTCCAATGAGGTTCACAACACCGATAAAATCAGCGTATTTGTCTCCGAATGCCACCGCATGGGCATCGAGATTTTACCGCCGGACATCAATGCTTCTCAACTCCGCTTCGCGCCTGAAACCACGATCAACGGCGTGAAAGGAATTCGCTACGGACTCGCCGCGATTAAAAACTGCGGCGAGGGCGCAATGGCCGCAGCAATCCAAGAACGCGAAACTAACGGAAAATTTGCCTCGCTCGATGATTTTGCCGCGCGCCTCGATTCTAAGGTTGTCAACAAACGCATCCTCGAAAATCTCGTCAAAGCAGGCGCACTCGACTGGACTGGCGAGACTCGCGCCGGAATGTTCAATCGTCTGGAGCAAGTCACCGCATCTGCATCTTCCGCTCAACGCGACAAAGCCTCTGGCCAAGTTTCGTTGTTTGATGCAATGGACTTCGCTCCACCCACGCCTGCGGCGAAATCTAACTCAAGAGACTCCGCCATCCAAGAATGGAGCAAGGACGACCGCCTCGCACATGAAAAAGAATTGCTAGGCTTCTATGTCACTGGCCACCCGCTCGACAAATTCCGCCGAGTGATCGACTCTGAAAAATACAAAAAACTTGCCCTCATCGAAGATCTGGTGATCGACAACCCACGTGAGCGCTTTGCCTTTGCCGGCATGATTCGCTCAGTGGATGCTAGAATGACTAAAACTGGCAAGCCCTTCGGTATTCTCATGTTAGAAGATTTCACCGGCAGTTCTGAAATCATGCTGTGGGGGGAAACATTTGTCCCCGCTCGCGACTCTGGATTGTTAGAGTCAGGAAAAATTATCAAGCTCAAGTGCGCCATCCAGCTCGACGACCGCACCGGAGCCCGCCGCCTGACCGGCTATGAAGTTGGCGAACTCAAAATCAAAAAAAGCACGGCCAATACCACCGGTCCGCTTGAACTAACACTCTGGACTACGCGCCACAGCGAGTTTGATCTCATGGAAATCGAGCGCGCAGTTTCCAAACACCCGGGAGCAACTCCGCTGCTTTTGCATTTCCAGAACAGCGCTGGCCGCCGTGTCACACTCGCCGCAAACGAGTCCTTTAACGTCAATCGCAGCGAAGCGCTAGAAACCGCGCTCGACCGTTGGTTGGAAGATTGAATCGTTCAACCCACTCCTGATAAAATTCACCATCATTCTCATCTCGTGCTGGACCCAGCGACTCGATCCGTTTTTACTCTGCATCTCACGCATCCATGAGCCTACTTTTTTTCAAACGCGTTTTGGCAAACCCGCTGAGGGTAGGTTACCTCGTGCCCAGCACTCCATTTCTCACGCGCCAGACGGCTGGGTTAATTGATTTCCGCAAGGCCGGCACAGTGGTCGAGCTCGGGCCGGGCGAGGGTTGCCACTCACGCCGGATTCTTCGGCGCATGAAACCAGACTCCCGCCTAATCCTGATTGAATTAGACGACCACTTCGCAGCCCACTTAAAAGAACAATTTGCCGGAGAAAGCCGTGTTTCCGTCGTTCATGCCAATGCTCTCGATCTAGCGGAAACTCTGATATCAATGGGCGCAGTCGAACCCGATTACATTGTTTCAGGTCTCCCACTCACCATCATGACCCGCGAACTGCGGGAGAAACTGATCTCTAGCATCGCGCTGGCCATGGGACCTTCTAGCAGATTTATCACGTATCAAGCCTCACTTTCAATCTCAGACCACCATCATTTTGATCTGGTGCGCAAAAAACACTGTTTGCTCAACGTTCCACCACTCTATGTCATGGAACTCCGCAAAGCGGTAAATGTCTGATAGAAATGCGTTGGCTTCCGGTTCTTGCAAGGCACCTTTGTTACAGTGCTATTGCATTTTGTCTGGCGCTACGCCTCGTTACAAGTTTCTCGCTTTGATCTCCTCTGTGATTTCCAGGATGAAATTCTCTAGCGGTCTTGCGCCGAGGTCGTCTTTGTCGCGGTGTCTAACGGAGACTGTGCCTTCTTCTGCCTCGCGTTGGCCGATGACAAGCATGTAGGGGACACGGTCGAGGCGGGCGTTGCGGATCTTTGCGCCGATTTTGTCGCTGCTGCGATCCACCGTGAGGCGAACTCCGAGGTCGGCGAGCTTCGCGGCGGCGGCTTCGGCGTGTTCGAGAGTTTTCTCGGAAATCGGGAGAATGCGGACTTGTTCGGGTGCAAGCCAAGTCGGGAATTTGCCCTCAAAATGCTCGATGAGCAGGCCGGTGAATCGTTCCATCGAGCCGAAGGGTGCGCGGTGAATCATGACCGGAACGTGCGGCTGATTGTCTGCGCCGACGTAGCTGAGGCCAAACCGAACTGGCAGATTGTAGTCCACCTGCACGGTGCCTAACTGCCAGTCGCGGCCGATGACGTCTTTGACGACGAAGTCGATTTTGGGGCCGTAGAATGCGGCTTCACCGATTTCCTCGGTGTATTCGACACCGAGCGTTTGCACGGCTTCGCGCAGGGCAGCTTCCGCCTTGTCCCAGTTTTCGGCGGAGCCGACGTATTTGTCGCTCTCTGGATCGCGCAGTGAGAGGCGGACGCGGTAGTCGTTCATGCCGAGTGTGCTGAGGACTTTTTTGACAAGATCGAGGCAGCCAGTGACTTCGGCGGCGACTTGGTCCGGCGTGCAAAATAGGTGGGCATCGTCCTGGGTGAAGCCACGGACGCGAGTCATGCCGCCGAGTTCGCCAGATTGTTCCCACCGATAGACGGTGCCGAATTCGGCGAGTCTAACTGGAAGGTCGCGGTAGGAATGATGATCGCTCGCGAAGATCTTGATGTGGTGCGGGCAGTTCATCGGTTTGAGCAAATATCCTTCGTAGGTTCCGTCTGATAGCCCGTTGATTAGATTGGCGCAAGTGGCGTCTTCATCCGCGAGTTTTTCCAGAACATCTCGCTCGGCGATGGCCGGAAATTGGCTTTCCTGATAGTAAGGGAAGTGGCCGGAGGTCCGATAGAGATCGAGCTTGCCGATGTGCGGAGTGAAGACTTGAGAGTAACCTTGTTTGTCGAGTTCCTCGGTGATGAATTCTTGGAGTGCGCGGCGCACGAGCGCGCCTTTTGGTTTCCAGAGTATCAAGCCTTGGCCGACCATTTCATCAATGTGGAAAAGGCCGAGTTCTTTGCCGAGACGGCGATGATCGCGTTTTTTTGCTTCTTCTAAGCGGTTTAAGTGCTCTTCTAACGATTCTTTGGTTTCAAAAGCCGTGCCGTAGAGCCGCTGGAGTTGGCCTTTTTTTTCGTCGCCCAGATAGAACGAAGACGAGATCGACATGAGTTTCAGGTTCTTGCACTTCGAGGTGTAACCGACGTGGGGGCCGGCGCAGAGGTCGATGAAATCGCCGTTTTGGAAACAGGAAATTTGTTCGCCTTCTGGGATTTTATCGATGAGATCAAGCTTGAAGCGGGAAGGATTCCCGGCGCGTTCCGTTAGGCCGCCGAGTCTGCCTGATTCAGCCATGGTTTTTGCTTCATCGCGCGAGATCGCTTTGTATTCAAACTTCTGATTTTCCTTGGCGATTTTTTTCATCTCGGCCTCGATTTTCTCAAAATCATCCGGAGTGATGCGGTGCTTCATTTCGAAGTCGTAGTAGAATCCATTATCGATTGGCGGGCCGTAAGCGAACTGGGCGTCTGGCCAAATCCGCAGAATGGCGGTGGCCATGACGTGGGCACAGGAGTGGCGGAGGCGCTCCAGGTCGGTCATTTGCTGGCGTTCGTCGAGAGTCTTGCGTTCGTTCATGGCGGGGAGAGGGAAAGCTTGCGGGGCGCGTTTGTTCAAGTTGGAAATCAAGCGGACTGGGCTGAGTTTTTCAAAACTGAGTGAATTTGAGATCACTCGTCCTTAAGCGCTTTGATTTTTTTTGTCGTTTCTTCGGGTTGATTAGCGGCTTCGTGGGCTCGTTTCAAACCTAGCAGAGAGTTTATGTCATTAGGGAATGCGGCGAGGGCACGCTGATAGGCTGCGATCGCTTCGACTGGTTTGTTGGAAATAAGATAATATTCACCGAGACGTGAGGCCATCGGGGAGAGGATGAGAGGAGGCATCAGCATGGGCGCTGGGTGCTGCCGGTCGGCTGCTGAGCTGAACCAATTGAAAGCACTGGCTCTTTTTTCTGGCGGAGAAGCCATGGCAATCCGACCGCGGACATCACTGGCGAGCACCTCAAGTGCGCGGAACGCGCGGTTCCAGTTAGAGCGCTCTCCGCTGGCATTGGCCGCATCTCGGGTTTTTGCCATTTTTTCTCCATGTAGGGTGAGGGCAGCCATGACATTGTGGGCTTCCGCAAGATCGCCGACTTCGACCAATCGCTGGGCTTCAAGAGCGAAACGCAGGCCGTCAATCCACCAGTAGGCAAGGCTGGTTTTATGGAAGGCTCTAACTTCTTCAGGTTTTGGCAGGGATCGGGCGGCTTCAAGCGAGTTTCCTACGAGTCGGCGGTGGATGAGAATTCTAGCGGGCAGAGTTTTAGCGTCCCACATGATAACTCGCGCGCCGGCTGAAGATGGGCGATTTTCGGGTAGTGGGATGGATGCCACCTGACGGGCAGCAGCGTAGGCAGTATCGAACTCACCTTTCGAAACAACTGAAACAATCCGATAGCATTCGGCTCTAACCCACTCGGGGCAGTCGGCCACCGTGGCTTGGTTTTCATTCATCCATTTTTGATAAAATGATGATGCACGGCCGAACGAGGAGACTGCTTCGTCGTGTTTGCCACAGCGCCACTGATAATGCCCTAACAGATGAAAGTAAGGCGGATAATCTGGCACCATTTGGCAGAGTTTACGCGCTAGCTCCAACGAAGCTGAGAGATCTGGAGCTTCGGCGCGGATGAGCAACAGGGCATTCAGAGGAACCGGGTTTTTTGGGTGTTTTTCAATTAATTCTAGCAAGCTGGCTTCGGCCGCAGTTTGTGAGGCAGTGGCATCACCGGCATCGTCGTATCCTCCGCGGTTAAAGAGCGCAGCAAATACCGATGCCTGAAGGTCGTTGGGGTATTTATCCGCCACTTTACGGAAACCGACTAGCGCTCCTGATGGGCCTTCCTCAATGTATTTCACCAGCCCATAGGCGTATCCGCGTTCCAATTCGGTGCCTTTTCCCTGTTCGATTAGAGCCAACATTCGATCCGTGGCAGCATTTCTCGCCTCGCCAGTCTCAGGGGATGGATTGAGCAACGACATGACCATGCCCCAATGAGCCATTAAACACTCTGGGTCCTCCCGCATCGCCGCTGCAAAGTGACGACTGGCCTCAAACTCCCATCCGCCATGAAGATGGTTCAAACCTTGATTGACTGCAGTTTGGGCAGCATCGCTGGTGGCACTCACTGCCATTTGAATGCCTTCTTGGAAGCTATGCGCAGTGGGTTTACCGAGTGCCTTGACAGGCGCAGGGATTGCATCTTCTACACTTGAAAGCTCAGCAGATAAGCGGTTTGAAAATGCTACAACTGCAAGAAAAAATACTGCACACAACCATCGTTTCATGCGCGCACCATGATGCTATTTTCTCAGGCATACCAAGCAAAATGAGAGAGTGGACAAGGTTTCTGAAGAAATCCGAAGATATTTTAAACAATCCTCAAAAAAAACTTGCTACATTGCCTAATGGCCCGTTTACTCCCCTCTGAACGCGCGGGCATAGCTTAATGGTAAAGCCCTAGCCTTCCAAGCTAGACACGCGGGTTCGATTCCCGCTGCCCGCTCCATCACGCATTCACTCAACCTCGACATATCCAAGAACCATATGAAAAAGACCATATTTTTTGTCATCTTCAGCGCCATGCTGGGATTCGCGTCGGCCTCTGCGGAGTCTGATTGTTCAAAACTAACTCTCGTTGTGAAAACATCCATCACAGCGGATCAAGCCAAACTTCTTGAGATTGTCTCGAGAGAAGTTTCCTCATCCCCGTCCTGCGCCTGCGAAGTCGTCAAGGCGGCGATCGAAGCCTCCAGTGCCAATCCGGAGACGGTTGCATTGATCGTGGAAACCGCAATCGATGCTGCTCCAGACCAAATGCGCCTGATTTCCCAATGCGCGGTGGCTGTGGCTCCAGATGCTTTAACGAATGTTCAGGCTGTGATGGCAAAGCTCGATCCGAATCGTGGTGAGGGCAAGAGCGCGAAAGACGCCAAGGCTCCCTTGGGAGAAGTTGCCGCTATGCCAAACCCACTGGATTTCCCAGGTACGGGTGTCGTAAATCCTCCGCCGAATTTCCTTCCGCCTTTGAATCCGGCACCGCTGCCTCCAGATACTGTGGATCCAATCGAACCAGATGGGACCAGCAATCCCAACCCTCTCCTTAATTCTTAATAAGTTTTTTGTCACTAACGCACCCAAACTAACAGCCAGATGAAACGTAAGATCCCATTTTTCTTTATCAGCCTGCTTGCCGCTGGAGCGGCTTCCGCACAAGGTCTGTATTACGTCGGAAACGAATCTCAAGAATCCCTGCCTCTTAAATGGGTTGTGAGCGTGACTGCCACTTATGACGATAATGTTAACCCAGGCAGAGGTGAAGAGGATTCTTCATTTGGTATTACTCCTTATGTTGGTCTCTCGTTCGTGAGCATGACACCACAAACCACATGGGATGTGTATGCTCGTCTAGGCTTAATTTATTATTTCGACGCACCTGAGGGCATGGACGAAGTGAGCAGTGCTTCTCGTGCTGGAATCAACCTGACCCACCGCTTCAGTGAGCGTTTGCGCTTCGTAAGCCGGAATTTCATTTCTTACGAACTCGAGCCGGATTATTCCTATGGCTATGCATCGTCGCGGATTCAGGGTGAGTATTTGAATTGGCAATCAGATAATTCTATCGGATTCCGTTGGTCTGAGCGTTTTGCTACTTATACTGGCGTGCGACTTTACGGTTTAGAATATTTTGATGTTGAGAATAACAACCGCCTAGGTTGTGAAATCTATAATCAATTTCGCTATCAAATGAGCCCTCAAACGGTGCTAACATTTGATGCCAGGTATGGCCAAACCAGTGGCGATGGTTTTTCATCAGACTACAGTGACCAATATTATCTGATCGGAGCCGAACATCGTTTCAGCCCTACCACCATCGGCATTGTCCGCGCTGGTGTTCAACTTCATGATGTGGATGATAGCGATGACAGTACCAGTAGTCCCTATGTTGAATTTGCCATGAACTCACAGTGGACTAAGCAGTTCAGCGTGAGAGCATTTGCTAGATATGGTATTGAAGGTTACAACACTATTTATATTGTCCCTGGGCTTGGGCTTAATCCACCAAGTGTGGTCGAATATGATGATGCGAGTACCCTCCGGTTGGGGGTCTCGGGTGAGTACGCCATATCGCCTACATTCTCGGTCTTTGGTGGAGTTGACTATCTGCCAACCGACTATTCATCAGGACGCGTTGTTTCTGGTACACCACTGAGTTCAGTCCGAGATTCTAGCACCGATTTGTTCAATGCTTATATTGGTCTATCAATGAAGTTCAACGATTACCTCACCGGCACGTTGACTTACAATTACACTGATTCGAGTTCGGATTTTGATTACAGCACCTACGACCGCAACCGCATCAGTCTAGGGGTTAGTGCAGAGTTTTGATCCTGTCCTTGTTTTGAACCACAAGCTGAATTTGGAATCATCATTTGCTTGATCATCGACTCCCGCAATGTCATCCATTGCGGGAGTTCTTGTTTGAACTGGAAATTTATTAAAAGTGTGAAAAACTGTCTCCCATGAACCAACCTTCTCCGCAACAAAACGAGGCCGCACTGCATGCGGTCGATTACTGGCAAGTCATCAAAAATCGCTACGGAATCATCCTGTTAACTCTTCTGCTCGTTTTTATGACTGCAGCAGTGATTACTTATGTGATGCCAAAAAAATTCGAGAGTGAGGCGGTGATCGAAGTGAAGCCACGATCCCAAGGCGTCACGATGTTTGGAGCACAGAACAGCTTGTTCAACGAGTCCAAGCAAATGACTCAGCAGTTTTTCGGCACCGAGTTCGAAAAAATCAAGAGCCGAAAATCTCTTGAGAAGGTAGTGGACAGTCTATCTCTCGTTAACCGCTGGAACGTGGATAAAGAAACGGCGTTGAGGATCTTGAAAGGGATCGTGAATACTCAGAATATTCGCGGCACTGATTTGATTTCAATCCGGGTTCGTCATTCGGCAAAAGTGGATGCGCGGGATGTTGCTGATGAGGTGGCTAAAGCCTATACATCGTATCGCATGGAAATCGAAACCCGTGACGCTGAAAATGCGCTGCATGAATTAAATAAAGCAGTTAGAGACCAGGAGGATAAGGTCGAAGAAAGAAGAAAATTGCTCGCTACAATCGTGCGCACGAAAGGAATCATCTACAAAGGGACTGACTCGTTTTACAATCAAGGCGGCGTCGATGAGGATCAGGGCGCTAGAACTGCGCTCGAAGAATATCAAAAACTCGAATCAGATCGCACGCAGCTTCAAAGCCAGATCAACAGTTTGCTGAAGTATGATAGCGATCAATTGATGGTATATGCTGCAGGTTTGGATCTGCCGGATAACATCATTCGCAATTTGCTTCCCCAGTATCAGGAAGCTAAAAGGCAATTGGAAACGCTAAAGATCAACGGGCTGGGCGATAACCACCCCACAGTTCTTGCTGCGGCGAAGCAGATTTCCTCCATGAAGTCGCAACTCGATGAGGGCGTTGTCAATCTTCGTGCAACGCTGAAGGCTCAATTGGATCTAGCGGATAATCGGCTCACTGAAGTGGAGAAACGGAAAAATGAGACACGCGAGGAAGCGATCAAACGTGGCTTGGACGCACAAGACTATGTTGATGCCAAGCGCGATTTCGAAACAGATCAAGAGTTGCTTCAAAGCATGAAGCTCAAACAGGTATCAGAAACGATCGCAAGACGGATTCCGGTTCAAAGTGTTGAAACGCATGACCAACCGATGGTTTCCGATGCGCCTGTTAGCCCAAATGTGACACTCAACTTGGTTCTCGGTGCGGTGGTCGGATTGATTTTTGGTGTGGGTATTGCCTTCTTCCTCGAATACCTTGATACATCGGTCAAGAGCCTAGAAGACGTCGAACGCTATCTTCAAGTTCCCGTGCTTGCTGTGATTCCGAAGGATGTCGGCATTTTACACAAACAAAGCGGCATGAGTCCTGATGCTGAGGCGTATCGGATTTTGCGGACCAATATTGAATTCAACCGTAAAAACCCTGAGGACAATGCAATCACTGTCGTTTCAGGTGGAGCAGGTGAAGGGAAATCTACCACTTTGGTCAATCTTGCCTACATTTGTGCACAAGGCGGCTACACTACTTTGATGATTGACGCGGACTTGCGCCGTCCGCGTTTGCACACGTTTTTTGACATCAATAACTCAGTCGGTCTAACCAATTACTTGACTACTGAATTAATGCTAGAGGATGTGATTCTTCAGACACCTGTTGATAACCTCTACTTCATGCCATCTGGTATTTTGCCAGCTGATGCTGCGGGGATTCTAAACTCACGGCGGATGTCGGAGTTGATTCAAGATGTGAAGCAGCGTTTCGATTTGGTCCTAGTGGACAGTCCGCCGATTCTTGGCGTGAGCGACGCCTCGGTGTTGGCAAGCGAAGTAGATCTAACGATGATCGTGATTCAGCATCGCAAGCTACCCAGAAACATGCTACTGCGGGTGAAACATGCGGTAGAAAATGTAGGCGGCAACGTTATTGGCGTGGTCCTTAATAACGTCGATGTCCGGAGTGATAGCCAATATCAATATTATACTAGTTATTATACTTACTACGCGCCATCCGAAGCCCAGGTGGAACATTCTAAGCCGACCCAAGCGTCGAATACGGCGAAATCGCAAGCGGCTCCAGCCGCCCGCGGCAACGACTCGGAACTCTATTAAACTCTAAAGCTCCTAATTCCATGAATACAAAATGTATATTGGCAACTCTGTTTGCCCTGCTTATCTCTCAGTTTCAAGCATTCAGTCAGATCCAACCAAAGCAGTCGATCCACATCGTGGTGACGGGTGTTCCTTTGGATGAAAAAGGACGTATCGACGGTGACTATCCGGTAGGAGATGGAGGCAGAGTGAACATGCCCTTTATTGGAGAGGTCCAAGCTGCCGGGATGAAGCCGGAGGGCTTGGCCAATATTCTTCAATCTCGTTATAAGAGTGCGGGCATTTACCGCAACCCAACATTTCAGGTGTTTTCTACTGCCATTGGGGCGACTGTGTTAGAGCAGATTGTCACTGTGGGTGGACATGTTAGGGCGCCAGGCCCCAAAAAATATGTGCAAGGTCTTACACTATGGGGTGCCATTCAGGCGGCTGGAGGTGCAACCGAATTTGGCAGCATGAAACGCGTGAAGCTTACTCGGGGCGGTAAGGTCAAACAATATAACGCCGAACAATCCCAGTTCATGCAGATTCCGCTAGAGCCGGATGATGCGATTGATGTGCCGCAGAAAAACATTTGGAACGGTTGACCTGCGCGTTCGGGATTCTAAACCCACCATTTCCATGACCATTCAATGGATTTCCTTGATTGGATTGGCGATTGGGATGATGTCTTCCGATTCGTTGTCGATTGAACTTCCTGTAAAACCGTTAGCTTCTTTGATAGATGAAGAGTTTAGCGTAAGGGAAAAGGCTGAGGCGGAGTTGCTCGCATGGGCTCGTGATCGGCGGGAGCCAGCCATGGAGGAGTTGTATCGCCAGTCGAGAGAGTCCGATGAGCCAGAAGTCAGGCAGCGTTGTCTTTCCGTCCTTCGTGAGTTAGTGAATGATGATTATCTAAAAACTGGTGAAGGGTATGTCGGCATCATGATGCAAGATGTTCTTTTTCAGGTGCCGGGTGACAAAAAACTCCGCAATGTCATTAAGGTGGGGCAGGTCATACCGGATATGGCGGCGGATCAGGCTGGGATTAAGGTTGATGATATGATCGTTGAGTTAAACGGTGAAGTTTGGCGGGATGGTCCGGCCTCAGTACCCTTCAGTGGCAATATCCGCAAACTAAAGCCGGGGACTAAAGTCAGTTTAAAATTAATTAGAGACGGCGAAATTAAGGAGATTCAACTGAAGCTCGGCAAACGGCCACCGGATACAGCGATTTTTTTTCCTGGCTCGCAGGTGGAATTACAGTCACTGGAAAAATTAGGAAGAGATCGATTTTTTCAACAGTGGCTTGACGCCAAAAAAGTGCAACAGCCAGATTGATGGAAACCCAGAATCGTGCCTCTGTTCACTTGACCTGTGTGTGATTCGGGTACAGTTTTTGCCAGAGTATGAAACATCTGAAATCATCCAATTTTCCCCTATCATTTCTTTTCATAGGAGTGGTCGCACTGTCGTCTTGTTTCTCATCAGGACCTGCTAGTTCAGGCTACCTATCGGGCGTCGGTGGTTCCGCTCGCCAGTCACATGATCCCAAACATCCGGCCCCAGCCATTCCGGATGATGTTTCTTATTGGGATGGAGATTCTGCAAGTGGCAGTCCGTTAATAAAAATTAATCGCAGCCAGCAAAAGGCGTTTTTCTATAAGGGTGGTATCTTGGTTGGAGTGTCACGAATTTCTAGCGGAAATGAAGATCACTCGACGCGACCTGGCCGCTATAAGATTACGGAGAAACACAAGGACCACGTATCTTCTATCTATGGTGTATTTAAGGACAAGGCTACGGGAATGATGATCAATGATAATGTGGATATTCGCGTGGATAAAAAACCTCCAGGTGCAGTTTATTATCCCGCACCAATGCCAAATTTCATGCGTTTTGACGGCGGTATCGGAATGCACACAGGCTTCCTGCCGGGTTATGCAGCATCGCATGGATGCATCAGAATGCCCCATCAGATGTCGGAGAAATTTTTCGATAATGTGGCTCTTGGCACGCCGGTATTAGTGGAATGATAGAAATCGCTTGCACGGGCAGCGAGCTGAGCTATGCCAAGCGTACAAAATGCTCATATGACCTCTGGAGATTTCGAACATAAGAACCAAGAGCGATGGGCTGAATACGAACGCCTAGTGACGGACTTGGAAAAGAAGGGGAGAGCGGAAGGTGCCGGTCAGTTGTCGCAGAAGTTTCGCGAGTTGTGTGTGGATCTTTCACTTGCAGAGTCGCGGATGTATGGAGTTCGAATCATTGAGCGACTGAATTCGTTAGTGATACGTGGATACGAGCTGATCTATCGAAGACGGCGGGGCGGCTGGGGAAAGGTGATTTCCTTTGCAACCACAGAGTTTCCGAATGCCGTGCGGCGCGAATGGCGTTTATTCTGGCTATGCAATCTCGTATTCTGGGTGCCTTTTTTTGTAATGATGTATTCATCGGCGCATGACATTCGCTGGACACAGGCTGTTTTGGGGCCTGAAGGCATGGCTTCGATGGAGTTAATGTATGGCGGAAAGGACGAGCAGATCGCGCACCTGAGATCGGAGTATGGCTCCAATTTTATGATGTTTTGTTTTTATATTTATAACAACGTAGCAATCGATTTTAGAATTTTTGCGGGTGGCATGGCCGGTGGGTTGGGAACTTTATTTTTTCTGTTATTCAATGGACTCTCGATGGGTGCGGCAGCCGGATATGTAAATCATGCGGGAAACCCAGAATCATTCTGGACGTTTGTGAGTGGTCATTCGTCCTTTGAGCTGTTAGGAATGATCGTTTCTGGAATGGCAGGAATGAAGTTAGGTCTAGCTCTCCTACGGCCCGGGCGTTTGCCGCGGGTGCGCGCACTGGTTGAGGCTGCTAAACAAGCGCTGCCTCTGATCTATGGAGCGGCGGCGATGACCAGCATGGCAGCTGTGGTTGAGGGTTTTTGGTCCGCCCAGAGCATTCCTTCAGAGGCGAAGTATGTCTTTGGAATTTCGGGTTGGATTTTGCACGCAGTGTATTTCTTGTTAGCTGGAAGGAGGTCGTCACATGCAGCTTGACTCGGTGACTGCGGAAATTCGCCCGCGCAGCGATTGGGAGGCAGTGGATCTTGGTCTTGCCTTGGTCCGTCGAGATTTTTGGCGTTGTTATGTCGTCTGGTGGTTGGCTCTTTTTCCTGTCACTGTGCTGGCGGGTTGGTGGTTGTGGAATTTTCCATCGCTATGGTTACTGCTGTTTTGGTGGGCTAAACCTTTTGGTTCACGGCTGGTCTTGTTTGAAATGAGCCGTCGTTTGTTCGGCGAAAGGCCCTCGTGGAAGACCACTTTATGTGAGATTCCAAAAGCCTATGTTCGACGGTTTTTCTATCGATTGGTATGGGCACGCTTTTCTCCATGGTTGCCGGTTACGCTGGCGGTGGAAGATTTGGAGGGATTGCGCGGGAAAGCCTACAAACAAAGATGCAATCAAGTTACACGTCGCGGAGATGGTGTGATAATGTGGATCTATCTGATTGCAGATCTGGGTGCTGTTTGGTTTGGGCTTGCGATTCTTGTGCTGCTTTTGATGTGCATTCCGACAGGGCAGGACGGCGCATGGTCGGCGGCGGCAGAAAGTTGGGATTCCAATACTCCTTTTGATCTTCCTCTCCTCATTATGCGAACGGTGATGGCTTGTCTGATGCTGGCGATTTCGCTGATGGATGTTTTTATAACTGGAGCCGGTTTTGGCATCTATCTTAACAATCGAACTTGGATTGAGGGGTGGGATGTTGAACTTGCATTCAAACGGCTTGCTAGACGTCTCAACCGAGTTGTTGTGCCGTGTCTAGCAGCACTAATTTTATTGTTTCCAGTTTCCACTTTTGCAGTTGGTGAATCGGATTCAACCCGATTGATCCGTGAGGTTAAGGCACAGCCAGAGTTTAAGGTTCACACTGTGAAACAAAAAGTGCCTGTGCCCCCTAAAAGCACTAAGTCATTGAGTTGGCTGGAGCGTTTGTTTCGAATGATGAATTTTGGCAATGCCGGTGACTGGTTGGGTAAACTTTTTGTGGTGTCTTCGATTGCGTTGTTAGTCGGGCTGACCGCATGGTTAATTTGGCTGAATCGACATGCTTTTTTATGGCGCCGTGTGGATGGCGCAGAATTGGTGCATCCCAAAATGGCGAGGGTCGTGATGGGAATGGATGTTTCCCCTGGGACATTGCCCGATGATGTGCCGGGTGCGGTGATGAAACTTTGGAACGAAGGTTTGCATCAAGAAGCATTAAGTCTGCTTTATCGTGGCGCTATCTCTAAAGTGATGGCACTGCACCATGTGGGAATTCAAGAATCAGATACTGAGGGGGATTGTTTGCGACGTGTCACTCAGGTCGGTGAGTCAGCGCATCCGAGATATTTTCATGGAATTACACTTCTGTGGATGAATATGGCCTATGCCAGACGTACTCCACGGGATGAAGAAATCGAGTTGCTCTGTCGAAATTGGCCGTTTGTAGAAAGGAGTGGTGCATGATGAGATATGCCGCTTTTCTGTTAGTTGCTTTATTTCTATCATCATGTGAGTATGAGGAAGTGGAGCGTGAAATCGGTTATAAAGGTAAAGCGCGAGCGAATCCGTGGCTTGCAGCCGAACGATTTGTCACACGCACAGGATCGGAGACGCGGCCAGTGATTGCATGGACTGCACCGGAGCAGGAGGACTCGGTATGGATTATGCCTGCATCGATTCTTGGCAATGAAAGTTTCACCCGCAGGATGGAGACGTGGGTGGGCAGTGGTGGTCATCTGATACTTTTGGTAGAACATGCGGATTCCGAGGCAAGTGACTGGTCAACTTATGCGATGCCGCCGGATCTTAAACCAGCGCTGTTTCATATGTTGGCAAAGATGGGGATTCGATTAGATCAAAAGCCCGCCGCACGTGCGACTGTTAGCTCTGGAAATGTGTGCTTCGATGGGCGAAATTACAAGGTGAACGCCAAGTCATTTGTTAGTGTTACATGGGATGGAAACACCGATGACAGCGGTATATTTGCGACTCGAGAATTTGCCGCTGGTAGAATCACTGTGATTACGGACGGACGTATTTTTCGCAATCGCTGGATCAGTGATCACCAACATGCCGACCTGCTTGAGGCGCTGGTCGATGCGACCGATGAAGTGGGCAGGGTGGGATTCATGAGGGGGGCTGGGCTTTCTTTGTGGGACTTGATGAAAGACTACCTGCCTCATTTCATGTTAGGTTTTTTGATGTGGATGTTGTTATGGGTATGGAAAAACATTTCTCGTTTTGGTCCATTAGAATCTGCTGCTCCACCGCAGATTCAGAGAGGGTATCAACATCATCTGGAGGCCCTTGGTGGCTTCCAGTGGAGATTAGATCACGGTTCATCACTGCTTGCTCCATTGCGTGAAATGGTAATTGAGCTCGGTCAACGCACATCCGCACGCACTGGACACCGGGATGGGGATTTTTTTCAGTTTCTAGCCGATCGTGTTGGGCTACCGCGCGAGCGAGTTTACCGTGCACTTACTGAGGAAAGACCAGCAGATTCTGTGATTCTCACTCGCACGACGGCCGATCTCCAACAATTGCTGAAAGTTCTCCATTCCAACTCACGCACATGACACAAGAACCAGAATACATACCAGTTCAAGAAAACGCAGCCAACTATGGTCTGGCAGAATTAATTCAACGGCTGCGCGATGAAATCCGCAGAGTCATTCTCGGCCAAGATATGGTGATCGATCAGGTGATCGCGGCTCTGTTAGCCGGTGGTCATATTTTGTTGGAAGGCAAGCCCGGTCTTGGCAAGACTCATCTAGTGAATACTTTGGCTAAAACATTTGGCGGTGCATCGGGCCGGATCCAGTTCACGCCCGATCTTATGCCTTCGGATGTTACAGGATTTCGCCTTTTTGACATGAAGAGCCAGACTTTCCATCTTCGTCAGGGGCCTGTATTTACCAATCTTTTACTAGCAGATGAAATCAATCGTGCTCCAGCGAAAACCCAAGCAGCTTTGTTAGAGGTGATGCAGGAACTTCAGGTGACGATCGATGGTGAAACCTTGAAGCTGGAGCCGCCATTCATGACCTTGGCCACCCAGAATCCAGTCGAACATGAGGGAACTTACCCGTTGCCTGAGGCTCAGTTAGATCGATTTATCATGAAAGTCCTTATCGACTACCCAGATCGTACGAATGAATGTGAAATTGTCACCCGCGCTTCCTCAGAAATACCTGGGGCCACTCGACAGGGTGTGGCCTTGGTTTGCGGACCCAGAGAAATCGTTGCGGCTCAACAGGCGACGGCCGCAGTGCATGTCGTGCCGGATGTGGTGTCCTATGCGGTGGCGATCGCGCAAGCGACTCGTGACGCCAAAGCGATTTCGTTAGGTGCCGGTACTCGTGGAGCGATCAGCCTGGTGAAAATTGGCAAGGCATACGCTGCTTTAGAGGGCAGGGGATATGTCACACCAGATGATATCAAGTGCGCGGCGTTGCCTGTTTTGAGACATCGGGTGCAGCTTACACCAGAGGTTGCAATCAGTGGGCAAGAGATTGATGAAGTGCTTCGGTCAATTATCGAAAGCGTGCCTGCTCCACGCGGTTAGAATTATTTTAACAACTACCAGATGATTCCAGGTTACCGATTGTTGGTGCTCTCAATGCTTTGGCTGCTGCTTGGTGCAGTGGTCGAGTTTGTGCCAGCGTGGCAGCCATTATGGAAGGTAGTGGGCATGGTAGGATTTGTTATAGTGTTAGTGGATGCCTGGATAGCATGGCTGCGTAAACCTTTGGTGGTGACGCGCCGCTTGCCTGGTCGATTCGCGCTCCAGCAGGCTGCGGACGTCATGTTGATTTTACGCAATGAAGGAAACGAAATCGCGATGGTTCAAGTGTATGATGGCATACCTCAAGGTGCCGAGACGGAGGACCTGCCATGGTCTGGTGATATTCCTCCACGTAAGGAAATTCGTGTGATCTATCCGGTGAAGCTCTCTGAGCGAGGAGAGGCAGTTTTTGGACAAGTGCATGTGAGAAGGCGCTCTCCGTTGGGGTTTTGGCAGAAAAAATCACTTCACTTCAATCCTGAAAATGTGAGAGTCTATCCAAATTTCGAACCAGTGATTCGGTTTGCCCTGCTTGCCATGCAACATCGTGAAAGTCCGATGGGAATCGTGAGGCGGCCACGTGCTGGCACCAGCCGTGATTTCCACCAATTGCGTGATTATCGTGATGGCGATCCGCTTTCTCAAATCGATTGGAAAGCAAGCTCTCGCAGGCAGATGATCATCAGTCGGGACTACCAGGATCAACGTGATCAGTCCGTGGTTTTTTTATTGGATACAGGTAGAAGAATGCGTGCTCTGGATGACGGTCTGCCACAATTTGATCACATTCTGAATGCAGTGCTGTTAGTCGCTCATGTAGCGCTGCGCCAAGGCGATCAGGTGGCTGTGAAATCTTTTGGCGGCACGGATCGTTGGTTGCCACCGATTAAGGGATCGCACGCGATGCCGGTGTTGCTCAATCATTTATATGACTATCAGACCACTCCCGCGCCTAGTGATTTTTCTGCAGCTGTTGAAAAGTTGATGTCTCGGCAAAAAAGGCGTTCGTTAGTTATATTATTAACAAACTTGCGGGGTGAGGATGGTAAGGAATTGCTGCCGGCGCTTCAGGTGCTGAATTCGCGGCACCTCGTATTGCTTGCCAGCATGCGCGAGCAGGTTGTGCAGGATGCATTTTCAAAACCTGTGACATCTTTTTCCTCTGCTTTAAGCTATTTGGCTGCTGATCGGTATGTGCGCGAACGCAAGGAGGTTCTCGCCAATTTGGGGGCTGCTGGGATTCTGTCGATCGATTCTTCGGCCAAGGAGTTTCCGATTCTTCTAGCCAATACGTACGCCGATATCAAGGCGGCGGGTAGGATATGATCGAACTACGTCATCGCGTGATGGTGTAATGTGCGGTCTGTGGCACTGTCCACAACGTAAGGGATAGCACAATTGCCCCCCCAAAGGGCCCACGGGCACCGGAACAAGGGATCCGGTGCCTGTGGTTTTTTCAAGCAACGGCTTGTCTGATTTTGGCTTTTTGCCGCCGTGGATTTGGGCTTTGCAAAACTCACGCAATCATCAGAATTCCCGTTGATGAAAATTTCCATGCTTGCATTTTTTGCGTTGATGATCGACGTATCATCTTGTCAGAAATCATTTCTAACTGAAAACCAAGCTGGAGTAAAACAGAAAATCTTTGGGAAATTGCCTGACGGACGAGAGGTGAAATCTTTAACCACTAGAAGTATGAACTGCATCCCTACTGTAAAACATGGTAAGTTCGGCACTATGCCGGACGGCCGAGAAGTCGCAATCTTTACTCTTACGAACCGGAATGGCTTGCGATCGCGCGTCATGGATTACGGAGCAATTCTCGTTTCAATGGAGGCACCAGACCGCAATGGAGTTTTTGCAGATATCACCCACGGGTACGATACGCTGGAAGGGTGGTTGACCAATGGACCATATTTCGGCGCTACCATCGGACGCTTTGGCAACCGCATTAAAGACGGGAAATTCATGCTGGACGGGAAAAATTACAATTTGGCTACTAACAACGCTCCCGGTGGAATTCCGTGCCATCTTCACGGCGGAATCAAGGGTTTTGATAAGGTGCTTTGGACGGCGGAAATTCTTGGCCCAGATTCGGTAGCGTTTGATTATCTATCAGCCGATGGCGAAGAAGGATACCCAGGAAAACTATATGTAAAAGTGATATACACACTCACAGAAAATAACGAATTGATTTGGGCAGTTCGGGCAACTACAGACGCTCCCACTGTAGTCAATGTGGTACACCATACGTATTGGAATATTTCAGGTGATGCCACATCAACTGTGATGAATCAAATACTCACTTTGGATGCAGATGCATATTTGCCGACGAATGCGGGAATGATTCCTACTGGTGAGATCGCTCCGGTCGCAGGCACGCCGATGGATTTCACCATGTCTAACATTATCGGGGAGAGGATTGACGGTGAGTTTCAGGCACTTCAATTCGGCAGCGGATACGACCACTGCTGGGTTTTGCGGCCCAGTGAAGGATTGCGCAGGGCCGCTAAAGTGATCGATCCCGTTTCCGGTCGGGTGATGGAAGTCTTGACTGATAGGCCAGGAATTCAGTTTTACACGGCAAATTTTCTCGATGAATCGACAGCTGGAAAAAATGGTGTTCTTTACAAACGCCGTTCAGCTTTGTGTCTAGAAACGCAGGATTTCCCCGATTCACCGAATCAACCGAGTTTCCCGTCGCCTGTATTAAATCCCGGTGAAATCTATCAGCATACGCTGGTGCATCGGTTTTCAGTCGAATAAAGGCGATCTATCAATTCTCAGCCAGCATTTTGGGATTGGCGTTGCCTTGAAACTGGACTTCTTCTAGCAAATCTCGGATGATGTCACCAGTGGTTCGTCCTTCCACTCTTGCGTTGTAATCGAGAATGATTCGGTGGCGCAGCACTGCGGGAGCGATGGCTTTTACGTCTTCGAAACTCGCATTTGTGCGTTCATGCATCAGGGCGCGGGCCTTGGCGGCAGAGGCCATGGCGAGTGCCGCCCGTGGGCTGGCTCCGTAGCGGATGCCTTTCGCCGCAGCAGACTGTCCGGGGTGGGTGGCATCCACTAGGCGTGCGATGTAGTTGGCTACGACATTGGGTAAAAAGATGCGGCGCGTAGTTTCTAACAATAAATTAAAAGTTTCCTCCGTCATGATTGGATCGAACTGCGGTTCGTTGCCGAGTTCGCGGTGAGAGACGATGCGCTGCAAGGTGGAGACGTCGTTGCGAGTGACTTCTAACTTAAAAAGAAAGCGGTCGAGCTGTGCCTCAGGCAATGGATAGGTGCCTTCAAGTTCGATTGGATTTTGGGTGGCCAGCACGAAGAATGGCTGTGGAAGACTATGAGTTTTTCCCAGCACGGTCACGCGCCGTTCCTGCATCGCCTCTAGCAATGCAGATTGAGTTTTGGGTGAAGCTCGGTTGATTTCATCGGCTAACACAATGTTTGTAAAAAGGGGGCCTGGTTGGAAAACAAACTCTCGCCGTCCATCGACTTCCTGAAGCACCGGGTTGCCAGTAATGTCACCGGGCAGTAGGTCCGGAGTGAATTGCACACGTTTGGTATCGAGGTGGAGGAGCTTTGAAAGTCCCTTCACCAGTTCAGTCTTGCCGAGGCCGGGCAGGCCTTCTAGCAAGATATGGCCGCGTGCCAGAACACCGGCGATCACGAGATCGATCAATTCCTCTTGGCCGAATAATACCTGATTAAGTCCGTTAGAAAGAGCTCGGAGGTGTTTTGCTGCATCGGCGACTTCGGTTTCTGTGATGTGGTCCATAAGTGGCTTTTGTCCAAGCGCAAGTTAGCAGACCGAACAACTTTGGAAATGATTAAGAAGTGAAAATTGGGCATTGTGAGGTGCCGTTTCCTAGCTGCTGCTAGGCGTGCTGGCTTGCAAGGATGAAGCAGGGTCAATATTTTGTTAGTAAATAGCCATCTTTGCTGTCTTTTACTTCCCAGCCTTGTGCGGCGAGATCGGCGCGCAGGGCGTCGGACTCTGCCCATTTTTTTTCAGCTCGTGCTTGCCAACGAGACTCGGCGAGGGTGCGGATGTCTTGCGGAATTTCTGTGGTTTGCAGTGAGCTTTCTTCCGGCAATGTGAGTCCCATGGCGCGCAGCACGCGGTTGAATCCTGCGAGAGCGGCAGCGGCATCATGGCCAGTTAGGTTTGTGGATTCTTTCAATCCGGTGAACAGTCCGCCGAGAGCAGCAGGGGTATTGAGGTCATTATTGAGGCTTTCCCATGCAGCTTGGAATGGGCCGAAGCCGACGCTGTTGAGGCGAGTGTCGTCACCCATTCTAGCAGCAAGTGAGCGAGCGCCTTTTGCAAGTTTTGATAGTGCTTCACGTGCAGCGGAGAGGGATTCGAGAGTGAAATTGAGCTGCTTGCGGTAATGGCCGCCGATTAGGACGTAACGCACTTCCATCGGGGTGAAACCGCGCGACTCGAGATCAGAAAGGGTGTAAAGATTGCCCAGAGATTTGGACATTTTTCCACCATCGACTAACAAATGAGTGATGTGAAACCAATGATTGGCGAAATGCCCACCGCATGAGCAGGCGCTCTGGGCGATTTCGTTTTCGTGATGTGGGAAAACGAGATCGACCCCGCCTGAGTGGAGATCGAAAGAATCGCCGAGGTATTCTTTGATCATCGCCGAGCATTCGAGATGCCAGCCGGGGCGCCCTTCGCCCCACGGAGACGGCCAGAAATTTTCGCCGTCTTCGGCGCGCCTAGATTTCCATAACACAAAATCCGAGATGCTGTCTTTTTCGTATTCGTCAGAGTTGGCGCGAGTGTTCTGGGTTTTTCCAAGATCAAGCTCGCGTTCGTCGAGCCTTGAAAGCTTGCCGTATCCGGGGAACGTGGAGATTTTAAAATAAACCGAGCCGTCATCGGAAGCATAAGCATGGCCCTTGGCGACTAGTTCGCCGATCATCGTGACCTGTTGTGGGATGTGCGCGACGGCACTGGGCTCGATGTGCGGTTCTAGCAGCGTAAGCTTTTCGCAGTCGATGTGGAATTTTTGGGTCCATTCGGTGGTGAAATCAGTGAGAGTTTGACCTGCTTTTTGAGAATCTCGGATCGTTTTATCGTCCACGTCGGTGATGTTGCGAACGTGGCAAGTCTGTATTGCGGAGGTTTCAAGTGTGCGGCGCAGCACGTCTTGGAGGATGAAAGTGCGGAAATTTCCGATATGAGCAGGGCCATAAACTGTGGGGCCACAGCAGTAAAACCGGTAAGTTTTCCCGTCGATGGGGCGCAATTCACGTTCGGTCCGGGTGAGAGTGTCAAAAAGCCGCATGACCGGGTGTAGGCAAGAGAGCGCCGCTCGCCAAGTGGAATTACGCGCAACCTCAAGTCGCTGGAGTGCCTATCATTGGTGCGATAGAGCCTGTGATTGCGCCACCTTCACCCACACCAAGAGTTTTCTGCTTCACGGAAAGTTGGTTTTACCCTAGCCCGACTTGGCGGACTGGAGGGGTCGATGGGTCTGGAAACCGCAGAACTCAGTGTTGTGCGCCGAGCAAAGCAAGGCGCTTCTTATCAGGTGAAAGA
>ENA-OFCF01000131-OFCF01000131.1-metagenomes-genome-assembly--contig:-NODE-131-length-37312-cov-14.202163_pt1 | contig 37312 bp, 31 predicted proteins | sample MGYA00153387_OFCF01 | MGnify analysis MGYA00153387 | reverse complement strand
TTTATCCTTACCACCTTTCGATTTTGGGATGATGTGGTCAACTTCTATCGAATCTCCATCTTTGAAATAATTTCCGCAGTGAGAGCATTTACCTTTTTGTCGTTTGAGCAGACTAGCTACTTTAGTAGACACTTCAGGATGTGCTCCCATTCTTGTACTCCAATATACCCAATCGCCGTTATATGGCGAGGATTCGTCCTTTACTTTTGCATAACGTCTGATTTCGATATCATCATGTTGCATCAGTGCCGTTGCATATTCTCTGGGTGTAAATACCCAGTTATTTTTGCCGACGGTTTTAAAGTATTTGTGACGAATCCAACGCCGACTTTTATTACGGTGTCGGCGTTTTCCCCATTTCCAAAGTTTAAAAAATGTCAGAGATTTTAATCTTTTAAAGACTTTTTTGCTGACAACAGTAGAGTAATAATTGCACCAACCCCGAATAATCGGATTTAGTATTTTTATTAAAGTTGCTTGGCTAGAACCACGCGACTTATCTATTACTTCTGCTACCTTGTTATAATGTCTTTTCTGACCTTCTTTAGATGGGGTGATAATGGTTTTAAATCCTAGTACATTACCCTTGGTGTCTTTTCCTGAAGTATGCTTCCCTAAGGGAAATTGTCTGACATTAAAACCTAAGAAATTAAATCCAGGTTTTTCATCATTATGTATATTCAGTGTGTGAGCAATTCGTGTTTTACTAGGTTTTAATTCCAACCCAGTGTCAGTCAACCATTCTTCTATTTTTGCCTTACACAAATTAATTACATTGATGTCCTGATGGAGAACAACGAAATCATCGGCGTATCTAATTAATGAGATCGAATTCCGCTTATTTATAACAGATATTTGATTATTGTTAGTTTTAGCTTTCATATCGAACTTAGGGGCTAATCCCTTAATCAATTCCTCTAATCCATGAAGGGCGATATTAGCCAGTAAAGGACTAATAACTCCACCTTGCGGTGTACCTTCATTTGTGGGGAACAGCTTCTTTCCATCCATAACACCAGCTTTTAACCAAGCTCGGATTTGTCTCCGTAAGGTCGGGAAGGTATTTAGTTTTGATAGAAGTTTGGAATGGTTAATACGGTCGAAGCATTTTGAGATATCAGCATCCAGAACAAATTTAGGTTTGTATCTGATTGCATTAAATATTGCTCCAATACCGTCATGACACGAGCGTCCTGGTCGAAACCCGTAAGAATTGGGTTCAAAACGCGCTTCCCATTCCGGTTCAAGAACCAGTTTGACTAACGCTTGCAAGGCGCGGTCGTTCATTGTCGGTATGCCTAAAGGTCTTTCCTCCGTAGTTCCAGGTTTGGGAATCCAAACTCGGCGCGTTGGTTTTGCTTTAGTACCCAGTTTGATTTTATCTACCAAGATGAGACGTTGCTTTGGAGTTAGGGATTTAACCCCATCTACACCCGCCGTCTTCTTACCTTGGTTATCCTGAGTAACCCGACGAACCGCTAACAATCTTGCCGACCGAGAACTTATCAAAAGTTTCTGAAGTCTGCGAACTAACTTGACATTGCCACGATTAGACGCTTGGAAAATCCGCTTTTGTAACTTATGAACGCTACGTTCTAGCTTGCGCCAGTTAATATCGCTCCATCCATACATCGATTTAGTAATCGTGTTCATAGCATATAATTACTACTTGTAGCTTTTTCATCCGTTTTACCGTGTGTACGTCTGCATATCCTTCCCATTACGAAAGGCATTAGCTTCTTACACAATCTTTCTCATCAGTTACCTACTTCCGTAGAGATTACGTCTTAACTGACTTCTGAGAGTATTCGACCTCTCTCAGAGTAATCCAATGAGTTACTTCGTTCCAAACAACCATTGTTTTGTGACTTTAGAATGACATCTCTTCACCGAGTAAATAGGTAACGTTTGGTATATAAGGCAGAAATCTTTATACCACCTGTATTACTAATGCCCTCAGTCTCTTTCAACCGGATTTTTGGGACTGCCAGCGCGTAAAGCCTTATTTCGCTGGTTCGACCTGACGGAGATTTATGCGATGTCTTAGCAAAAGTTATTCATGGTCACTTACTCACGGACTACCAATTTTAGGCTATCAGTAGTTTTCCGCTTTTATTCCCGCTTTACCGATTGATGGTTAGTCGCTACAGTAGGGAATATGTTTTCACTCTTACGTCTAGAGGATAGGGATTGTAATTTCTAGGATAATTTCACTCACCTATATGGTTATTTAGTTGTCATCTTCAGGGGATTAAAGTGCGAACTCGACTCATAAAGAGTTACCCCAAAGAAGCTAATCATCCCCCGATTGCTCGGTTTCGATTAAACGAATCGCACTCTGCATGATATATATGTCCACATTCCTGACAAATAAACTTTTCACCATCTCGATTATCTTTAGATACGTGTCCACAATTAGAGCATTCCTGAGATGTGTATTTAGGGTTTACTGCTAACACTGGTTTACCAAATTTAGTAGCTATCCATTCAATCTTCTGAATTAGATCCCCCCAACTCGCATCAGAGATAGAACGGTTCAGTCCGCGCTTTGCAGATTGACCGTTAGGCATAAATCGTCCCTTAACCCGTTTGGGTTTGCAGCGCGACTTCATCGCTTTGACGTTCAGATCTTCCCTTACAACAGCCTCAGCAGTCCTAACAACTTTATGTGCCGCTTTCCAGTTAGTATCATTACGTTTATCAGCTATTTTCTTGTGTAGTTCAGCTACTTCTATTCCGGCTTTAGCACGATTTTTAGATCCTTTAACTTTTCGACTAACTCGTCGTTGTCTAATTTTTAGTTGTCGTCTAGTTTTTTTATTGGTTGAATGACGTGGATTTTCTATAAATGAACCGTCACTGAGAGCCACTAATCGGTTAATACCTAAGTCAATACCTACAGCCGAACTGACTGATTCAATACTAACCAGTTCCGGCAAAGTGTTAGCAGTATTAAGCAGCACACTAATATACCAACCATCGGCTAATTTCTTGACAGTTACCGTTCTAACTTCTGCATCTGAGGGAATACGCCACTTTCTGTTGTCAAGATAGCGCATTGTTCCAATTCCAGGAAGATACACATGAGAATAGAATCGATTCTTGGGGCTTGAATCATTAATAATGAACTGACATCTATTTGGAGGATACTGAAAACTATTAAAATTAGAAACTTTCCTAAAGGCTGGAAATCCTCTTTGATGTTTAAAAAATCCAGTATACGCGTTATCTAATTTAGCTAAATTTTGTTGAAGAACTTGAGAATCTATTCGACCATAAAAGTAGTTTTGATATCTTAATTGTGTCGTTCTCTTACTTTGAATACCGCTCACAGAATCCCAAAATACTTTAATTTTTCCAGTATCCTTATTGGATTTTGAAAATTTGATAGCCCGATCTAATTGAAAATTATCAGGTAGGACACCGTGCTTAACAACTGCACAAGTTAGTGGACAAAATGAACCATATTCGATTCTAGATTCAATATCACAATACGAACCAAAACCATATTCAACTGCTTGACTAGCTTCTAAATTATTGCCTTCATAGCCACGTTTGCGCTCTGCTAGGCAATAGTTTCGATGTTTCCGCAAAGTTACCAACCATTCAGACATCAGATCTTGCTGTATCTTGTTTGGTTGTAGTTTGTAATTGCGGCGGACTTGCATGTTTGAGGCGTTAATGTGTAGTGCCAATTCTATAATTATAGCACTATTTAGAATATGTTATAATAATGTTATGGATTTGTTTAACAAAGTTTAATGATAACTAAAAATATTGGATTCAGGTGTCCTGAAGACCTAGCAAAGGAAATTGAAGAAAAAGAGGCGCGAACAGGGCGAAGTAAGACTGACATTATCCTTGAATTGATAAAAGGATTGCCTAGTACAGAAATACATCAAAGAAAAACACTGCCAAAACAAGAAGCTGTATATTTAGTTTGGACTAATCATAGGCTACTGTATATTGGACAAACAACTAATCTCTGTCAAAATTTTTTAAACCATCATCGATTAGTCGAGTTTTTGAATTGTGAAGCAAAAATAGCTTGGTTTGATTCTGCTGGTTGTGACAGACTTGAAGTTGAGAGTAGTTTGATTGATATTTTATCTCCAGAACTAAATGGACTAAGAGGTGCAAGCACAGATAAAAGAATTCAGGTTTTAATACCTGAAGATCTCTGGAAGCAGTATCGCTTATACTGTTTTGAGCATGATACTAACATGTCAGATGATATTCGCAAATACGTCATAGAATTGATAAAGAGATCGAGAGAAAGCAATGGGAATGCTTTATGAGAAAGGCAGTAGGCAACTGGCACTCAAATCCTCTCAAAATCCGCAAGTGCTCCAATTTGCGCGAGAAATGATTCAGGCGCACACAGAATCGACTAGTAAGCTCAAGCCGATCGCTAATCAGTTGGGTTTGGCATTGCCAAAGAGCCTGGGGGCTGAAAATCAGGCATTGGTGAATCAATTAAAAACCTTGTCTGGGACATCATTCGATCGGGCATATATGAACGGGCAAATCAATGGACACACCAAGACACAAGCTGCTTTTGAGACTGAACTCCAACAAGGACTGAACCCTCAACTAAAAGCCTTTGCGAACGAGATCTTACCAATGGTATCGATGCACCTCCAGATGGCTAAGAGCCTGACAGCAATGCGCTAAATCATCATCAATACTCCTGCAAAAGTCAGAGGTTGACTGTGATAAGAGGGTAGCGATTCGCGCTCGTCGGGTTCCCCGACGGTTTAGCGAATCAAGACAGAGGGTAGAGGGTAGAGGGTAGAGGGTAGTTCTAGGATTTAAATAATACAAAAAAACTTAATTCGTTGGCGTAGTTCGACTACGCTCACCACAAGTAGCCTCTCCTGTAGAGAATCGATCGGCTAGGATCGAAACTGTTAGCCAATTTAAATCGATCGAGCCTGATATTTTTGATATTCCCGATCTTTGTGCTGCCAGTATTTCTCGACAGTTTCTTTGGCAGCGATCGCATTTTGATACTCACTACCACCTTCAGCGATTAATCTCTCTTTAACTTGCTTGCGGAGATCTGAGACAATTTTACCATTAATTTTACGCGTCTGCGACCAATCCAAAATCGGTTGTGGATAGTAACTATCAGTATATTTTCCTTCGATAATTTCACTGATACTATAACCTTGCAATTCTGGAATCCAGTAATAAATAAAACTTAGATCGGGATCTTTTTCGGCAATGTTCTTATTCGGATTATAGATCCGAAATGTTTCGCTGAGGGGATTGGTAACACCCGCCTGCATCTGCCATTGCCAATTATCGATCGCCAGATCGCCATCTACCAAATAGTTCATATAATGTTTGGCTCCATGATGCCAAGAGATCCCACAATTTATGGTTAAAAATGTGGCACACATGGCACGCATCCGAAAATTCATCCAGCCCATCTCTGTGAGCTGTCGCATACTCGCATCAACTAGGGGAAAACCTGTCATCCCTTCTTGCCAAGCTTGGAATAATTCAAGCTGGTTCGGGTGGAGTTCATCGGGCTGATACCAAGGATCGAATTCTGGGTATCGATTCTCATAAGCTACTTTTGGATGGAAGTACAGCCTTTGAGTAAAACTATCATGCCACCGCAAGCGATCTCGAAAAGCTTTGAGCGAAAATTCGGCTTTTTCTCGACCTGTAAGTTCGGCGACTCTTGCTTTGGTAGACTGATAAACAGTCCGAGTTGAAATTGTCCCAAATGTCAGATGTGGTGATAGCTGCGAGGTTGCTCCTTGTTGTGATAACCACGGACGAGACAGTTTCCAATGATAACCATTAAATCTAGTTGTGAGAAATGAATCTAATGTATCTCGCGCATTTGTTTCACCGCCCGTGAAATATACTTTTTCTACATCCCAAAATTCTCGATATTTATGTTTGAGTTCGTCAAAACTCAGTTGGGGTAGATTGACCGAAATGCTCGGTGTAGTTAATGCTAGAGGTGGTTGATGTTGTGGTTGTCGTTGATAAGTATAATATTCATTAAACCATTCTTCGCGCCGCTCGATCGATTGTAAAAAGTTATTTAATCCCAGATGACAATCGAGATTTAAATCTCGATAAAAATCAACAATAGTTTTATCTCTACTAATCCCATATTCTACTTGAACATCGCGATTAAAGAATAGTTTAGGTCGATCTCCTTGTTGGATTAATTGTTTGGTTAAGTTTTGAATAATTAGGGTTGAATTACCCTCAAATAATGTTAAATGACTACCTAAATCTTGCAGATTACGATCTAAATCTTCGAGAGATTCAAACAAAAATCTCACCCTAGCCTTACCAATATCAGCCCAGGTGTAAAACCAAGGATCGATAATAAAGAATGGTAAAACTGGGGTGTTATTGGCAGTTGCCAGCGTGACGATTTCATTATCGATCGATCGTAAATCCCGACGAAACCAAAGCAGGTGCATAATTTAAGCGATATTCTTCTAGCAAGAAAAATTTACTTAAATGATACAAATTTATGATGGAAATAACTTCACTCCTAAGATAGATTTATCAGATCTGGTTCTGCCCCATTTCCGGCGATCGCAAATCGATTTTAGCATTCTCAGTCATATTTTCCGGTTCCCCAGTGGTCGCTGCTTTAATAAAACCAACGGTTTTAGCTACCCAACTAGCTGGGGCATCCCAATATTCTGCTTTAGTTGCGTTCACTTTCAGCAGGGCAATATCGGGTTCGTCAAGTTCTTTGGGAAACCAGGCTTTTAGTTCCGGCTGCCAAAGTTCCCGAATTTTGGCGGGATCTCTCACCAGTTCGGCGGTGCCAGAGAGAGAGACATAGCACTGCTTGTCAGGAGCAGAGAAACTCACATTGACCTGATGATTTTGATTTACTTCGCTCACTTTATGCGAACTAGCGGAGATAAAAAACCACAGGTCGCCGTTTGCTTCTACTTCACCGTTGGTAGACATCGGACGGCTTCGCAGACAGCCATCATCATCGAGCGTCGTCAACATACAGAAGTTAATCTCTTTCATCAGGTCGCGTAATTTTTCCAAGGAGCCATCTGAATCAGTTGTGTTTTCCATGTGATTTATTTTTTTGGTGAGAGGACATTAGTCAGAGGTCTGGGAGCGACTCTGACTAAAGGCGGTTAGATGCTTACGGCTGCTGGCTGTCGAGCGAGTAGTGCTGACAAGCCATCGACACTCATCCCAGTTAAGTCGGGTACGAGTAAATCCGCAGCCGAAAAATCTTGACCTGATGTTGCGGCTCCAGGGGTGGCAATGGTACAGATCCCAGCGGTTTGGGCTGCTGCCATACTCACCGGAGTATCCTCGATCGCGATCGCCTCATCGGCATTGAGTCCGAGCTGTTGGAGACAATAGAGATAGGCATCCGGTGCTGGTTTGACCCGATCGATCCGATCGATCGTCACAATCGTGGTAAACCGCTCGAAAGGTAATATCCCCGCCAATGCTGCTTTAAGTCCATTGACATTTTCGCGGCTAGTCGATGTGCAAAACGCCACCTGGATGTTTTGGTGAATACATGCGTCGATGAGTTCGACTACACCCGGACGGGGCTGCAAATCAGCTCGATCGAGCATAGCGACATAATCTGTGGTTTTAGCCTGGTGCAGGTCGGCAATCATGGCATCTGCGATCGCCCCGTTTGCTAAATTAGCATCCCGATAAGCACGAATCCGCTTTTGACCGCCATTGAGTTTGAGGAGGTCGCGATAGGTTTGGGCGTTCCAGTTCCAGTCGAGTCCGGCTGCTTGAAATGCCTTGTTGAATGCTTGACGCTGGATGTCGGAAGTTTCGGCAATTGTGCCGATGGCTCCGAAAATTACTGCTTTGAGTTGGGACATAGTAGATGGTGGATAGCTTGCGACTTGCGCGAAGCCGGAGTTTAATTAGTCGATCGTTGATAGTTGATAGTTGATAGCGATTCGCGCTCCTCGGCTCTGCCGAGGGTTTAGCGACCCAAATCGCGCTGAGGTTTCCTCAGCGTGCGTTTGGGTCAAGACAGCGAATCAAGAGAGCGAAGTTATTAAGACGGAGATTTAAACTCCGTGCTGCGCCCCTGGGCCGCGACGCTCTTAATAACAATCCGCCTAAAGGCGACTGGGCGGGAGACCACTGGTCGGGGGACCCGACCAGAACGTCCAGTGGAGGCTCTAAACCCTTAATATTCGTTAAACAACCTAAAGCCTACCCTCTACCCTCTACCCTCTACGCCCTTAATAATACTGGTTCTGCGTCGATTTTAATCCGAAACAATGTGTAGGGCTTTTCGCGCAGGTCTTGCCCTTGCTGATACTTAGGTTGACGGTGTAATTGGTTGGCGATGACATAGAGATAACCATCGGCGGCAAGTGAGAGGGTGTCTGTCCACATGAGGCGAGGGTCGGCTACTACTGTTTCCCACGTTCCCAGAGCTGGTCGCCGGAGAATTGCTTGATGCTCGAAGTTGGTAGCGTAGATATATCCGGCTGCGTCGGATTCGAGTCCGTCTGCACAGCCGCCTTTGTCGCCTTCATCGGTGACAAAGGCGGCAACCGTTTCCTCATCCATCGTGCGATCGATTAGTGCTTCGATCGTTACGCTATATAGCCGCCGACTAATCAACGGGCAGTAATATAAGCGCGTACCCTCAGCAGAGATCGCAATGCCGTCTACACCCATTTTCATCGGTCTGGTAGTACCATCCCGATCGCGTTCCATCAAGGGTTGTCCTTCGACGATGGGGATACAACCCGATGGTGGCTCTGCTGCTGTAGTTGGATCGTTATGTAACTTGCGCCAGCTTTCGCCGGATGCCAGATCCACGACAATAATCCCATTTGGCCCCTGGTCGGCTGAATCAGTAATAAAGGCGATCCCGTCAGCACCCGATCGCATGTCGAAGCGGATATCATTGAGATAAGTTGTTGGTAGTGCTACATCCTGGGGGAAAAGGATGGTTTTGATGACGCGATCGCTCGTCAGATCTACACACACCAATTTGGGGCCACCGTACTGGGTGGGCTGAAACATCGGACTACCTGTATCGAGTATCCACAGTCGATCGAGTGGATCTACTACGACACTCTGGACGGACACGAGGGCGGCGGCGAGGTTATCTGGTTGGGTTTGGTTGAATTCCAGGCTGGGATACGGGACGGGCTGACCATCGCGGAGTTCGGCGACAGTGAATTGGACATCATCGCCCCATTTGGGAAAGTTGACGAAGATCCGCCCTTGATGGGAGACGGTGACACCTGTGGGCATGGCACCGTCAAACTGGGCGACTTGTTCGAGGGTGGCGGGAGGTGTGGCGACTGGTAATTTTTGGAGTTGGCTGACCATTGTTTGTTTAGGTTGTTTGAGTTGTTGCGGAGATCTGACCCACCCCACTGGGCGGGGAACCCGACCAGTACTCTACTGGCACCCCTGTCTTGACGTTTTTTTATGTCTAGGGGAACCCTAGACATAAAAACGTCGCTCCGAGGAGGGGATTTCATAGCACAAATTTGGTAACTTGTCGATGGTATTTAATGGGCTAATGTGGCTGGTGGCGACGATCGATTAAATCGTAGGTACCGCTAAATAAGTTGCTACGTACTATCTCGCTGGCTAAAAAGTCATGGGAAACCCAGTACCCCTAGCTCTTCAATGAAGCCATATCAATCACAAACCGATACTTAACATCGCCCTCGATCATCCGCTCGTAGGCTTCGTTAATGCGATCGATCGAAATCATCTCGACATCGGAGATAATGTTGTGTTGGGAACAGAAATCTAGTACTTCCTGAGTTTCAGCTACGCTGCCAATCAGGGAACCAGCGATCGAGCGACGATGAAAGGCTACTTGAGAATGATCGATCGGTTCTAACGGTTCGAGTGCGCCGACGAGGACGATCGTGGCATCCTTCTTCAACAGCAGGATGTAGGGATTGAGATCGTGTTTGGTGGGAATGGTGCTGAGAATTAGATCGAAGCTGCTGGCATATTTAGCCATTGCCTCTCGATCGGTGGAAAGGACGACATCTTCAGCACCCAAACGGCGAATATCTGCCTCTTTTTCTGGCGAGGTGGTAAACACGACAACCTTGGCACCCATCGCCACCGCTAGTTTGACTGCCATATCGCCCAAACCGCCGAGTCCGACAATGCCGATCGTTTGTCCGGCTTGGACGTGCCAGTGCAGCATGGGCGAGTAAGTGGTCACGCCCGCGCACAGTAGGGGTGCCACTGCTTTAAGGTCTAAGTTTTCCGGTATTTTGAGGACGAATTTTTCGCGGACGACGATCGAGTCGGAGTAACCGCCGTAAGTATTGCTACCGTCGGGCTGTTGGGGGCCATTGTAAGTGAGGGTCATCCCGTTGGGGCCTTCGCAGTACTGTTCCTCCTGAGCATGGCAGGGCGCACACGATTGGCAGCTATCGACCATACAGCCGACACCAGCTAGGTCGCCGACTTGGAATTTGGTGACTCGATCGCCGATTTTACTTACTCGTCCGACGATTTCGTGACCGGGTAAGCAGGGATAAAGGGTATTATGCCACTCATTGCGAACTTGGTGAACGTCAGAGTGACAAACGCCGCAATAGAGGATGTCGATTTGGACATCCTCGGCGGCTGGTTCGCGTCGCTCGAATTCGATCGGCTTTAAAGGCTCGGTGGCACTCTGGGCAGCGTATCCAATTGTTTTAGTCATTTGGATGATATGTGGGATAGGTGTGGCTAGTGGGCGGCGATGAGTGTTATTTGTCGGCACTAGGTTCGCTCATCCTGCACGGACTGAAATATCAGTATTAGTCCAGCTTTAGGCGTTTGGATCGCTAGCCCCGATTTTAATCGGAAGCGATCGAGATTTTGTTTATGAATCTCGATCGCTTTCCCGCAAATTAATTGTTCTCAATACTTTTTTCTAGCTCGTTCGCGCTGCGTTTGGCGACATCTGGATACATTTGACCGAACTCTTTGATAGCATCTGCGGATTGTTCGGCGATACGTTCGATTCTCTCTCCCGGCTTACCTTTGACTTCCCGCGCTTGCTGTTGCCATTCCGCAGTAGTTTTGGGTCGATCGGGATTTTCTTGATGTACTAGCCGATCGAGTTTATCGATCGTCTCTTTACTCGCCCGATCGGGTGCAGGAGTAACATTTAATAAGATAAAACCGATCGCGATGACCGATAAAAATTGCCGTACTTGTAACTGCTTAAACCAGTTACCGATTTGAATCATTGTCTGGGCGATCGTGTTTAACATCTTTCTGTTCCTCTTGGCTAAATTAAATACTTTTACAAGTTAGTTTTGGCTCTAATCATCCTTAACATTAACTATATCTATGACAAAAGTATCTCTACCAAAAGGTGTAGATTGAATGAGTCAAAGAGATAGATAAAACTTCTGCCCTAAAAACCTCGCTGTCTTGAGCTAAACCCTCGGCTTTGCCGAAGGTTTAGCGAATCGCTGTCAACTGTCAACTGTCAACTGTCAACTGTTTAAGTGCCCATCGGTTCTGTATATCCTTGGATATTTTCTGGCTCGAACTGACGCAATACACGAGTTGCTTGACGGGTGAGTTCGTCGGTACCCTCGACGATAATTAGGTATTTGCCAGCATTGAGACGATTGCGGTAGGGCAAAGCATCGCCGCTACCGATCGTTAGCCCAATTGTCCCGCCACTCAGATATGCTCCCAGTACACCAGCAGCAGCACCGAATATACCGCCAATAATATGATTACCAATTGGCGCGATTGGTAAAATTTGAATGCTTGTCAACCAATTAAATGCGAAACCTGCTATAAAGCCAAAGGACATCAGCCAGTACAATTCGCGCTTTGTTTCTTTGCTAGCTGCAACGGTGGGATTAATCAGCCCATATTCATCAGCACTTTTATAACCTTCGCCTAAAACATTAATTTGGTTACTTGGCAAGCCTTCTTTTGCTAAAGCAGAGTAGGCGGCTTCAGCTTGATTTCGATCGGGTAAAACGGCAACGAGGTAGTTCATAGAGAAGTGGGGAATGGCTCAAGAGTGGTGAGTGGGCTGTCTAATAAACCTGGTTTAAGTACGATCTTGATGCAGCTATCTTTCTTGTGTTTAAAGATTTCGTAGCCGTGGGGTGCTTGCTCTAGGGACATCGTGTGAGTGATCACAAATGAGGGATCGATGTCGCCATTCTGGATGTGAGCGAGTAATTTGGGCAGATACTTATGAACGTCGGTTTGTCCGGTTTTCATGGTTAAACCCTTGTTCATAAACGCGCCCATCGGGATTTTGTCTACCAACCCAGTGTAGACACCTGGAACTGAGACTGTCCCACCTTTGCGACAAACTACAATTGCTTGGCGGAGGACATTAGGACGATCGGTTTCGAGCTTGACAGCTTGCATCGCCTTATCGTAAAAACCTTCCAATCCCATGCCGTGAGCTTCCATCCCCACTGCATCCATCACCGCATCTGGCCCCCGTCCGCCCGTCATTTCTTTCAAAGCTTCTCCGACCTCGATTTCTTCATAATTGAGGATTTCAGCCCCACTGAGCTTCGCCATCTGGAGTCGTTCGGGGACGCGATCGATCGCAATTACCCGCTCCGCGCCTAGCATCAAGGCACTCCGAATCGCAAATTGTCCGACGGGGCCACAACCCCAAATCGCTACGGTATCCCCAGGCTGAATATCGCAGTTTTCGGCTGCCATATAGCCAGTCGGGAAGATATCAGTCAGAAATAGCACCTGTTCGTCAGTCAGTCCATCGGGGATCTTGAACAAACCCACGTCAGCAAAGGGAACGCGGGCATATTCTGCTTGTCCGCCAGCATAGCCGCCAGTCAGATGAGAGTAGCCAAATAAACCCGATGGCGAATACCCCATCAGTTGTTCGACTGCCCAGGGACTAGGATTAGAGTTATCACACTGTGATGTTAACTGCCGATTGCAGAAAAAACACGAGCCACACGCGATCGTAAATGGGACGACGACTCGATCGCCAATTTTGACGTTAGTAACTTTGCGACCTAGTTCTACCACCTCGCCCATAAATTCATGCCCGATGATATCCCCCTTTTGCATCGTGGGATTCAAGCCGTTATATAAGTGCAGATCGGAGCCACAAATCGCTGTGCTAGTAATTTTGACGATCGCATCACGCGGATTGATAATCTTTGGATCTGGTACTGTTTCGACCTCGACTTTATTGGTACCTTGCCAGCATACTGCTCTCATAATAAATTCTCCTTGATTAGTGATTAGTGATAATGGTGTTACCCCCCCAACCCCCCCCTTATAAAGCGGATGGAAAATCCCCTCCTTGGAGGGGTGCCCGTAGGGTGGGGTGGGTAGATCTCCGCAGCAACTCAAATCCTAACTCCGTCGTCCAGAAGATTGACCTTCAATAGTGGCGAATTCGCCAGTCTCCATTAGCATTTTGAAGCGGCGTAAATCTTCGCCGATTTGCTGTTCGGGATTTTCGCCAAATACCTTGGCGATCGCCGCAGTCAAACCGCCACCAGGGGGGCTGTACTCCATCACCACCTTTACTTCTGTCCCGCGTCCTGGCGGTGCGGATTGGAACCGGACAAAGCCAGAATTCGATACATCTGCGCCCTCTACCGATGCCCAAGTAATCAATTGATTTGGTCGATCGGTAATGATTTCGGCATCCCATTCGACGCTAGCACCCAGCGGTGCGTTGGCGATCCAATGCGATCGCGTGTCACTGATTACAGTCACCGATTTCAGATGCTTCATAAAGATGGGCAAGTTTCCAAAATCGTGCCAGAAGGTATACAACTCTTCTGGTGACTTATTTTGGATCGTCACAGTTTTTTCGACCCGAATCGGCTTGTCCAGTCCTGTTGCTTCAGTGACTGTCTCAACCAAACTCTTTTGTCCTGCTGCACCGTGATAGGCTAGAGTGCCACCTGCGATCGCCATCAGCGCACCCCGCAAAGAACGTTTGCTCAGTCCCGTCAATACCAGCGCGCCACCTGTAATCAAAGATCCCCACCGTTCGGTATCTCCAACATTTTCTGGTGATTTATTACTACTAGTCGATTTTATTTCCATCTCAATTACCTCCTAATTAATTAATCCTCAAAACTGTCACTTCGATTTTGAATTTAATCCAAAATCCTGTCTTGTCTGGCTGTCTTACAAAGGTGCTCCACAAGAGCGAATTGCTGTCAACTGTCAACTGTCAACTGTCAACTGTTCACTATTCCTTCATAATATTGGCAGCAATCAGAGCTAATGCTCCCAAACCAGCAGCAGTGCCCCATTTAACCGCTGGATGGAAGTCGAACCAATCCAAGAAACTCGGAATAGTCTTATCCGTAAAATCTCCCGTCGTCGTGCTGTATCCTTCGATCGGTTCAAATAGATTATTGGGATCGTCTGTGGCTTTGATCCGCTCGGTACGTTGTCCTGGAACAGCGATGGCACCCACGAGGGTATCAGTGAGATCTGGCACGAACTTTTGCACAAAGTCAATGATGCGACCGACATCGCCGACAATGATGTCACGAGCGGGATATTCGGCAGCATGTAAAATTGCTTCAGCAACTATACTCGGCTGATAGTAGGGGGGGATTCCAGTTGGCATCACGCCCAATTTCGTCCGCGCTTTGTTATAAAAGGGCGTATTGATGACTGAGGGGAGGATATTGGTGATGCTAATCGGGAACCCTTCATGTCTGAGTTCCGATCTCAGTGAATCGAGAAAGCCTTCCATCCCATGTTTTGAGGCTGAGTAAGCCGATTGCAATGGCATCGAGCGACGTGCTTCCACAGAAGAAACAGCGATAAATGCGCCGCGTCCCGTCTGTCTGAGGTGAGGCATCGCCACCATCGCGCCATAAACCGATCCCATCAAATTCACGTCGATTACCCGCTTGAACTCTTCCGGCGTGACTTGCTCGAAGGGAGCAATAATCGCAGTTCCCGCCGCATGTACCCAAGTGTCCAACCGTCCGTAACGATCGATAGTTTTATCGACAATGCTCTTTACCTGTTCAAATTCCGCTACATCGGCAGGAATCGCGATCGCCTCTCCCCCCAGTGCGGTGATTTCCTCAACTAATGATGCCAATCCTGATTCAGTACGAGCAGAAACTACTACTTTGGCGTTGCGTTTGGCAAACTGGAGCGCGGTTTCTCTCCCAATTCCACTGGAGGCTCCAACGATGGCAACAACTTGTTGTTCGATCGGTTTGAGTTTCATTTGCAGTTAGTTAGACTTTGCTATTTTGGTATCCTAACAATGCAAATGCTCAGTGTCTTCTCTCTCAAGAGGGAGATTCCTTGTCTATCTTTTGGTAGATTGAATCCCGATCTAGTTTTGCTAATACTAAAGTTACACGTCAAAAGTTGTGTCAATTTATCTACTTGACAAATATAAATTTACTACAAATAAAATATGGCACAAGATTCACCAGATTTGGGTAATCAAGCATTGAGTAAAGTTGTAGAGATTGGTATCGCTACTCAGTTAGACCACTCCGAACAGATCGATGTTGATATTCGTACCAATCCTGGAAATTTCATTCAAGGAAAAGTAGATTCTGTCGAAATCTCTGGTAAGGGATTGGTAGTCAAGCAAGATTTACGGGTAGAAACCATTACCATCAGCACCGATGAGGTATCAATTAATCCCCTTAGTGCGATCTTTGGCAATATAGAACTCACTCATCCTACCGATGCCGAAGCCCGAATCGTATTGACTGAAGCCGATATCAATCATGCTTTTTGCTGTGATTATGTTCAAACCAAGTTACGTGGTTTGAAGATGGATATGGATGGGCATCCAGTCACGATCGACGTGCAACAAGCAACATTAGATCTCCCAGGTGAGAACAAATTCGTCATCTCTGCAACTTTTTTGATGAGAGAACAAAATGAAGTAAAAAGTTTTTCAGCAACTGCGATTCCCCAAATTCATGAGAATGGGAATCGGATTTCCTTAGAATTTTTAGCGGCTGAAGGTCAAGGTTTGACTCTAAAATTGATTATGGTAATTTTTGAGCAACTCTCAGCTTTATTAGATCTGCGAAACTTCGCTCTCCCAGGGATCGCGCTCCAATTGGAGCGATTAGAAGCTCAACAAGGCAGATTAGTCATTCATGCCAAAACTCAAATCGCTCAATTACCTTCCATCTAAATTTTAATAATTAACCTTTAGGAGTACAAACCATGACCCAATATCCCAGCATCCCCCCATTTATCGAAAGCAACGATCGCGAGTATCATGATAGCGGCGTACAGAGTACAGTCGCGATCGCCGGACATCCTCTCCATCCCCTGCTCGTGACATTTCCGATCGCCTTCCTCTCCGGTGCTGCGGGGGCAGATCTGGGGTATTGGCTCACCCACGATCCTTTTTGGGCGCGGGCGGCGATCTGGCTGATTGGCGCGGGATTTATTTCGGGGCTGGTTGCAGCCGTGGCGGGGATGTCCGACTTTCTGAGGATCGATCGAGTCCGCAAGCGCAGCGCGGGCTGGATTCACATGACTGGCAATATTACCGCAATGGTGCTGACGTCAATTAACTGGGCGTTGCGCTGGAATAATGTTGAGGGGGCGATTTTACCGATCGGATTGATTATTTCCACGATCGTCGCATCGCTACTGGCAATCGGCGGCTGGTTCGGAGCCGAACTGATCTATCGCCACAAAGTTGCAGTCATCGGTGATAGTAGTCGCTACGAACCTTAATAAAATCCCCTCCTCGGAGGGGTGCCCGTAGGGTACTGGTCGGGTACCCCGCCCAGTGGGGTGGGTAGATCTACGCCACAAATCAAGAGCATCTCGATCGAAAGCTTTGGTAGTAGGGGCAATGTCTTGTCGGTTGTTTTATTCGGAGGTTCCCTCCGAATAAAACCGCCGCTTCATGAATTGCCCCTACTACCAAATGTTGGCACGAGAGTAGACATGTATATTATTAAATCCTCATTCCTTAGCCTTCTGCCTTCAATCTAACATCATTACTCAACCCAGGAGCTTCTTCACGATGTACCAAACACGGGATAGTATTGCAGATATTTGGGGCGATCGCACGCCGTATTATGATGACTGGCCAGAACGGATCGACGAACGATCGATCGATACACCCGAACGCTGGGTGCAATCGGCCTGTGTGTTGTGCTCGAATGGGTGTGGCATGGATATTGGGGTCAAAGATGGCAAAATTGTCGGGGTACGGGGGCGGGGTGTCGATCGAGTCAATCTCGGTCGGCTCGGCCCGAAAGGGTTACACGCTTGGATTGCTAACGATAGTCCAGACCGCTTGACTACACCGCTGATTCGGCGGAATGGGCGATTAGAAGCGGCGAGTTGGGATGAGGCGATGGAGCTGATTGTAGAGCGTTCTCAGACGATTCAACAGCAGCGGACTAGTGGCGCAATTGGCTTCTATACTAGCGGACAACTGTTTTTAGAGGAATATTACACGCTGGGGGTCATTGGCAAGGCTGGGCTGGGCACACCGCACATGGATGGGAATACGCGGCTGTGTACCGCCACCGCCGCAGCCGCTCTCAAAGCGACTTTTGGCAGCGATGGACAGCCAGGATGTTATAGCGATTTGGATACTACGGCGGCAATTTTGCATATCGGTCATAATATCGCCGAGCAACAAACTGTGCTGTGGGCGCGGATTCTGGATCGGCTGGCTGGTAAAAATCCACCTAAGATAGTGGTAATCGATCCGCGCCGAACCTATACAGCCAAGGAAGCGGACGTACATCTAGCACCCAAGGTGGGCACGAATATTCCGGTGATGAATGGGTTGCTGAATTTAATCATTCAAGCCGGACACATTAACCCCGAATATATCGCCGCTCATACGGTGGGATTTGAAACGCTCAAAGCGACGGTGAGCCAATGGACACCCGAACGCGTCGAGCAAGTGGCAAACGTACCTGTGAAGGATTTGCAAGCAGCAGCCGAAATTCTGGGCACGGCTCGATCGCTCGTATCGACAGTATTGCAAGGCGTTTACCAATCGATGCAAGCCACCGCAGCGGCTTGTCAAGTCAACAACCTGCACCTGATTCGGGGACTAATCGGCACGCCTGGGAACGGGATCATGCAAATGAACGGGCAACCCACCTCTCAAAATACGCGCGAATCTGGGGCTGATGGCGATCTGCCTGGTTTTCGCAATTGGGATAATCCCGAACACATCGCCGAACTAGAGCGGTTGTGGAACATCGAGCCGATGATAATTCCGCACTGGTCGCCGCCGACTCATGCGATGCAAATTTGGCGGTATGCCGAGCAGGGTTCGATCGAAATGCTGTGGATTAGCGGCACCAATCCGGCTGTATCGTTGCCAGAACTATCCCGCGCCCGCAAGATTTTGCAAAAAGAGGATTTGTTTGTCATCGTCCAAGATGCTTTCATGACAGAGACAGCCGAACTTGCCGATGTCGTCCTACCAGCGGCAATTTGGGGCGAGAAAACGGGCTGCTTTACCAATGTCGATCGTACCGTACATATTTCCCATCAAGCGATCGATCCACCTGGCGAAGCGCGTGCCGATTTGGACATTTTCCTAGATTATGCGCGGCGGATGGACTTTCGCGACAAAGATGGTGCGCCCTTAATTAAGTGGCATAACTCCGAACAAGCCTTTGAAGCCTGGAAGGAATGTTCTCGCGGTCGTTTCTGTGACTATAGTGGCATGAGCTACGCCAAACTTAGCCAAGGCTCAGGCATTCAATGGCCGTGTAACGAACAGTTTCCCGATGGTGCATCTCATCTCTACACCGATAGTCATTTTAATACCGACTACGACTATTGCGAAAGCTACGGTCACGATCTAGACACTGGTGCAGCAACTACACCGGAAGAATATCGCGCCGACGATCCCAAAGGGAAAGCCTTTCTCAAAGCCGCCGACTACCTGCGACCCCATGAAGAACCCGATCCCGAATATCCCCTGTGGCTGACAACTGGACGCGTCGTCTATCACTTCCACACCCGCACCAAAACCGGACGCTCTCCAGCACTAAATCAGGCGGCTCCTGAAGCTTTCGTACAAATGTCCGATCGAGACGCAACTCAGTATGGCATTACCGAAGGGGACTCGATCGCCGTCACATCTCGACGTGGCAAAATCATCGTCCCCGCCCGCATCGGTGACATCATCCCAGGCGTAGTATTTATTCCCTTCCACTATGGCTACTGGGATAATGGCAACCGCAACCGCGCGGCAAATGAACTGACGCTCACCGAGTGGGACCCAATCAGCAAGCAACCCCACTTTAAATATGCAGCCGTAAAGATTAGCAAAGTGGAGACTTAAAATGCACATCGGTAACTATTTGGCATTGATTCACAGTAGCGAACAACAACTTGCTGATGCCTTTGACACCATCGCCGCACATCACGGAGATGAACCGGATATTTTACAAACCTGTCAACTGCTGGCATGTTGGTCGCGTCAACATCTAGAACTGCTCAAACCCATAGTAGAGCGGTACTCAGAGGACAAGAACGATGAACCCGAACGTTTGATCGAAACCTTATTTGACGAACCGCGCAGTGGTAGCCTCGGCTTACTCCGCGATTTGCACGATCTCTGGCTTCTGGCTCACGAAGTGCAACTCTGTTGGACGGTACTCATTCAAGCGGCTCCAGCACTGCGCGATCGCGAGTTACTAGCAACCTGCCAGCAGTGCAGTGTAGACACCAAACGGCAGATTTCCTGGTTGATGACCCGCATCAAACAAGCCGCGCCTCAAGCCCTTGTAGTGGCTGCTTAGGAGCTAAACGGATGACTCATCGATCGCCCACCCCCACTCATCTGACATTCTGGATTCGCAAAATTCCCGATCTAGTCTGGGCACCCACGATCGCGGGATTTTTGATGCTAGTGGTGGGACTGTTCGGACTCGCAGCCCATCAACCTTTAATATTCCCTAGTTTGGGGCCGACTGCCTTTTTACAAGCAGAACCACCACAATTGCCGTCCTCTCGGTTGTACAACACGATCGTCGGACATTTAATAGGCATGGGTTCGGGCTTGTTGCTCGTGACGCTGTTGGGAGCTAGTGCTGCTCCGTCGGTGCTGGCAACCGGAGAATTAACGCCGATTCGCGTATGGGCATCTGCGCTGGCAATCGTGTTAAATCTGCTGGCGGGACTACTCCTAAAAGCCTCTCATCCTCCAGCAGCAGCCACCACACTGCTGTTTGCACTGGGAGGTCTCAAACCCACGTTCCATGAAACGATCGTAGTGACAATCGGCGTTCTAATCGTGGCAATTATCGGCGAGATCCTGCGTCAACTTCGGCTCAAAGCAATGGCTTAAATGAATAAATTTGATTACACACTCGACTTTAAAACGATCGACTTTCGCCAACATCCTGAACTTTATCGCGTCGGCAAAGGCGAACAAGGTGTCTTACTAGTCGAACCTTATAAAAGCGAAATTTTACCCTATTGGCGATTTAGAACTCCAGATATTGCTCGTCGATCAGCGCAAAAAATTTATACCCTGTTCCTCGAATATAAGGCGCAGGAAGATTTTGTGGGGATGGATATGGCGCGGAAGTTTTTACAGATGGGTTACACTCGATCGCGTCGCTATGCCAATCACAAAACGGGACGCAAATATGCTAAGGATTCTAAAGTTATCCTCCCAAATTAGGAAGATCCAATTAAGGCTGAATCTGCCAAAATATTCTATGAAATGTGGCAAGTAGCTAAATTAGATCCAGAGTATGTTGTCATGCTCGATCGACATACAAAGTAGCAAATTATCGAAAATAATGGTGGTCACTGCCCACCCTACGATTTTACTCAAAGATTTTACAATGTTATCAAGTCGATCGATTTGAACTAGCCGTAATAGTAGGAACCTTACCAAATCGTTCGATGACAGATACCATCAAAGCAATTAAGACGATTACACCTAGATCTCGGCGAAAGTAAGTAGCACCTTGGGTGATTTCGAGAAATGACCAGTAGAGGAGCGAACCAAAAGCTAATACATCTAAAGCAATTTTAACTTGACCTGTTTTAACGACTAACTTCAGTAAAGTAGCTGCAATCCAAACCAAAATCGGTATATTAGGAGCTTGAGCAACGACAATCTCACCAGTGTTATCTCGAAAGAATCGATCGAATAGGTTATTATTCATGGTTATAAACTAAATAGTTGATATAGCCATCTTCAATGAGAAGCTATGTTAATGTAGGGTGTGTTAGGCTTCAGCCGCATGAGCACCAGCATCAATACTAACAGTGACTATCTAGCCATACAAATCGCTAAATTTTTGAAGCAATCAAACCGATAAGTACGACTACACCCAATCCCTTCCGAAAGTAATTAACACCTTGAAATATTTCAAGGAAAGACCAGATTGTCAAAGAGCCAACAGCTATAAAATCTAATCCGGTGTAGAGATCGCCTTTTTGAAAAACTAACTTGAGGATACTCGCGGTAGACCAAATAATAATTGGTAGATTTGGTGGTTGAATAATGACAAACTCGCCTTTGTCATCTCGAAAGATTGTATCTAAAGTGTTATTCATGACTTAATAAAGCTCCGAATTACTTAAAAATATTTATGCAGCAAAAGTCCATTCGCTCGAACTTATCGGCGCATGTTTGAGCGATTCAACTAATTCTTTATCGCTCTCGAACTTCATCTGGGTTAAATGCGAGGTATCGACGCGGACTGTAAATTTTTCCTCCTTAAATGGCCAAGGCTTGACAGTCAGAGTCTTGTCACCACGTTGGATGATGTCATGCTGTTCGCCTGTCGGCCCTTTGGCAATTTCGAGCCAGCGTTCGCCATCAGGAATCTGCTGTTGACACAAGATCAGTGATAACCTGTCGCAGCACTGCATCTTGGCATAAGTTTTTTCGGCATCAGCTTCACTAATCCCCAGACTTTCGCGCCAGGTTTGGCGTAGCTCGATTTGCTTGTCCAAAAACTGATCGAGTTCGGGCATCTCACCCCGCTTACCTTCATTCAAAAAACTGATGTGCATCGACACTAGTAGAGCAACCCACCGCCCGCGATAGAGGGCATTTTCAATATGCTCGTAAAGAGGAGCTACCGACAAATCCGCACCACCCAGTGTAAAGTCCAGTGGGGCACCTGCTTTGGTGAGATGGTCGCCTTGCCATTCGCGCTCTAAGTCATCGTGATGGGAGATCGCCGCGATCGTATCCACCAATCGGGATGTATCATCAGGTGTATCCCAATACCCCGCGATTTGAGCGGCTAGTAACGCATGAGCGCGATGATAAATAATTTCCCAGCCGTTGTCAGTCAGGTTAACTATCATGAAAATCGATCGTAAATTGCTTAACTAGTTATTGATGCTTGGTAAAAACTTTCTGCGCTATTGTTCTGACTTCGGCGGAGATCTTTACCCCCCCAACCCCCCCTTATAAAGGGGGGGCTTTCGCTTCCTCCCCTCCCCTTGGAAGGGGAGGCTCTTGCTCCCTCCCCTTTATAAGGGGAGGGCTGGGGTGGGGTAAAGATCTCCGCAACACCTCAAACAGATGCCAACTGTCAACTGTCAACTGTCATTAGCGTGTTGCGCCTTTCCTGCTTCCTTGGTATCGTGGTCTTCCTTCAGCCGCGACACGACATTGTATGCGTCCGCTGTTGGGGGTGACGCATCTTCCTCTACACCCTCTGTGGGGCCGCCGATTTCATGCCAAGCGGCTAATCCGCCCATGATATGAGTTACGGCTTCAAAGCCAGCAACTCTAAGCATCTGAGCGGCGTTATGGGCTTGCTCGTCAGTGTCGCCGTAGATATAGGTATCGTGCTTGGTTTGGAGCGTAGACTTCATTTCTGCCAACTGCTCCAGCGGCATCGAGATCGCCCCAGTGATGCGTCCCTGGTTAAAAGACTCATGTGTGCGGATATCCACGATCGAGAGCGCAGGTTCGCCCCACTCTAGCCGCTTTTTGAGGTCGTAGGCTGTCGATTCTTCTTGGAGAACTACTGGTGTGGGTGTGAGGTTCCCTAAAGCATCTTGTACGCCTTCAATAATGTCATGTAAATTTGCCATGATTTAGCTCCCTAAATTTCAACACTACATCTATAGCATTGCAGAATCTGCTCTAAACCACTTCTACCTTTAGGTAGATTGGTCGATCTGAGTTTAAATAGATAAAGTCGAGCTAAGAGGATGAATGGATCGAGTCTACTTGCTAGGTTTCTAGTGGGCAAATCCCGCTTAGTCCCCCTTCACAAGGGGGACTAAGATTCCTTTTTAAGGATTACTCGGGGGGATCTCCTGAGGTGGGCGAGTGCTAGCCACGGGGATTTGAGCTGGGTTACAATTAATACGGAGTGACTAGATCGGGTGGCGCGATCGAATCGCTGCATCCTGTTTGCTGGTGCCTTGCGCTAAACTGGGGTAGACAGTATTTCTAAAGTACTCGTATTATCGATCGGCACATATCCCACCCTACATCCCCCAAATCCTCAGACTTCTATTATGACCAATGTGCCTGTTTCGCGAATTCGCAACTTTTCGATTATTGCTCACATCGATCATGGTAAATCTACCTTAGCCGATCGATTGTTGCAAGATACAGGTACAGTCAGCAATCGAGAAATGAAGGAGCAGTTTCTCGACAATATGGATTTGGAGCGGGAACGGGGGATCACGATCAAGCTCCAGGCGGCGCGGATGAACTATACCGCCCTAGATGGTCAGGAATACGTTCTCAATCTGATCGATACTCCCGGACACGTAGACTTCACCTATGAAGTGTCTAGAAGCCTGTTAGCCTGCGAGGGAGCTTTATTAGTAGTAGATGCTTCCCAAGGGGTAGAGGCTCAGACTTTGGCGAATGTCTATCTAGCGATGGAAAGTAATCTAGAGATTATTCCGGTGTTGAATAAGATTGACTTACCTGGAGCGGAACCAGAGCGGGTAAGAGCAGAGATTGAGGAGATTATTGGGATCGATTGCAGTGGGGCGATTTTAACTTCAGCAAAACAGGGGATTGGGATTAAAGAGATCTTGGAATCGGTAGTATTGCTAGTTCCCCCACCGAGAGACACGATTAACGAACCACTCCGCGCCCTCATTTTTGATAGCTATTACGACAGCTATCGCGGGGTAATTGTCTACTTCCGCGTCATGGATGGGAGCGTCAAAAAAGGCGATAAAGTCCGACTGATGGCGAGTAAAAAAGAGTATGTCATCGACGAACTCGGCATCCTCTCACCCACGCAGGTACAAGTAGACGAACTTCACGCTGGAGAGGTAGGTTATTTCGCCGCATCGATTCGCGCCGTTGGGGATGCGCGAGTCGGGGATACGATTACCCTCGTCAGCAATCCCGCATCTGAGTCTCTCCCTGGCTACGCGGAAGCTAAACCGATGGTATTTTGCGGTTTATTCCCAACCGATGCAGATCAGTATCCAGAGTTGCGGGAAGCATTGGATAAATTGAGCCTAAATGATGCAGCTTTAAATTATGAGCCAGAGACATCGAGCGCGATGGGGTTTGGTTTCCGCTGTGGATTCCTGGGGTTGCTGCACATGGAAATCGTCCAAGAGCGACTAGAGCGAGAATACGATCTCGACTTAATTACGACTGCACCTTCGGTAGTTTATCGGGTAACTGATAATCTAGGTGAAGAAATTTATATCGATAATCCTAGTACGCTGCCAGATCCAAATCATCGTCAAAAGATTGAGGAACCCTATGTAAAATTGGAGATGATCACTCCTGAAGAATATGTCGGGACATTGATGGAACTGTGTCAAAACAGGCGCGGTGAATTCAAGGATATGAAATACCTGACACAAGGGCGAACTACTCTAATTTATGAGTTACCTTTAGCTGAAGTTGTGACTGATTTCTTCGATCGCATGAAGTCAAATACGCGGGGTTATGCGAGTATGGAGTATCAGCTCATCGGCTTTCGCGAAAATCATCTCGTCAAACTCGATCTGCTAATCAATGGCGATCCTGTCGATGCCCTGGCGATGATCGTCCACCGCGATAAGGCGTATAATATCGGTCGAGCGATGACTGAAAAATTAAAAGAATTAATTCCCCGTCACCAGTTTAAAGTACCAATTCAAGCCGCGATCGGTACAAAGGTAATTGCCAGTGAAAGTATCCCCGCATTGCGAAAGGATGTCCTCGCCAAATGTTATGGGGGAGACATCTCGCGGAAGAAGAAACTGCTCAAAAAGCAAGCCAAAGGTAAAAAACGGATGAAATCTGTCGGGACTGTAGATGTACCGCAAGAAGCATTTATGGCAGTGTTGAAGCTGGATAAAGATAGTTAATCACAAGCTAAAATGCCATGCGACTAATTGCTATCAAAAACTTGAGAGCTAATGCTTGTCGCTATCCCGATGCCAAAAAAGCAGTTGAGACTTGGTATTTAGTTGTGAAAAATGCTGCTTGGTCTAATTTGGAAGATGTTCGAGAAGTATACCGCGATGCTGAATCTGTTGGAAATTTTACTGTTTTCAACATTAAAGGCAATAACTATCGTTTAATAGTTGGTATTAATTATGTCAAACAACGAGCTTATTTCAAATTTTTCCTAACTCACGCTGAATACGATAAAGATTATTGGAAAAATGACCCAAACTATTAATCTAGAAGTATATAGTCAGCTTGTTGCTGATGTAAAGCCAAAGGTAATTGAGACAGAAGATGAATATGCCCAATTTCTGGCTGTGGCAGAAAGATTGACTTTCAAGCAAAATCAAACGCCTGAAGAGTCAGCATTGTATGACTTAGTAACGATGTTAGTGGAAGCATACGAACTAGAACACTATCCGATCGATCGAGCTTCACCATCTGAAGTGTTGCAACATATTATCGAATCTAGTGGTATCGATCGAACAGAATTAGCTGATATTTTTGGATCTAGTGAATTGGTCGCCCAAGTTTTAGCTGGCACAAAATCGATCGAGCCAGATCGGGCACAGGTTCTAGCCAATCGATTCAAACTATCACCAAAAATATTCTTACAATTGGAATAGATACAGAGCGGATCGACAAAAAATATTATTATGGCAATCAGACAAGATACCTTGTGGGAGCAGTTTCTTTCACCTGTGATTCAGAGTTTGTTAGATAAAGAGCAAATGATGGCAGTGCGCGATCGCATTGACTGGCAAGGTACGATCGATCGATATCAAGCCCCAGAATTTAGCTATCCCAGCTACTATCACACTCAGAACTATCACGGGATTGAAGGTGGCTATCTCACTCAGACGGCGGCAATTACTTACGATCCGATTACGCAATATGTATTACCGCCTTATGAACCTTGGGTGCGTCAGAGTTTGATCGATCGGGTTCGCACTCAACCGCGCCGAATCCTCGATCTCGGCTGCGGCACTGGTTCCATGACGGTTCCACTCAAGCAAGCCTTTCCAGGTGCCGTAGTGACGGGATTAGACTTGTCTCCGTATATGTTAGCAGTCGCCGAGGATAGAGCTAGTCAAGCAGGTGTAGAGATTGAGTGGGCGCATGGTACCGCCGAATTAACTCAGTTTGAGGCTGGAAGTTTCGATCTAGTTACAGCAGCATTGTTATTTCACGAAACTCCACCCGCGATCGCCCAGACTATTCTGGCTGAGAGTTATCGGTTACTATCAGCAGGGGGACAACTGCTGATTCTCGATGGCAATCAACGCACCCTCCGCAGTCTCGAATGGCTAAGTAATGTGTTTGAAGAACCCTATATCCAAGCTTATGCAGCAGGTAATCTCGATGCGTGGTTGGGTAAAGCTGGATTTGATGATGTAGAAACAACAGATGTATTTTGGATAAATCAAGTCACTCGCGGAGTTAAGAAATAGGGGCTGAAAAATAAATATTTACATTGCATTGAATTTTAGTGGTAAAAAGTAGCGTAGACACTGCCAGCCCTTTCAACATGTAAAATTAGCTAACCTGAGATCGCGGACATTCGCGGATCGGTACAATCGGGATTGGTTTTACCCCACACTTCGGCTACGCTCAGTGCTTTACCCCCTCCCCTTATCAAGGGGAGGGGGTAAAGCCCAGTTTGAGATAATTTATATTTAATAAATATTTACGCATAGCTACTTAACTATCGAAAATCTAGCGGGTGGGCAGTGCCCACCCTACACGTCTAAATACCCATCCTAAAAACCAATTATCAATTATCAATTATCAATTATCAATTAATTCAACGTGGTTTTAAAAGCGGTTTTATTTAATTTCAATGGAGTGATTATTAAGGATGAATCGATTCATCGAGAGTCGATCGATGAAATCCTCTTAGCTGAGAACTTGTCGCCACAGGGTAAAGAATTCTCAAAAGTACCTGTTGCTAGCAGCGATCGATCGTGCCTAAAAGAGTTATTAAAATTGCGTGGGCGATCGGTAACTGATGAATATCTGGATAAATTAATTGCTAAAAAGGCGATCGCGTATCGTCAAAAACTGGAGCAGTTGGAGATCTTACCTATTTATCCAGATGTAGTTCAGTTTATCGAGCAGATGTTCAATAATAGTTGTAAATTGGCAGTGGTAACTGGGGCGATCGGAAGTGAAGTTGAATTAGGATTGAAACAGGGTAAAATCGGTCTTTATTTTGATACGATCGTCTCTGGAGATGATATCAGTCAGAATAAACCAGATCCGCAGGGATATTTACTCGCGATCGACAGTTTAAATAAACTATATCCCGATCTAAATCTATCACCATCTGAATGTCTGGCGATCGAGGATACATTTGCAGGGCTGCAAGCTAGTAAATCCGCTGGAATTCAAGCAGTCGCGATCGCGCATACTTATCCCTTTCATATGTTGCAACGTCGGGCTAACTGGACGATCGATCGGTTTGCCGATTTAGAATTCGATCGGATCGATAAATTTTTTGAATCTGTAGAATAAAGAACAGATGGCTCAAATTAGGCTAGGATATCATACGAAGTTGTCTGATGTAGCTTGACTTGTACTGAAGTTACAAGCACGATCGTCGCTGCCGAGCATATTGCTTCGATAGACTCTCATCCTCCTACACTAGCCCAAACAGATGACTTTGAGCGAAAATTTACAAACCCCCCTTTCCCAGCTAAATGTCCGCGTAGAGTGTCTCCATCAATTATTTGAAATCCAAGCAGACACTCACCCTCAAAATCCAGCAATTGTTTATCAATCCCAAATACTTAGTTATGGTCAAGTCGAAGCGCGCGCAAATCAATTAGCATGGTGGCTCCGCAAACAGGGGGTAGCATGTGGCTCCAGGGTAGGATTATTATTACCTCGATCGCCAGAATTATACATCGCGATTTTGGCAATTCTCAAAGCAGGTGGAGCATACGTTCCCCTCGATCCTGAATATCCAGCCGATCGGATCGATTATATTTTGGCTGATTGTGGCATCCAAACGATCGTCACGACTGCTGAATTAGCTGCTAAAAAGGAGATCGAGATTGCCAATATCGTCAGCGTCGATACAATTGAAGCGCAATTAGCCCTAGAATCACCTCTGAGAGATCGATTGGTGCAGGTGGGAGCGCGAGATTTGAGTTATGTGATTTATACTTCCGGCTCTACAGGTAGACCAAAGGGTGTCGAGATCGAGCATCGCAGTAGTCGTAATTATATTCAAGTCGTCAACGAAACGGTGTATCATGTGACACCAAGCGATCGAGTCTATCAGGGATTCTCGATCGCCTTTGATGCGTCGGTAGAAGAGGTGTGGTGTACCTTTGCGGCGGGTGCTGCGCTGGTAGTAGGTTCGATCGAGCAGACGCGTTCTGGGGTCGATTTGGCGCACTTTCTGACAGAGCAAAAGGTAACGGTATTATCTTGTGTCCCCACTCTCCTAGCGATGATGGAGATCGAAGTTCCGACTATTCGCCTGTTGATTCTCGGGGGCGAACAATGTCCCCAAGAGCTAGCGTCGCGGTGGTGTAATGATTCGCGGCGGGTAGTGAATACTTATGGGCCGACAGAAGCTACAGTAGTCACAACCTGGCATGAATGTCATCCCGATCGAGTCATTACCATTGGCAAACCTTTACCAACATATCAAGTTTATATCCTCCATGAGGACTTAGAGCCAGTTGCACATGGAGTCGAAGGCGAAATTCATATTGGCGGGATTTGTTTAGCGCGAGGCTATGTCAATCGTCCCGAACTTACCGCCGAGAAATTTATCCCAAATCCATTGACATTCGATCCTGAAAGCTCGGATCGACTCTACAAAACGGGAGATATTGGGATTTGGACACCCGATGGAGAAATTCAATTTCTCGGACGAATTGACGGACAGGTAAAATTACGCGGATTTCGGATCGAGCTAGCCGAAATCGAGTCGGTAATCATGCAATGCGCGGGTGTCAGTGCGGCGGTTGTTGCTGTCAAACAGGTAGTCGAAATCGACAGATTAATTGCATATCTCGTACCTAAGCAAGGTGCAGAGCTAGATTTAACTGAAATTTGGGACAATGTTCGATCGCGATTACCGATTTATATGGTACCTGCGAGTTTAGAAATCGTCGCGACTCTACCAACATTACCCAGTGGTAAAGTCGATCGCAAAAATCTACCCGCACCCCAAAATTTCGGGGTGAATATTCCAGGTAAAACTACCGGACGTTTAGCTACTACTCAGGTAGAACAAGACATCGCCACAGTTTGGGAAACCGTCTTTGGGATGACTGAAATCTCGATCGATGATGAATTTTTTAATCAATTAGGCGGACACTCATTACTAGCGGCGGTAATGGTATCGAAATTACGCCAAAATCCCCAATTTCAAGATCTCGCCGTCCTCGATGTTTATCAACATCCAACTATTGCCCAATTAGCCGCCGAATTAACCAACCGTTGGCATCAGCGCAGCGAACAACAGACATCGCCAGCCAAAGATGCTCCCCCACCCATCCGCCACATTTCCACCACCACTAAAATAGCTGGTGCGATGTGGGCAAGTATCGGAGTTTATCTGATTTATATTCTGTACAGTTTCCCACTGCTGATTCCTGGCTTTGTTTACTACGAACTCGTCGATGCAAATAATCTCGACATGAGCAGAGTTGTCGCAGGTGAGATCGCCGCAGCATTAATTATTAGTGTCTATCCAGCCTTAATTCTCCTCAGTATTCCGCTCAAGTGGCTGGTAATCGGGCGGTTTAAACCTGGACACTATCCGCTGTGGAGCTTTTATTATTGGCGGTTTTGGCTCGTCCGTCAGGTGGTATCTTTCGTACCGCTGATGCTACTAACTGGTTCGCCATTATTCAACTGGTATTGTCGCCTGATGGGAGCCAAGATTGGTAAAGATGTCTATCTCGGAACCACCGATATCTTGGCATTCGATCTGCTGAGTGTCGGCGATGGTAGTAGTATCGGGACTGATAGCAACCTGATGGGGTGTGAAGTAGTAGATGGGTGGTTGAAAATCGATCGGATTACGGTCGGTAAGGACTGCTGTGTGGGCACAAAGAGCGTTTTGGGGCTAAACAGTCATTTAGAAGATGATGCCGAATTAGGCGATTTATCCTATCTGCCTGACGATCGCACGATTCCTAGCGGTGAAGTTTGGGTAGGTGCGCCAGCGCGATATCAAACCCTAGCCAGTGCCACCAACGGTCGTTTTCCGTTTGGGCAAGCAAAACACGGGATACCAGCCTTATTATATTTGGGTTATGCCATTGGGACGATCGCCCAGTTATTGGTTCCGGCAATTGCCGCGCTCCCAGGATTTCTGCTGTGGTGCAAACTAATTGCTACGGCTCATTGGTACCTATGGTTGATCCCATCTGCGTTCGTCGGGAGTGCATCATTTATCGGCGTATTTTGCCTAGAAGTAGTCATCCTCAAATACTTATTACTAGGAAAAGTTCGCCCAGGCATCTATCCATTACATAGTAGCTTCGGCTTGCGCCACTGGTATATCGATCGATTGATGAGTATCAGTCTAGAGATGGTGCCCACCCTCTACTCCACCCTCTATCTCCTCCCCTGGCTGCGACTCCTGGGTGCGAAAATCGGCGCACGAGCGGAAGTTTCTACTGCTAGCCACTTTACCCCAGACTTACTCTCGATCGGTGCCGAAAGCTTCATCGCCGACAATGTATCCCTCGGAGCCAGTCAAGTTAAACGTGGCTGGTTGCAACTCTCCTTCACACACATCGGTAGTCAAGCATTCGTCGGCAATAGCGCATTAGTGCCGATTGATACAAATATCGCCGACAACTGTCTGATCGGCTGTATGTCAGTGCCACCAACCGATCGCAATCTGATGGTACCCGATAGTGCGTGGATGGGTTCCCCAGCGATATATATTCCCCATCGGCAGATCGTCGATGAATTTAGTGCCGCCCAAACCTACAAACCGCGTCGGCGGATTTATTTGCAGCGACTGGCGATCGAATTTTGTCGCGTCACCTTTCCAGGCACCATTCACTTCGTCGTCTTACTAATGATGGAAGTAACCATGTTAAACTTACCCGATGTCTTCCATTGGTCGATCGTCGCACTGATATTTCCAGTTATTTATGCTTCAGCCTCGATCGGTTCAGCATTGCTAGTCATCGCCCTCAAATGGTTGGTAGTCGGACGTTATCAGCCAGCCACAATCCCCCTGTGGAGCACCTTTGTCTGGCGTACCGAACTAATCACCGGACTATACGAATCAATGGTAGTCTCCGGCTGTCTCAACTTCCTGCTCGGCACCCCATTTGCCGCAATTATCCTCCGACTACTCGGCGTAAAAATTGGTAAAAATGCCTACATCGACACCACCGACTTCACCGAATTTGACCTAATCTCGATCGGTAATAATGTCACCCTCAATCACAATTGCACCTTGCAAACCCACCTATTTGAAGATCGGGTGATGAAAATGGAACGGATTCGACTAGAAAACGACTGCCAAATGGGTTCAGCAGCAGTAGTATTGTATGACTCCCTCCTCGCAGATGATGTCTTCATCCACCCACTCTCCCTGATCATGAAAGGAGAACAAATACCAGAATCCACATCCTGGCAAGGGATTCCAGCCAGTCGAGTATATTAGACTTACTGCGTAAGTCAGGCTTTAGGCTTTAGGCTTTAGGCTTTAGGGGAAGTTTTGGACGAAAACAGTATTTAGAAAGATTTTGCTTTCACTTTCGCAGGAGGTATCTTAGGCATAAGCGATCTCCGCCAAAAACAACCATCCCCTTTTGCGCCCTTTGCGGCAAACACCAACAACCCCCGCCCAGATAAAAAACCCTTCGCGCCCTTTGCGTTAAAAAACCCCCCCCATGCTCAACCCCCCCGCCGAAACTCCCACACTACCCTCGATCGAGAAAATGAACTTCGGCACCAAACTTGCCTACGGTGCTGGAGATGTCGGCGGGGCAATCGTAGGAATCTTATTGCTATCATACCTCTCGCCCTTCCTCACAGATGTAGCTCACCTAGCCCCTGGATTGGCGGGAGCGACTCAATTGGTAGTGCGAGTCTGGGATGCCTTTCTCGATCCTGTCATCGGGATTATGAGCGATCGCGGCAACGTCTTCGGTGCCAAAATTAAGGCACAGTGGGGACGACGCTATCCCTGGATGATCTTTGCAGCAGTGCCATTTGGGTTACTATTTATCTGTCAATGGTTGATTCCCTTTCCCGCAAGTAATCAGTGGGGATTATTTGGCTTTTATACTGTGGTGTCCATGTTTTTAGGGACATTTTTCACGATGTATAGTCTCCCCTATACCGCGCTCACAGCCGAATTAACTGAAGATTACAACGAACGCACTAGTTTAAATAGTTTTAGGTTTACATTCTCCCTCGGGGGAAGTATCGTCGCTTTGTTAATTGCGCGGACTGTATTTCAGCAAGTAACAGATCCCGCCCAGCAATACCTGACGATCGGGATTATCTGTGCGATTCTTTCAGTATTGCCCATCTTCTACTGTGTCTGGGGAACCCAAGCACGAGCCAAGCTCGTCACTCGACTTCAAGCAGCCAGAGTCGAAAACACCGCATCGCTACCGCTTACAGCACAATTGCGATCGGTATTTACCAATCGCGCCTTTATGTGTGTAGTTGGGATTTATCTCTGCTCCTGGTTTAGTCTCCAACTTACCGCCGCAATTATTCCCTACTTTGCCGTGAGTTGGATGGGATTAAAACAGGCTGATTCACCCCTAATTATTCTCGCGGTGCAGGGGACTGCACTAGGGATGTTGTCAGTCTGGAGTAAAATCAGTCAAAAAGTCGGTAAAAAAGCAGTTTACTTCATGGGAACGGGGTTCTGGATCATCTCCCAAGCTGGTTTATTTCTACTCCAACCAGGTCAAAACGTGCAGCTATACCTTCTAGCCATTTTAGCTGGATTGGGTGTCTCTACGGCTTATTTAGTGCCTTGGTCGATGTTGCCAGATGTGATCGAACTAGATGAACTCGAAACCGGACAACGCCGCGAGGGGTTATTCTATAGCTTCATGGTGTTCTTACAAAAAATCTGCTTGGGTGTTGCTCTAGCAGTAATTTTACAGAGCTTAGAATGGACTGGTTATATCAGCCCGACAGCAACAGTTCTCGCCCCAATTCAACCGCCAGCAGTGTTACTCGCCATCCGACTCGCGATCGGACCGATCCCCACAATATCGCTAATTGGTGGTCTAATCCTCGCCTATTTCTACCCAATCACCCGCGAACGCCACCAACAAATTCTCTTACAATTAGCCGAGCGTCGGAAGGAATTGTAGATGTTGATGAGGTCTTGTCTACTAAACTAGTGATAAATTTGGACAATAGGGCTAATCGGGACGATGAGGGCGCACGAGATCTCTGGCAATTAATTCAAGGTTTCGATCTCCAACGCGATCGAAATGTATTGCCCCAACGATTACTCGGTTTGGGTTAAACTAATCGCACTATACGAATAGTTTAATGCTCAAACAAAAATACCAACAATTTTGGTTGGAGGATCTTCGCGACAGTAATTGCTAAACCCACCCTTACAGATCCTCAAATTCAGCATCAACCCAATTTCTGCAAAACCTGTTAATACGATCGACGATCGACTATCAATTATCAACTAACTCACTGCCATATCCATCAAAATTTGTTGAGTACTTTCTTCATTGGTACCAGCTTGAGGACGACGTTGTTTGTAACTACCATCAGATTGCATATCCCAAGCTTGGCGGTTGTCTGATAACATGATACCTAATATTTCTTGTAGATCTTTAGATATTTCTGGATCTTCGATCGGTGTAATTACTTCTACCCGTCGATCGAGATTTCTAGTCATCCAATCAGCACTACCAATTAAGACTACCGGATCGCCACCATTATTAAAATAGTAGATCCGAGAATGTTCGAGAAACCTCCCAATAATACTGATAACTCGAATATTTTCGCTCACACCTGTTACGCCTGGACGCAAACAGCACATCCCGCGAACGATTAGATCGATCGAAACTCCAGCTTGAGAGGCTCGATAGAGACTTGCAATCATTTTTGAATCGACTAAAGCATTCATCTTGATCGCGATTCGCCCAGATTTACCTGCTTGACAGTGCTCGATTTCTTGTTGAATTAGTTGCTCGAAAGATTCACGCGTATTTACAGGCGAGACAAGTAGCTTGCGATACGCACGTTGCTGAGAATAGCCAGTTAGATAATTAAATAAATCTGTCAAATCTGCACCCAATTCGGGACGACAACTAAATAAACCAACATCTGTATATAGTGTTGAAGTTTTAGCGTTATAATTTCCCGTACCAATATGAACATAACGGCGAATTTTTTCGTCTTCCCTGCGGACGACTAGTACGACTTTAGTATGTGTTTTTAGACCTACTAATCCATAGACAACATGAATACCAGCCTGTTCTAGTTGACGTGCTAAATTAATATTATTTTGTTCGTCAAATCTCGCTTTGAGTTCGATTAGTACTGAAACTTGTTTACCATTCTCGGCAGCTTTAATTAAGGCTTTGAGAATCAGCGAGTCTCCAGTAGTCCGATAAAGTGTCATCTTAATCGCTAACACTTTCGGATCGTTTGCAGCACAAGTGATAAACCGTTCTACCGTATCGGGAAAAGATTGATAAGGATGATGGACTAAAATATCTTTCTGAGCGATTAAACTAAAAAAGTTCCCGCCGTCTTCAGTGGCTTTTCGTCGTCGTAAATAGGTAGGTACGGTTCCATTCCACGGTGGATCTTTTAATTCAGGAACAGGTAGAGATAAAAAACACATTAGATCCCCTAAACCTAACATCCCGTTAACTTCATACACATCTCGCTCTGTGACTTCCAATTCCTCTTGCAGCATCTGTCGAATCTGCTTAGGCATAGCAGATTCTACTTCAATTCGGACTGTAGAGCCACCTTTTCGCCGCTTCCGCAAGCCTTCTTCGATCGCTTGGAGTAAGTCATCAGCTTCATCTTCAGCAACGCTGATGTCGGCATTTCGAGTGACTCTGAAGGTGTAGCAACCTTGGATATTCATCCCTGGAAATAGGGATTCTAAATTGTGAGCGATTAATTGTTCTAAAGGAATACCCGTCCAAATTTGAGGGCGTTCTCGATCGATTTGAAGCGGATTAGTTCGATCGATTACTTGTAGTGTTGGTAAATTGATAAAGCGTGGTAAAACTTTGGGTACCTTGACTCTAGCAAATAATTCTTCCCCAGTATCGGGATGTTCGATTACTACTGCAAGATTTAAACTAAGATTGGAAATATATGGAAATGGATGTCCAGGATCGACAGCTAAAGGGGTCAGAACTGGAAAAATTTGCTCTTCAAAATAGCTTTGGAGATAGCTACATTGCTCCTGATTTAGGTCGAAGTAATCTAATAGGTAGATGCCCTGCTGAATCATTGCTGGGCGTAATACTGTTTCAAAATGCTGGTGCTGCTGGGTAATAAGCTGCTGGACTCGATCGCTAGCTACATCTAATTGTTCTATCGGCGTTCGCCCATCTGAAGTTAGTTGACTGACTTTTGCTTCAATTTGTTGCTTGATTGCAGCAATCCTCACCATAAAAAATTCATCGAGATTCGAGCTAAAAATTCCCATAAATTTCAGCCGTTCGATTAGTGGTGTCCGCTCATCCATCGCTTCATGCAATACGCGAGCGTTAAATTCTAACCAGGTTAGTTCCCGACTCAGATAGTATTGAGGATCGGATAAATTAATATCCGATGAATTTGTTGTGATTGCTTTTGAGAAGTTCATGCAATACGCTCCAATTTAAAATTTAAACTTTCAAGCCAGATTTTTGATAATTTAGCGATCGATTTTACGCTTTCTTTTGACTCAGCACCTCAACACCCTCAATTATACATTTCTATTTATCAAGGGGATGGAGTAAAGCTTCCCCTTGATAAGCTACCGCGTATACACAAGTCGGCTGGGCTTCGTTTCTAGTGGGTTTACCCCCCAACCCCCCCGAATATGCGCGTTTTGCTTTGCACTGTTCGGGTTCCCCACAGGCCTCTGTCCCCCGAAGCTCTCGCGCCCCAGTTGACAGTGTTAGCGCAACCTTGCAGGGAGGGCTTCATGCTCCCTCCCCTGCTTGGTTCGCTAAACCGTCGGGGAACCCGACGAGCGCGAATCCGCTTTATAAGGGGAGGGCTGGGGTGGGGTAAAGGGACTACGCAGCAACTCAAATAACTTGTATATAGAACCCATTTGAGATCTTTTTAGGAAGCAGCTAGTCGTTTGAGCATGAGCCCGATCAAACACAGTTTAAGCTTGGCATTAGAACGTTCGAGCGTACGGTCAAAATTTTTGACTAAACTTTTACATCTCTCCACCCAAGCGTTTGAGCGTTCAATCACCCATCTAGCAGCAACAGGCACAAATCCAGATAACCCATCGTGCGACTTTCACCGCAATAGGCTCCTAGTTTGATACCTACTAAGTCGGGTCTACCCCGCTGTTGAGACTCTCATTCGACCATGAATGGTCTGATGCTGATGACATTCTCGGTGCAAGACTGTCAAATTATTCGACCTCCAATTTGAATGGTTGCCGTCAATAAAGATCAAGTTGTTGTTTGAACCCGATATATTTATTAAACTTCACTACTAACTAAGTTTAAGCCTGACTTGTGACTAACTTGTGACTGACTTATAAACAATATTTTATCGATTTTACTCCTTGGTTTAGCCTTTATCTACTACGCTTGTCCAAAAGATCCCAAATGGGTTTTGTACACACATGCCCTTATAAAATAGCCTTATCGCACCCTTAAACCTCTAAACCTTCTACTCGTAACAGTTAGAGGGTTTTGTCTTTAACCTGAGTTCGATGAGGCGTAGCCTCATCGAACATAGACAGGGCAACAAAGCTAGGTGTTGAGCAGATTTCATCTG
>ENA-OFCF01000129-OFCF01000129.1-metagenomes-genome-assembly--contig:-NODE-129-length-37585-cov-5.607541_pt1 | contig 37585 bp, 38 predicted proteins | sample MGYA00153387_OFCF01 | MGnify analysis MGYA00153387 | reverse complement strand
TTGCAGGGCGTGGCGTGTGCGAGACGCACTGCAACTCCCCTCACACGGAGCCGCGAAGACACGGAGCGGTCCGCGGTTGCAGGGCGTGGCGTGTGCGAGACGCACTGCAACTCCCCTCACACGGAGCCGCGGAGACACGGAGTGGTTCGCGGTTGCAGGGCGTGGCGTGTGCGAGACGCGCTGCGCACTTCTACGGAACTGCGCCTCGCGAGTGCAGTCCCCACAGCCGCATACAGGTGCGTGCAACGCGGAGCATCATGCATCACGCAGTTCGTTGCACACGCACATTTCACGGCACGCGCCGAGCGACGCATCAACACAAATTGCTCCGTGCCGCCGCGTCTCCGTGTGAGGGGATTTCGGCGCTGATGCGCGAGCCGAGCCGGAGGCAGCGCACGGAACCACGGTGATCCCCCGAAGCACGCAGACACACGTGCGCCGCAGCGATCAGCCATCCTTCGGTGACGGATGATTGGGGTCCGGCGACATCATCGCCCGGAACTCGCGCGTGTGCAGCGCCGGGAACGTCTCGGTGGGCTGGATGCGTGCATTGCGGATGACATTGATCACCAGGTCCGCCTGATCATCGGTGCGCCCGAGCGTCTGCAGCGAGTAGTGCGCGAGGCTCAGCGCCGCCTCGCGCTCTGCGTAGATGGCCCGTCCCGCCGCGAGGGGCGTCGACACCAGCTCCTCGAACGACTGCTGCTCCGCGGCGCTGTGGGTGCGGACGCCGACGGAAATCTGCGGGTTCAACTCGCGTGCGACTTCCACGGCGCGGCGCGCGCGGATCGGCTCCGGCGCCGTGACCACGATCAGGCGCGCATGCTCCACGCCCGCACGCGCGAGCACCTCGGCGCGGGTGGCATCGCCGTACACGGCCCGCTCGCCGCGTGAGCGCAGTCCCGCCACCAGCCGCTCCTGCTCCTCCACGATCACATAGCGCACGTTGTCCCTCGTGAGCGCCTCGGCGATCGTGGTGCCGAAGCGACCGTAGCCCACGATGACCACATGATCGCGGAATCGTGCGAAATCGAAGGGATCTTCCACCTCGTCGAGCGGCGCACGGCTCGCGCGGGCGGATGCCGGCACGGTGTGGTGGCCTGGCATGCCAGCCCGCGAATCCGACGACAAGCGGTCCAGCGCACGTGCCTGCTGATCCTCGCGGCGCGTGATCAGTGAACGCACGCCCGCCAGCAGCGGCTGGTTCACGGTGATCGAGATCAGGGCCGCCGCGACGATCAGCGCCTCCACGTCGCCCGTGATCAGCCCGAGCGTGACGCCAAGCCCCGCCACGATGAACGAGAACTCGCCGATCTGCGCGAGGCTGGCACCGATGACCAGCGCCGAGCGGGTGCTCTGGCCGAGCAGGCGCATGAGCAGGAACGACGCGAGCGACTTGCCGAGCAGGATCACTGCGACCAGCGCGAGCACGCTGAGCGGCGACTCGAGCACCACGCGCGGGTTGAACAGGATGCCCACGGAAAGAAAGAAGAGCACTGCGAAGGCGTCCTGCAGCGGCAGCGCATCCGTGGCGGCACGCTTGCTGAGTTCCGACTCGCTCACGACCGCACCCGCGAAGAAGGCACCGAGCGCGAACGACACGCCGAAAACCTCGTACGCGATGGCCGCGATGCCCAGCGCCGTCGCGAGCACGGCCAGCGTGAACAGCTCGCGCGAACCGACCCGTGCGACATGCGCCAGCAGCCACGGAACCGCGCGGCGACCAACGACCCCCATCAGCACGGCGAACGCAGCGACTTTCGCGAGCGATATGCCAAGTGCCCTTGCGAGCGTCGACGTGCTGATCGCGTCACTCTCGCTGCCGCCGAGCATCGGGGCGATCGCCGGCAACAGCACCAGCACCAGCACCATCGCCAGATCTTCGACCACCAGCCAGCCCACCCCGATGCGACCATCCGGCGAGTCGAGCAGGTCCTGCGCCTCGAGTCCCTTGATCAGCACCACAGTGCTGGCGACCGCCAGGGAAATACCGAGTACCAGGGCGCCACCCCAGCTCAGTCCCCAGGCTCGCCCAATGCTGGTGCCGACGCTGCCGGTGACGAGCATCTGCAGCAGTGCGCCCGGCACGACGACGCGCCGAACCAGGCGCAGGTCGCCGACGGAGAAGTGGAGCCCGACGCCGAACATGAGCAGGATCACGCCGACTTCCGCAGCCTGCGAGATCATGCCGCTGTCCAGCACATGAACCGGCGTGAACGGCCCGACCACGATGCCGGCCAGCAGGTATCCGACAATCGGCGGCAGCTTGAGTCGGGCGGCCGCGAGTCCGAAGAGGAAGGCGATGCCTATGCTTGCCGCAAACGTGACGATCAACGCGGTGTGTGTGGGCATCGGAGAATCGAGGAAGACACAAATCCGCCCGAAGCATTCCCTGCTCCGGGCGGACCATGGACCGCGCAAACTATGTCGTGCGTGAAATCAGTCGAGCATCGAGGCAGGTACATGGCCGCCGTTCGCCGCGAACTGCCGCATCACTTCCTTGTGCAGCCAGATGTTCATCGCGGCAGAATCCTGCGTGTCGCCGGTATACCCGAGTTCGCCCGCCAGTTCGCGGCGTTCGGCCAGGCTGCTTTCCATGCCGAGCAGCTTCATCAGATCCACGATTGACGTCTGCCAGTGCAGCGTCTGGGTGTTCTGCGATGCCATGAACGTCAGGACTGCCTCGACGTCGAGCAGCGGCGTGACGGCAGGGATTGCTGGTGCAACGGTTGGTGCGGCGCTCGGTGCCGCCGCAGCGGATGCGGCAGGCAGTTTGGTGCCGAACAGCTTGTCCTTGAGTCGGCCGAAGATGCTCATGTAAGACCTTCCGGTTCATTTTGTGGATGGCAGGTGCTCTGCTCATAAACATAAGGAAGAATCGTTCCACACCCGACCCCGCCCCTTTTCACGGCTTGCTCGTGCCGGGCATCTGGATCATGGGCATCGCGGCGCCACTGACCTGCGGCATGACACCGTTCCACTTCTTCGCCATTTCGTACTGCACCAGGCTGCCCGAGATGCTCTTGGCGAGCAGTTCGTTGGCCTGTGCCTGTGCCTGCGCCTCCGCCAGAATTGCCTTGGCGCGACCTACGGCCTTGATACTGTCGCCCTGCGCCTGAAACGTGTTCTTCTGCAGCTCGTTCTGGGCGGTGAAGGCCTGCTGCTGCATGACGTTCTTGGTGTTGATGGCCTGCATGACAGTTTCCGGCGCGCGCAGCTCGTTGAGCGTGAACTGCTTCACGATGATGCCGTATGGCGCGAGCCGCGCGGCCACCAGACCCTGCGCGCGACCGACAGCTTCCGCCTTCTTCGGTCCGATGATGTCGGCGATCTGCTCGCTGCCGATGACCTCCTGCAGCGCCTGCCGGATCGTCTGCTTCACGTACCCGTGCTGAATGGTGGCAATGTCGGTACGGAAGGTCTGATACAGCTGCGGGACGCGTGCGGGATCGAGCTCGAACGACATGGAGACATCGACCGACAGCGGCTGTCCTTCCTGCGAGTTGACGTTGATCTCGTCATTGTTCAACGAGCCTTCAGTACTGGCGCGTGTCAGCACCATGGTCTGCATGAAGGTCGGATATTCCTCGATGGACGTGAAGAGCGGATTGCGGCCGTGCAGTCCGGGCCCGAGCGGCGTCATGTCCACGCCGCCGCCGCCGCGGTGAATCACGATGCCCACATGGCCCGGCGAGACGTACGTCACCGAGGTGAGCGCGAGTCCGATCGCGAGGACGACGGCACCCACTGCAAGGACTGCCTTTCCGGATCCGCCGCGGTTGGGAACCAGTGCGCCCATCTGCGCGAAACGATCACCGATCGAGCTGCCCATGAAAAGTCTCCTGATAGCAATTGGAACAGATCGGCTCTCCGCTGGGGAGCCGGACGAGGGACTCGGGCGCCTGCCATCCGTGGATGGGGCAGGTGAGTGCGGCGCGCTCGTCGATCAGGCGGCGATTGGCCGACTGCCGGAAGCGGGTGCCGAGCGGCGTGAACGCCTTGAGTCCCCACAACAAAAAGGCGGTGCACGCCGCGATGACCGCGACGAACAGCACGCCTTCGAGGATGATGACCACCACGGTATCTGGCTCCGTTCGAGGACGGGTATCGCGCGGGTGCGCGTCCGGCTCGATGTCATGCGGATGACGAAAATCGTGCGGGAAAGTTTCCGTGCATTCGTGCGACTCACCGACCCAACTCGAAACGCAGTGCGCCTGCGAGGTCGGGGTGCCGGAACCGGAACCCGGCTTGCTGCAGGCGCCCAGGGAGCACGCGCTGGCCCCCAAGAATGGTGGCACCAGCCATCTCGCCAAAGAGGGCAGTGAGTGCGAACGCCGGCACCGGCAGGAACGCAGGCCGATTCAGCACACTACCCAGCGTCTGCCCGAACTCGGCATTCGTGACGGGGGTCGGCGCGGTGAGGTTGTACGGACCGCTGCACGCCTCGTTCATGAGCAGGAAGTACAAGGCAGCGACCTCGTCGTCCAGCGATATCCAGCTCATGAATTGCCGACCGCTGCCCAGCGGGCCGCCGAGGCCGAACTGGAAGGCCGGAAGCATTTTCGCCAGTGCCCCGCCGGTCGGGGAAAGCACGATGCCCGTCCGCGCAATCGCCACACGGACGCCAACCTGCGCCGCGGGGGCGGTTTCCCCCTCCCAGTCGCGTGAGACATCGGCCAGAAACCCGGAGCCGCGCTGGGCGCTCTCATCAAGCACCGTAGAGCCAGCATCGCCATAGTATCCGATTGCTGACCCGGAAACGAGCACCTTTGGCGGAATACTCATGGCGCACAGCGCACGGACCAACGTCCTCGTTCCCTGCACCCGACTGTCGACGATGGCGCGCTTGTGCTCGGGCGTCCAGCGCTCGCCGACGTTGGCGCCGGCCAGATGCACCACCGCATCGATGCCGGCCAGTCCCGCCGGATCGAGCGAACCCGTTGCCGGGTTCCAGCCGATGTCGCCACGGTCGGCGCGCGGCTCGCGGGTAATCCAGCGCACCGTGTGTCCCCCGGTGCGAAGCAGGCCCGTGAGCGCACGCCCTATGAGCCCGGTACCACCCGTGATTGCGACGGTCAGTCGTGGCGCGTTCGCATGCGTCATGTGCAGATCCAGATCAGCGCGGGTGCGCGCGTGACGGAAATCGAACAGCTGTTCCAGCTGCTGGCGCACGAACCATCCGGCGGCCGCATCGCCCAGCGCGCCCATGGGCAGCGCGTACTCCAGCCGATCCTCGAGAATACTTGTGCCGTCGGCGACCGGCTCCATGGTGTGCGTGTGCACCCAGGCGCTGAACGGCCCCTCGATCATCGCGTCGGTGAACTGCGAGCCGGCGACGTAGTTCCGATGCTCCATCAGCAGGCGCTGATGAATGAGCCCTCCGAGCAGCGGGACCTCGACTTCGACGCGGCTCCCGTTGGTGATGCCGCCCGTTCGCGAGACGACGCGGGTCTGCTGCCAACCCGGCGTGAGCCGTTCAAAGGCGCCATCGCGCTCATGCCAATCAAACAGGGCCTGGGCGGAAACCGGCATTGGACTGCGACGGATGAACTGCGGCACTGGCGATCCCGGACCGGGTGGCGGTGGTGCCGGACCGCAGTCGTGCTGGGTCCGACCCTGCTTTAGCCGTAAACGCCCACGGCGACCGGCGCGGGTTCAGGATCCGCGACGACATCGTCCGATGAAGCGGACGCGGCTTTTTCCAGCGGCACGCCTGGCGCCATGCGGTGCGCAGCCAACGCAGGTGAATCTTCCGGTGCGGCAGCCACAATCGCCGCCGGATCCGGCACCAGCTCACCCGGCAGTGGCGGCAGTATGAAGCCGGCTCGCACCGCGCGGCGCTCGCGTTCCTCGCGATCGGTGAACGAGCGCAGCATCGCGTCGACGGCCGGGCTCTGCAGGTACCGACCTTTCTCCCAGCCTTCCACGATGCCCTTCGGCAGCCCGTGCAGCAGCTCGCCGAGCTGCGCAGTGGTCAGGTTCACGGACTCGCGGAAGAGCTTGATTTCCCTGGCGGTGAGCAGCTGATGCTGGTGCCGCATGGTGAGCACTGCTTCCCGCTCCGCTGCCTCGCGCTGCTCGACGGTGTGCTGCTTGTCGCCGCACTTGTCGCACTTGAACATGGCACGCTCGACTTTTGCGGTCATGCCACTGAGCCTGATCGTGACTTCTTCCACGGCCAGCGCATAGTGCCCGCCACAGCGGCGATGCAAGTGTCCTTCGAGGGAGAGTTCCGACATGCCGCAAGATAGCGGCACCGGACTCGACGCACGAACTACGCGACGGCCATGCGTTCCCGTGTCACCGCGGCCTGCAAGGCATGCGCGATCTCGTCCAGCGGAAGGATGTCCACGGCAGCGCCCATCTTGATTGCTTCCCGTGGCATGCCGAACACCACGCACGACGCCTCATCCTGCGCGATGGTGTGCGCACCAGCGTCCCGCATCTGCAGCAGGCCCCTGGCGCCGTCGGCACCCATACCGGTGAAGATGGCACCGATGGCGTTGCGGCCGGCATGCTTGGCGACACTGGCGAACAGGACGTCCACTGCGGGACGCTGGTGGTGCACGCGCGGGCCATCCTTCACGCGCACCTGGTACTGCGCACCGGAGAGCGTGAGCATCATGTGAAAGTTGCCCGGCGCGACGAGCACCACGCCCGGCACCACCGCATCGCCATCCTTCGCCTCGCGCACCTCGAGTGCACAGACACTGTTCAGGCGCTGCGCGAACGAGGCCGTGAACTTTTCCGGCATGTGCTGGCAGATCACGATGCCCGGCATGCCGGGAGGCAGCTTGGTGAGCACCGTTTCCAGAGCTTGCGTGCCGCCGGTGGATGCACCGAGCGCAATGATCTTGTGCGTCATGGACAGGCCGGCGAGCGCCGGCAAGGCGCGCGTGACACCCGGGCCGCTGGCGACGGGTTCGGTGCGCTTGACCAGCTTCGCACGCGACGCTGCGCGGATGGATTGCACCAGCTGGCGCGAGATGTCCGGCACCGACATCGCCGACCCGGGCTTGCCGATGACATCCACCGCGCCGAGCGACAGCGCGCGGATGGCGGCATCGCTGTTCGTCGGCGTGAGCGAGCTCACGATGATCACCGGCACCGGGTAGTGCTTCATCAGCTTCACGAGAAACGACAGGCCGTCCATGCGCGGCATCTCGATGTCCAGCGTGATGACGTCCGGCTTGAGCGCGACGATTTTCTCGCGTGCGACGTACGGATCCACGGCCGTGCCGACCACCTCGATGTCGTCGTATCGCGACAGCTCCTCGGTCAGCAGCTTCCTGACGAGGGCAGAGTCGTCGACGACCAGTACCCTGATCACGCGCCCGCCAATGCAATGGCGCGCGCGTCGTGGTGCAGCGGATCGCCGACCTGCGTGAAGAGCGCCAGGATCGCCTCACCCTCGTCCATCTGCAGACGGGTGAAGGCGGCCTGCGTCTCGCCATCGCGCGGGCGGAACGGCTCATCACCCGCTGGTGTCGGCGCGTCGAGCTTGAAGACGGCGGCGGCGCCGTTGATCAGCGGCAGCACGTTACCGGTCACGATGTTGACCAGCTCACCCAGCGCGTCGCGCTGCATCTGTTGATCAGGCGCGGCGGCCGAACCCAGCATGTTCTCCGCAAGGGCGGGAAGCACACCGGCCGTCACGCCCACCACCACGCGGCCGTTACCGGCGCCATGGTACGTGACGCTGAACGCGGCGGCCAGCGGCATGAATTCGGCACCCTCGATGCTGCACGGCTCCGGGAAGAGCAGTGCCAGCGACTCAAAAGTCGAAGTCGCCGCTTGAAACAGGGATGTCGTGGCTGGCTGCAGCATGCGAGAGTCCGGTGACCTGGAGGATGGTATTGCGAAGCTGTTCGGGAGTGAACGGCTTGTGCACGATCTCGACGCCATGGGCGCGAAGGCGTGCGAGGCGCGTGTCGCTGCTTTCGGTGCTGACGATGATGACGGCGAGCGCACGCCATTCCTCGCTCGCACGGATGTGCGTGAGCAGCTCCTCGCCGTCCATCACGGGCATGTTCACGTCGAGCAGCGCGAGGTCGACCCAGTGCTCGCCGAGCTGCGCGAGTGCCTCGACGCCGTTGCCTGCCTCGTAGACGTCACCGAGGGAGATTCCACAGAGCGACAGCGTCCGGCGGATCATTGCCCGCATGACGGCGCTGTCATCGACGATGAGCACGTTGAGATTCATGACACTACCTCTGAAGGACGGCGGCAGACGCCGCCGGGGACGACGCCGTCTCTGGCGACAGCACGCGAAGCGTGCCGTTGGTACGCAATTGCACGAGCCCTGAGGACACGACGATCGACATGGTGCGCGACTGCTGCACGCCGCCAGTGTCGTCGGCGTGTATGAGCACGCCATTCTTCCACAGCAGCTTGCGCAGCGTGAGCATGTTGCGCTTGCCGATCTGGAACGTGTCGTCCATCTCGGACCGTCCGGAGAACGACCCGCCCGCGACGCTGACGGTCATCCGCTCCTTCCGTGCACCGAGGCGGTAGCACTCCTTGAAGAGCAGCGGCACGCCGGAGTCCACGAACATTGCCGGCTGCAGCCTGGCCTTCACCTCATCGATCAATGAGCTGGGCAGCATCACGTGCAGCAGACCGGCGACACGCGCCACGGGGTCGTGCACGACAATGCCCAAACAGCTGCCCAACGCGTACGTGATGAGCGTATCGTCCGGCTTGTCCGAAACCTTTACGTCGGCCATGCCGATGATGGTCGGTCGCGCTGGCGTCGAGAGCTCCAATGGACTCATTTCGCGTACACCGCCGGTTGCACGTAGCGATACCGGTGCTCGATGGCGGTGAGGCTTTCCGAGTGCCCGATGAACAGGTGACCTCCCGGTGCCAGCAGATCGTGGAAGCGGTTGACGAGGCGCGTGACCGTCGGCTTGTCGAAATAGATCATGACGTTGCGACAGAGGATGACGTCGAACGGACCGGTCATCGGCCAGGTCGCCATGAGGTTCAGGTGCGCGAAGCTGATGGGCGCGCGAAGTTCCGGTAGCACGGCGGCGTGACCCGGTGACGATTTCGCGAACCAGCGGGCCTGTCGCTCGCGCGATACGTCACCCAGCTGCTCGTCGCTGTACTCGCCCGTGCGCGCGGCGGCAACGACCCGTGTGCAGATGTCGGTGGCCAGGATGCGGAAGTCGTAGCGCTCGGGAAGCGATTCCTTGAGCAGCATCGACAACGTGTACGGTTCCTCGCCCGTGGAGCAGCCAGCGCTCCAGATGCGCAGCGGTTTGTGGGCCGCCTTGATCGCGGGCACGACCTTCGCGAGCAGATACTCGAAGTGCGCCGGTTCGCGAAAGAAATCGGTCTTGTTGGTGGTCAGGAGATCGATGAGCTTGACCATTTCCTCGCCATTCGACTCGGCTTCGACGGTATTCAGATAGGCGCTGAACGAGCCGATGCGACGCTCGCGCAGCCGCTTCGACAGGCGCGAGCGGACAAGGCCTTCCTTGCCCGCCGGAATGGCGAGACCGGCACGCTCGTACGCAATCTGGCGCACACGCCGGAAGTCGTCCGGCGAGAGGTCGGGCGCGGAAGGCAGTGGCTCGGTCCTGCCGAGGAACGACATGCGGGTGGGATTGCGGGAGGCAGTCTGTCGGCAGCACGGTGGTGACGAACCGGCACCCGTCAGCCGCGCGATGTGCATCGGCGACGACGGCGGTGCGGTCCGGCAGGCGTCGACGGTCAAAGTTCAACGATGGTCCGGCACGATCGATCAGTCGCTCTGCGTGAGACCCGGCAGCGAGGCGATCGCGAGGACTTCGTCGGTCGACAGCACGCGCTCGATGTCCAGCAGCAGTCGCAGGCGCCCGTTGCTCTTCCCCAGGCCAAGCAGGAACTCGGTGTGAATTTCGGCTCCGAAATCAGGTGTCGGATCAATGTCCGCCGCGGCGATGCTCGCAACTTCGGAGACCTTGTCCGCGACGACACCGATCTGCACGCCGGCGACCTGCACCACGATCATGACCTGTTCCGGCTCGGTGGCCGGCGGCATGCCGAACTTCTCGCGGAGATCCATGATCGGGATCACCTTGCCACGCAGGTTGATCACGCCGCGGATGTAGGATGGCGTGCGCGGCACTCGCGTGACGGGCATCATGCTGATGATCTCCTGCACGCGCAGGATCTCGACGCCGTATTCCTCACCAGCGAGGAAGAAGGTCAGGTACTTGCCGCCAAGCGCGGAGGGGGAACGGTCAACGATGCTGGTCATGCCTTCTCCAGGAAGTCAGTGCGTACAGGCGTGCAACGCGACACGCGTCTCACGCGGGAATCTCGACGCGTCGGGCGCCACACTTGACGACCGCTCATGCGGCGAACGACAGGGCGCGCGGCCGTGCATCGCCGGTGCGGGCCAGTGACGTCATGCGGGCGACGTCGATGATCAGGCCCACACGACCATCGCTGAGAATCGCGCCACCCGAAATGCCCGGGATCTCGCCTACGCCATCGCCCAGTGCCTTTGCAACGACCTGCTGCTGACCCAGGAGCTGGTCCACCAGCAGTGCCACGCGATGTTCGCCGTCGCCAACGATCATCAGGATCGCCTCGCACGGGTTGGTGATCGCGTTTGGAATGTTGAACGTCTGGTGCAGGCGCAGCACCGGCAGCACTTCACCGCGCAGCATCACGACTTCGCCGTTGGGCGGGATCGTGGAGAGCATGTCGGGCTCGGGCCGGAAACTGAGCGAGATGCTCGTGAGCGGCACGATGTAGCGCTCCTCGGCCACGCGCACCAGCATGCCGTCGGTGACGGCGAGGGTGAGCGGCAGGCGGATCTGGAACACCGTACCCTGGCCGAGTACCGACTGGATATCGATGCGGCCGCGGATCGACTCGATGTTGCGGCGCACGACATCCATGCCCACGCCGCGTCCCGAGATGTCCGTCACCGTCTCGGCCGTGCTGAAGCCCGGCGCGAAGATCAACGCGTTGATCTCGGAATCGGTGAGCGTGTGATTCGGTGAGACCAGGCCCTTTTCGAGAGCCTTGGCGAGGATGCGATCACGATTGAGGCCGCGACCGTCGTCACGCAGCTCGACGATCACGCTGCCGCCCTGCTGAAAGGCGGCCAGCTTCACGCGACCCGCGCGCGGCTTGCCCGCACGCACCCGATCCTCGGGGCCTTCGACGCCATGATCCACCGCGTTGCGGACCATGTGCACCAGCGGATCGGCGATCGCATCGACCATGTTGCGATCGAGCTCCGTCTCCTCACCGTCGGTCACCAGTTCCACGACCTTGCCGGCCTTCAACGCCACGTCGCGCACAAGGCGCGTGAGCTTCTGAAACGTGGACTTCATGGGGACCATGCGCATGGACATGCTCAGGTCCTGCAGCTCGCGCATGATCTTGCCGGCCTGCGACACCTTCTTCACCAGATCGTGCTGGCCGCTGGCCGCGACGGCGGGATCGGCGGCGATCATGGACTGCGCAATGACCAATTCGCCGACCATGTCGATCAGTCGGTCGAGTCGATCGGTGCGCACGCGCACGGACAGATCAGAGTCGTTCTTCGCGGCGCTGCGCGCGGGCTGCGCACGTGGCGCGGCGTCGACCGCGGCGGTGGCTGCAGGCGAGGCAGCATCCGGTGCGACGGGGACTGCGACCGTCGCACTCAATGCCGGTGCGGCAGCGACTCGCGTTTCGACGCCAGCCAGCACCGCATCCACGTTCAGCAGGTCGTGCATCAGGAACGCGTAATCCGACGGCAGCGTGATCGGCTCGTGCGACTGCACCGACGTCTCGACCGCCTCGAGGAACTCGCCAAGGACGTCGTTGGAGCGGAGCGAGAGGTTGGCGACCGCTTGCGTGTATGGCAGCTCGCGATCGCGGACGCGGCTGAGCAGCGATTCCGCGTGATGCGCGAAATCGGCGAGCTTGTCCAGTCCCATGAACGCGGCCGTGCCTTTCACGGTGTGGAAGGCACGGAAGACGGTGTTGATCGCCTCGATGTCTTCCGGATTCGCTTCCAGTTCCAGCAGCGCCGCTTCGGCGCCCGCCATGGAGTCACGGCTCTCGGCAATGAAGTCACCGAGCAGCGAGAGGTCGGCATCATCGGGAACCATGCCGCCGTCGACTGCCGTCGGATGCACGACGATTGCAGCCACCGTCGGGGCGGCCACCGCTGCGACGATCGTCGGTGTGCGCGTCGGCGTCTGGCGACGGGTCCTGTTGGCCGGGGCGGGCGCCGCCATGTCCGCACTGAGCGCGTCGGCGTCGCCCGGATCGTGAACGATCGCGATCAGGTCAGTCTGCGTGATGCGCGGCTCGTTGATGCTGGCCGCTTCACAGGCCTTGATGGCAGCGTCGATCGCCTCGCTGGCTTGCGTGAGCAGCACCGCCGGATCCCCTGGTGCCGCCAGGAGGATCAGGTTGAGAAACGTCGCCGCCTGCTGCGCATGGGCGCGCACCTGCGTCGTGGCCGTGGCGTCGAACACCGCAAAGTTACGCAGCGTGTCACGCAGGGCCTTGATGTCCTCGTGCTCCGCAGGCTCGAGCTGCACGACGATGAACGCGGCGTCGTTGAGTTCAGCAGGAATCACGGTAATCTCGGCCAGGGGCGGCACGCGCGCGCATCAGCCACCGGTGGAACCGCGGTGCACGAGTGAGTCAGCCAGTGCCTGGCGCGTCTCGGCGTCGTCGAGCGAAGCATTCGGGTCGAAGGAATGGGCATCCTTCTGCGTGCGTGTCGCCACGATGGGGGCGGGACCAGAGGTCTGCGTGTCGCCGGACTGGTGATCGAACAGGTTTGCGATTTCGGCGAGCCGCGTTTCCATGTCGCCCAGCAGCGACTGCACGTGCATGATCTGTTGCGACGTGATGTCCTGGAATTGCATGTGGCCCATGACGGCGAACAGCTCGTCGCGCAGGTCACCCCGGATAGCGGTGCCCTTGTCGGCGTCGGCGAGGACTTCCTCGGTCTCCAGCTCGTCGACTTTCGCGATGGCGCGGTCGAGCGCGTCCATGATGTCCAGGGCGGCCTTGCCGGTCGCCGACGACACCTCGTCGAGCTTCTCGTTGGTGTGCGCGAGGCGCTCGGTCGCGGCGGCGCGGATGTGCTCGCGGCCTGTGCGGATCGAGGCGAGCATCGAGTGCACCTCACCCATTGCGCGGACGAACAGCGCGGGCAGCAACGGCAGCACGCGATCGGTGGCACCGATGGCGGCAGCCGCAGCAGCGGTGGAGGAGAAGGTATGCGATGTCTCTGTGGTCTCGGCGGGCTTGCGCGGTGCCAGCTCACCCAGCTCGGCATCCAGCAGGCGCAGTGTTGATGCGGTGTCGTACATGAGGTCCGATGCGCGTTCGTTCGACATGATCAAGCCGTTGGTGTGACGATGAGACTGTCGATCTTTTCCTTCAGCACGGCTGGCGTGAAGGGCTTCACGATGTAGTTGTTCACGCCGGCTTCGAGGGCGGTGATGATGTCCTCGCGGACGCTGCGAGCCGTGACCATGAGCACCGGCACGGTGCGTCCGTCATCGCGCTGCCGAAGCGCCTGCACCAGCTCCGTGCCGGACATGTTGGGCATGTTCCAGTCGGTGATGACGAAGGCGATGGAACTGTCGAACTTCGCGAGGGCCTCGACGCCGTCGGCGGCCTCGACGCAATTGGTGAAGCCGATGCGCTGCAGCGAATTCACCACGATCCGGCGCATCGTTGCCGAGTCATCCACAACCAGGAACTTCATGTTCGCGTCTCTGCCGTTGACGAGTGGAGGACCATGTGCGGCGACGCCCATGATCCAGTCTGGTGGAACGGCAGCAGTGCCGTTCTGTGTCCGAGGTTGTTGCTGTCCCGCGTAGAAGTGTCGTCCGATGTGTGCACACCTTGAGTGTGTATTTCGGGCGAAGCCTTGCACATTTGCATGCAGCCGTTGCGTTCGCGCATTCATGCGCGTGACGCACGAACGGTCGTGCAGCATCTGCTGCACGACCGTTCGCGGACTTCAGGTTGAACTGCGTTGATCAGGTGCTCAGAGTTCGCCGCGCTGCAGGATTCGCTTGGCTACTTCGCCGGCCATCTCGGCCGTGTTGTAGGCGCCAAGCAGGACCCGCTGCTTCACATCCTCGATCCGTTCCGTACTGCTGGCGGCACGCGTGGATGACCCGCTGGCCAGCGCACGAGCTTCATCGCTGAACGACACGGTGTCCTGCTTCGGACGCTCCGGTGTCGATGCCACGGTTTCCGTGCGCCTGGTTGGCGCGCTGCGTTCCGATGCACCCGGCTTGACGATGCTAAGTGCGCTCGGGTCGATCCTGCCCTTTCCATTGATCTGCATGATTGTCTACCTCCATGCGAAAGGTATCGGCGAAAACACATGAAACTTTAGCAATCCCGCGAACAAATTCACAGGATCGTGGCGGGCGTGGCCTCGCGCTCGAGGCGCTCTTCCATTTCCTGGGGCAGATGCCGCGGTGCCGGCGTGGGCTCCGACGTGGATTCCGGGCGCTGCGGCGCACGGCGCGGCAGATCCGCCAGCGGCGCGGCGGGACGCGGCACCGCGTGGTCACGCAGCACGGCGAGCAGCGAGAGGCCGATCGCGGCCAGCGACTGGAGGTCCTCGCGTCGGGACAATGCGCGGACGTCGATCGCGTGTGTCCAGCGCGGCGTCAGCATGTGGCTGGAGATCTGGGGTGTCTGTGACATCGTCCTGTATACGCGTGACATCGGCGGCAGCAACATCACCGGTGCGGCAGGTCGGCGTAGCGGATCAGAGCACGACGTTGATGGTGCCGTGCGGCGCGTCGAGGCGATACTCCTGCGACGCCTGCTGGCGCGCCTCGAGCGCGGCGAGTTCCGCCAGAACCTCGTTGCGGCTGCGCATGGCGCGGCTGTGCAGCATGGCGCCTGAGGCGATCGTCGTGCGCATGGCGTCAGTCAGGCGCGTGGTGACCGCGATAGTGAGCGCACCGGTGGCCGCGGCGCGCACGGCGACGTTGGCGGCGTCGATGGCCACCTCGCGATCATCGAGCAGATCCGTCAACCGGTCGTCATCACCATGCTCCATGGCAATCGCCGCCTCGAGTGCCAGCGCGTCGGCGCGCGCCAGCAGGTCGAGGACGAGCAGTTCCTGGTCGACGGGATCATGCCGCATGAAGTAGTCAGGCCGTGGCCGCAAGTGGTACGCTGGCCACGTCGTCGACCTGCTTCGCGGCGTCGGCGAACGCCGTACCCAACGTGTTCACGATGCCGATCAGGCGACTCAGGCGCATCGCATCGCGGCGGATGCCCACGTCGACCATCTCGGCCAGCAGGAACCCGTACAGCATGGACAGGTCGAGCGCGATCGCACAGCCATTGTCGATGTCGAGCGTCGTCAGCAGCTCGCTCACGATCGCACGGGCCTTGCCCATGTTCTCGACACGCAGCTCCACCTGCTCATTGCGCATCGCAGTCTGCGCGCGGCGCATGACGACTTCGAGGTATTCGAACAGCAGGACGGTCAGGCGTGCCGGCGACGCCGACATCACCTGGATTTCCCGATACTGCGAGACGCGTGATGGGTAGGTCACGGGGTGTCCATGCGAGTAAGTGTGTGAAACGGGTGCGACGGTCAGCGCGAGCCATTGAGGCCCGTCATCGTCGATGCGAGCGAGTTGCCCTGCTGCTGGAGCCTGTTCATGGCCAGCTCCATGGAGGTGAACCGAGCGATCAGCGCTTCCCGCCGCGCGTCGACGCGGGTCTGGACCTCGGCCATCCGCTTCGTGAGGCGTCGATTCGATTCGGTGATGCTGGACAACGAGGCCGGAATCGTGCCATCCACGGCGCGCGCAGCACTGGTGGTCGCGGCGACCATGGCGTTGCCGATGCCAGCGCTGCCGAAGAGTGCCTGCACGCCGGTCAGGTTGGCGTTGATCGCCGCACGGATCTTCGTGTCGTCCACATCGAGTGAGCCGCTTCGCGTGAGCGTCATGCCGGCCAGCGTGCTGCGGCTGTAGTCACCGGCAGCCGGGACCTCGGTGCGCAACGCTTGCGTAAATGCGCCAAGAAGGCGTCGCAGCGAACTGTTGGACTGCAGCGGCTGGCCGGTGAGTTGCTGACCCGCCGCGAACGACACCACGTCGTTGAAGGCCTTCGCGAAATCCTTGATGCCCTTCACCGCGGCATCCGTGTCACGAGTGACGGTGAGGTCGACCTCGGTGCCTGGTTCGGACTGCAGCAAGTTCAATGTCACGCCGTCCAGCGCGTCGCCGATGGTGTTCGACGGACGCGTGAGCAGCACGCCGTCCACGCGCACCTGCGCATCGGAGCCCACGACCATCGCGCGCGATCGCCCGACGGTCTCGGTGCCAAAGGTGCCGAGCAGTGCGGCCGGCGATCCACCCAGTGCAGGCGCGACGGTCATCGCGAGGCGCAGGCGCGAGTCGCCGCCCGTGCCGTCGTTCAATCGCAGCTTGCCATCGGGCCCGATCGACGCCTGGGCCGGTCGCGTGCCGCTGCCGTAGCCAGCAATGTTGTCGTTCAGCTTCGACACGAGCGTCTGCAGCGTGTCGGCCCCGCCCACGACGAACGACGTGGTGACGGTCGACCCGTCGCCGCGCTGCCCGCTGAACGTGAGCGTGTCGCCGATGTTCACGCCGAGCGAGACACCACCGGCACGGAGATCCGTCAGCCTGGTGTCTGCCGATGCCGGGCTGTTCGCCGCGTCCTGGAACGCGAGCCCCGATGCAACGACCTGCTGCACGGTGCCCTGCGCACCGGCGGCGAAGCCCAGCGCTGTGATGGTGTCGGCACTGTTCACATCGTTCGTGGCCGTGACATTCCGGCCGACGCTGAGCCGGAAGGACTGCACGCCGCCCACGATTTCCGACTGGATTTCGGCCTGCTCGCCGGCCGCGCGGATCTTCGAGACGATGATGCTGAGCGAGTCCACCGAGAGGTCGACAGCGATCGTCTTGTCACCGACCCTGATGCTGCTGGGCGGCGGCATGGTGACGCCGAGTGCGGCGGCGACGGCGAGGCCGGACGACGGGACGGCACGCGAGCGCGTGTCCTTGAAGCCGAGATCGCGCAGCACACCTTCGGGGCCATCGGTGAGTCCCGTGCCGGCGCTGCCCACACCGTCGGCCGAGAGCACCAGGCGCTTCTGACCGGCGGCGCTGGTGAGCACCGAAGCGGAGACCTTGGTGGGGGTTCCGCCGGTATTCAGTGCATTGATCTTGTCACGCACGCCGTCGAGCGAATCGGTCGCGGCGATGGTGACGTTCTGGCCGGCGACGGCAAACGAGCCGGCGATGCCGAGGGCCGCCGTCGAATCAGCGACGACCGATCCGCTGAGCTTCTCGGCGCGTGCGAGGTCCACCACTTCCACGCGGTACGAGCCAGGCCGGGCGGCAGCGGTGGCGCTGGACGAGAGCAGCGTGCGGCTGGTCTGCGTGCTGGGTGAGACCGTGGACGCGAAGTTTGAGAACGACGTGCCGACCTTCAGTGCAGTGCTTGCGTCCTGCAGCTTCTGCACCAGTGACGCCATCTCTGTCCACGCGGTTTTCTGCTTCTCCGCCCCCGTGATCCGTGTCTGGATCGGCGTCACACTGCGCGCCTTCTCTGCTGCGGTCAGCTGGTCCACGAGGTCACGCCATTGCACACCCGAAGCCAGCCCGTTCACGCCGATGCTCGTTCCCATGATCGTTCACTCCCCTGTGCGCTGGCCGACCGCGGCGTACTTCACGTCACGATCGGCCAGCATCATTCACGGTCCTTCAGGACTAGCGGAGAAGGCTCAGGACGCTCTGCGAACTCTGGTTCGCCTGCGACAGCATGGCCTGTGCTGCCTGCGTGAGGATGTTGTTCTTCGTGTAGTTGGCCATTTCCTCAGCCATGTCGACATCGCGGATCGTCGATTCGGCAGCCTTCACGTTCACCACTGCGGCCTTCAGGTTCTGCAGGGTGTAGTCCAGACGATTCTGGCCTGCACCGATGTTCGCCAGGACGCCGTTGATGGCCGTCAGGGCAGTGTCAACCGTCGAGATGCCCGCCGTGCCTGCCATCGACACGGTGGTTGCGGCCAGCGACGCCTCGACCGTCACCGTGCCACCTGCGGTACCGTCGCTCACCTGGAACGACAGGCTCGCGAACACGCTGGAACCCTGGAAATTCGTGGACTGAATGATGCGATCCACTTCCGTGCTCAGCGTGGTGATCTCGGCATTCAGCGTGGCGGTCACCGAGTTGTTGTTGCCCGTGGACTCACGCTGGATGATCAGTTCCTTCTGACGCTCGAGAATCTTCTGGATCGTCGAGGCCGAACCTTCCGCGATCTGCAACATCGCGCCACCCTGCTCGGCGTTCGCCGAGGCCACCGTCAGCGAGCGGCTCTGTGCGCGCAGCTTGTTGGCGATGGAAAGACCAGCTGCGTCGTCGGCGGCGCGCGAGATCCGCAGGCCGGACGAAAGCTTCCTCATCGAACTTTCCGTTGCCATCGTATTGATGAACGCGTTCTTCGTCGAGTTCAGCGCGCCGATGTTGGTATTGATACGCATGGGACAAATCCTCCTTGATTGACTGTGGAGCATCCGTGCTCCAACCGGGACCGCGATTCGGTGTCCGGCTCCCCCTCGAGTCTCGGCACGACCGCCTGGGACTTGAGCCAATGGTCGCGCTTGCTTAAGCGGCATCTGTTTCCGTGCCGATGCTCTGGCACAGATGCCACCCCGAGCCCCCCTTCATGCCGCGATGCGCCCCGCGGCAATCACGCCTCACGCCCGAGCACTGGCCACGTGCGCTGCCGGGGCACGTGCGCTGCACGCTGGAAAGACGGCGCAGGCGCTCACACAATTCGCCTCCGCTGCCGCGCTGGCACCCGATGCGGCTGATGTCGCGGCCATGCACGGCGTTGCCCTGCGCGGCGCAGGACGCATGCAGGACGCGCAGCGTGAGCTGATCCGCGCGATCGGTCTCGATCAGCATCGCGCCGACAGCTACACGCAGCTCGCGCAGACGTACTGCCAGATCAACGATCATGCACAGGCCGCCAACGCCTTCCTTGCGTCGGCCACGCTGCAGATCACGAATGCCGTCGCATGGCGCGATACCGCCGAGTCCATGCGACGGTCGCACCGGCTGGCAGATGGCCTGCAGATCGCACGACATGCCTTTGCCCTCGCGCCAACCGATGCGTCGATCGCGAACGTGCTTGCCCTGCTGCTGCACCGCAACGATCGCATCGACGAGGCGATGTCTATCTGCGAACGTGTGCGCGCCGTGGCGCCAGACGATGCAAACCTTGCGCTGACACATGCCATGCTGCTGCGCACCTGCGAGCAGTACGATCAGGGGTGGCTGCTGCACGAACATCGCCTGTCACGACCCGAGTTGACCATGCGGCCCAACCTGCCCGCCTCGCCACGCTGGAACGGCGCGCCGCTGCATGGTGCGCACATCCTCGTGTGCGGCGAGCAGGGGCTGGGCGACCAGGTGCAGTTCGCGCGCTGGGCGCCTGCGCTGCGCGATGCGGGAGCCGGTCGCGTCACGTTGCACTGCGCGCCCGCACTCGTGCGCCTGCTGAACGGTGTGCGCGGCGTCGATGCGGTGGTGGCCTCCAGCACGCCTGCGCCATTGCACGACGTGCATGTGGACATCATGTCGCTGCCACACCTGCTGCTGGCCGGCTGCGACATGCGGCGCGACATGGTGCCCTACATCGCGCTGCCGCCCGCACACGACGCACTGGCTGCACGACTTCACCGCACCCGCGCAGGCGCACTGCGCCTGGGACTCGTGTGGGGCGGCACGCCGTTGCATACCGAGGATCGCTCGCGCTCCGTGGCACTCGCCACGTTGCTGCCTGCACTCGTGCGGCCGGATGTGGAGATCGTCGTGCTGCAGCAGGGAGCATCGCGCGATCAGCTCGACACGATCGATCCAGTGTTGCGCCAGACCTTCGTGGACATTGCGCCGCACTGCAGCGACATGACGGACACCGCACAGGCAGTGCAGCAGTGCGACGTGCTGCTGTCGGTGGACACGTCGGTGGCGCATGTCGCCGGCGCACTGGGCATTCCCACGTGGGTGATGGTGTCATGCCCGGCGGAGTGGCGGTGGGGACGCGGACGCGACGATTCGTTGTTCTACCCGTCGGTACGTGTGCTGCGCCAGGGCGCCGTTGGCGACTGGAGTGCCGTGGTGCGACAGATCACGCAGCAGGTGGACGCCTGGCACGCACAGGCGCGCCGCGTGGTGCTCGCGTGAGCCGCCGACCCGCGTCCGCGCACGGTCGCACGCCCCTCGTGCCGATCGCGGCCACGTCACGCTACGACCTGCTGGTACGACAGGCCGACGCGCTGCGCCGCGCCGGAGCGTACAGCAAGGCGGTGCAGGCATTCCACGCCATCACGCTGCAGTTTCCGCAACGCAGCGATGCGTTCAGCAACCTCGCGGGAATGCTGCAGGCCGCGGGGCACCCGATGCCTGCGCTGCAGACGATCTCGCGCGCATTGGAACTTGATCCGGCGAACCTGTCCGCCCTCCAGAACTCAGCCGAGATCCTGAAGGACTTCGGCGAGTGGTCCACGGTGCTCGCGACGTATGACGCCGCGCTCGAGCACACGCCGCATTCGCCCGCGCTGCGCTTCGCACGCGCCCTGCAGCTGCTGATGACGGGCCAATGGAAGGAAGGGTGGCGCGAGCACGAGCAGCGTGTGCACGTACCCGACATGCCGCTGCAGCGCACACCGCTGCGCACACCCCGGTGGGACGGCTCGCCGCTGCATGGCAGACACATTCTGCTGGATCAGGAACAGGGACTCGGTGACCAGATCATGTGCGCACGATTCGCTGCCGATGTCGTCGCGCGCGGCGGTCGCGTCAGCATTCGCTGCAGTGCCGCGCTGCAGGTGCTCTTCAGTGCACTGCCCGGCGTGTGCGTGCACAGCGATGCCGATGCGGTACCGGCGCATGACGTGCATGCCAGCCTGTTCTCGCTGCCGTACCTGCTGGGCGTACACGCGCCTGCGCAGTTGAGCGGCGATGCGTACCTGACGCCCGTCGGCCCCTGCCCGGCCCACATTTGCAGGGTGCTGGACACGCCGGACACGCAGGGATTCGCGCGCGTCGGGCTGGTCTGGTCCGGCAACCCGCAGCACCGCAACGATGCGCGCCGCAGCATCACGCCCGCGCTGCTGCAGCCGCTGCTGGGGGCGCCGCGCACACAGCTGGTCAGCCTGCAGCGACACGATGCGACGATGTCCGCGCTGCCCCACGCGCTCGCGGGCCACGTGCTGGACCTGGGCGCGTCGCTGCACTCCATGAACGATACCGCACACGCCCTGCGGCAGCTCGACCTGCTGATCACGGTCGATACTGCGGTCGCACATCTCGCCGGCGCGCTCGGCGTGCCGACACTGCTGCTGGTGCCCTTCGTTCCCGACTGGCGCTGGATGCTGAACCGGAGTGACACGCCCTGGTACCGATCCATGACGCTTCTGCGTCAGGCGACCCTTTTCGAGTGGCGGCCCCTCATTGTGGCCGCCCGTACGCATGTCGATGCACTGACCGGAACACCGCGATGAGTTTCACGCTGAATGACACGATGCACCTGGCCACGAGTCATGCCATTTCCGATGAGACGGCCGCATTGATGCTGTGCGCGGAGGGCGCGGCATTGAGCGAAGCCGGGAACACCACGGGCGCCATCGAGTGCTACACGGCCGCCATCGCGAAGGCACCCGCTGTGCTGGAGCTCTACCTCGTGCTCGCCAACGCGCAGCTGCTCGCCGGCGACGAGCTGGGCGCACGCGGCACGCTGCAGCGGGCTCTCCGGCACGCCGCTCGCGCCGATGCGGCGAGCGAGTTCACCTTGGGCAAGGCACTCGTGGAAGCGGGTGCCGGTGCAGCTGCCGTGAGCTGCTTCCGCCGTGTGCGAGCCGAACATCCGAACGACGGCGCAGCGGCATCGGCGCTGGCTGCCTCGTTGCGGGAGGCGCAGCAGCCCGATGACGCGTGGACGCAGGCCGCTGCGGCACTCGCCCTCAATCCGGACGACCCGGCAACCCTGCTCACCGCGTCACTGATACGTCACGACCTGGGCGATCTTCCGGGTGCGCTGGCGCTGTGCGAACAAAGCCTGACACTTCGGCCAAACTCGCCTGGCACACGCGTCACACGCGGATACCTGCGACACCTGCTTGGCGACGCGCGCGGCGGCTGGAGCGATTTCGAGTCGCGCGCCCGGCCCGCACCCGACACCAGCGCTTTGCAATGGCAGGGCGAATCGCTGCAGGGACACACGATCACGGTGATCGGTGAACAAGGCGCCGGCGATCAGTTCCAGTTCCTGCGCTTCGTGCAGCACCCGCTGCTCCGCGCGGCAACGCGCGTGATCGTGACGTGTCAGCCAGAGGCCGTCGCACTGCTGCAGGCAGCAGGCTTCGATGCGGTGGCACGGAACACGCCCGTGCAGACGGACTTCTGGACACCACTGCTCTCGCTGCCGCTGCTGCTCGATGTCGACGCCGATTGGCGAGCCCCCGATGCGCAGAACTACATCGACATTCCCGACGTCACGCGACGAGCCTCGCCCCGTGTGCAACGCGTCGGCGTGGTGTGGGCGGGCAATCCGTTACACCGTAACGATGCGGTACGCTCCATTCCTGCATCACTGCTGCACGCGCTGCCGCGCACGCACCCCAAGGTCACGTTCGTCTGCATGCAGCCCGATGCCGATCGTGACGACATTCCCGCAGCAGCATGGGAAAAGCCTCACCTGCGTGACTGGCTCGCGACCGCACGCGAGTTATGCACACTGGACATGTTGATGACTGTGGATACCGGTATCGCACACCTTGCCGGCGCACTCGGCATTCCTGTCTGGATCATGCTGCCGCATGTACCGGATTGGCGTTGGGGCATGCACGGCAACACCACGCCGTGGTATCCAGCGGCGCGCATCTTTCGTCAACCGGCGCGTGGTGACTGGTCGCGTGTGCTGACCAATGTCTCTGCCGCATTGAGCGGTGCGGAGCTCGGGCCGCTGTGACACACGCGAACAGGCGCGTTACGCGATCGTGATCGGGTGATGCATGCCGTAGCGCGAGTCAGGCAGAACGACCTGGCGACCCAGCCGGCGATCGCGATCGATGACGACCGGGCTTTGCAGGTTGGCAGACGTGGGCTGACCCCCGTCGAGCTGCGCGATCACCAGCACCAGCAGCGCATCGCGCTGGTCGGTGGCGCCCATGGCGGCCAGGTCCGAGGCGGGAATGTCGACCTCGAATCCTGCCACCAGTGCAAACGGGTCGGCGAGTAGGAAGGTCAACTCCGGAAGGTCGACGCTCTGCAGCCAGACCAGGTCATCGCGCTGTGTTTCCACGAGGGCGAAGTCGCGCAGCTGCGCGAAGCCGGGCAGGCCGGCGGCGAAGCTGATGATCGTGTCGGCGCGTATCTGCAGCGGGCCGAGGAGGACGGATTGCAGGTTCACCAGTTCGCCGGTGGCCATGGCAGCACTCATCGCAGGTAATCCAGCACGTTGAGGTTCAGCACCTTGCTCGCAGCGCTGAGCGCCGCCTGATAGGCGGATTGGGCCTGCGAAAAATTCGTGGCGGCTTCGCTTACGTCGATGTCGTACAACAGCGAGCGGCGTGTCTTCGTATCGAGAGTCGCGTCGGCCCGCTGGGTGCGGATGGTTTCGTACGAGTTGACCTTGGCGCCTGTCTCACCAAGCAGCCGGCCAATGCTGTCGCTGGCCACGTCGAGCGCAGGCGTGGCGGCGGCGATTCCCGCCGTATTGTTCGAGCCGAGCGCGTTGGAAAGATCGCGTAGCGCCACCATCACGCCGCTGTTTGCAAAGATCTGGTGCGCATTATGGTTCGGCGTGGACAGCTGTCCGGCGGCAACCTCGAACTGCGGGTTGGTGAGCGCTGCCGCGTTCGTGACGTACGGCGGCGTGGAGAGAGGCGTGTTTGCCAGAGGCGCCTCGGCCTCGCGCGATGCGCCGAACAGGTAGCCCGTGTTGAAGCGCGTGTTGCCAAGCCCGATCGCCGCCTCGATCAGCTGATCGACTTCGGCCTTTGCGATCAGCCGCGTCGCGACGTCCGAATTCGAGCCCGACTGCTGCGATGCCAACTCACGCGCGCGCTCGGTGATGAGCTGCACGCCCTGGAGGACTCGGTCTTCCTCACTCGCACGGGCGATGGCCAGATCGCCGTTGCGGCCGAATTGCCTGTAGCTGGCCAGCGTGCCGTCGGCACGGAGCACGTCGGCGGTGGCGGCAGGATCTTCGGAGCCCTTCTGGAATCGCTTGCCGGTGGCTGCCTGATCCTGCGCCTTCACCAGCCGCTGCAGGTTGCCTTGGATATAGTCCAGCTGCGATCGCTGAGCTTGTGACGTGGTGACCCGCATTGCTGCCGTCCTTCGTTGATGAGGACAATTCAACCGGCGCCTGCGGACATCTGTCCCGTGCGCCTTGCACGCGCCAATCGTGGTTCTACTCTTGTGAAGTATCGGACGGAACGTTTTGCCGCTTGACCCTGCTGATCGGTCATCTCGGCCGACGGGTCCGGACGGGTAGCGTGCCCCGCATGTCGGTTTCTCCCCGCAGCTCCCCTGGCATGGCCACGATCCTGTATGTCGATGACGAACCCAGTGTCGGCCTGATTCTCGAAGACACGCTGGAGCAGGCCGGACACACGCCGGTCGGCGCTCGCAACGTGCCCGAGGCGCTGCAGGTGCTGGCCCGCGGCGACATCGACTTGGTGATTTCCGACTACCGGATGCCGGGTTTGTCCGGCCTGGAGTTCCTGTCGCTGCTGCGTCGCGAAGGATACGACGTGCCGTTGATCATGCTGACCGGTTACGCGTCGATCGAGCATGCGGTGGCAAGCATCAAGGCCGGCGCAGTGGACTACATCACGAAGCCAGTGCGTCCGCAGCAGCTGGAGCTGGCGGTGGAGCAGGCGCTGGAGCTGGTGCGTCTCCGTCGCGAGAACGATGCGCTGCGCCGCGAGGTGATGGAGTTCCGGAACGAGCGGCAGATCATCGGCGACAGCCAGGTGATGCGGCGGCTGATGCAGACGATTGCCATGGCGGCGCCGACGCGCGCGACGGTGCTGCTGCAGGGCGAGTCCGGTACGGGCAAGGAGCTGCTCGCCCGCGCGCTGCACGACCAGAGCGATCGCCGTGACAAGCCGTTCATTCAGCTGAATTGCGCAGCACTGCCGGAAGGGCTGATCGAGAGCGCCCTGTTCGGGCATGAGAAGGGCGCATTCACGGGTGCACTCAAGCGCGTGGAAGGTGCCTTCGAGCGCGCGCATCGCGGCACACTGCTGCTGGACGAAGTCAGCGAGATGCGCCTGGACCTGCAGGCCAAGCTGCTGCGTGTGCTGCAGGAGCAGGAATTCGAGCGCGTAGGCGGCACGAGCTCCATCCGGGTGGACGTGCGCATCATCGCAACGACCAATCGCAAGCTGCAGGCGGATGCGGCAAACGGCATGTTCCGCCAGGACCTGTACTATCGCCTGAGCACGATCCCGATCATGATCGCGCCCCTGCGCGAGCGCCCGGAGGACATCCCGCTGCTCGCCTACCGTTTCGTGATGCGCACGGCCGCCGACATCAAGAAGGACGTGAAGGGCATCACGCCCGAAGCGATCGAGATGCTGCAGCGCTATCCGTGGCCGGGCAACGTGCGCGAGCTGCAGCACGCCGTGGAGCGCGCCGTGATTTTGTCCAACGAAGTGATGCTCACGCCTGTGGCCTTCGATGCGGTGCGCTACGGTCTCGACGTCGCGAGCAGCGTGATGTCCCCGACGCCGCGCGGTGTGTCAGCCACCGGGCGCGGACCTGCCCCGGTAATGAGTGCGGCGAACGGCGGCGGCGATGGCGTGTGGCTTGGCACGCTGAATGTGAACGAAGCCGAAGCGGCCCTGATCCAGCGCGCACTCGAAGCGTCGGGCAACAATCGCACGCGTGCCGCAGAAATGCTCGGCATCAGCGTGCGGACACTGCGCAACAAGCTGAACGGGCCGGGCAGGACAGGCGAGCATGAGTCGGTGGACGACGAATCGGACATCTGACGTCGGTCGTTTCGCGGTGGCGCGCGCCACGCGCGACGGCGACGGCTCGCGGCTCTGCGCTGAGATCAGTGTGCCGTCGCCATTCCCGGGACTATGCGCACACCCGGCTCGGACGCGCGCCATGGCGACTGACAGACATCTAGCACATTGCCGTTCAGCCGTTCACGGTTTCGCGTCCGTTATTCCAGATCAAAGCTGTCGGCAGTGGCAGTGGCAATTACTGACGCAGTGGCAGTTGCAGTAGTAGTCGCAGGTACAGTTGCAGATATAGTTGCAGTTTGAGTCGCGGTATCCGCACCACCGCAGATCAAGGCCGCACCGGAACCAGTGACGCGGCGCGACGACGTGGCCTGGGTACCGGGCGCCGCACACGGGAGCGTGCGGTGTCGGCCACCGTACAATCGAGTGGCGCAGTCTCGCCCTTCGTCACCGCCGCGGCACGCCCGCGGCACACGATGTCCTCGGCGCGAATCTCGCGCGTGGGCACCGCGCCCTTGCGAGCCGCCGGCTTCACGCCAACGGCCGCGTACAACGAATCCGGCAGATGCATCACGCCGCCCTTCATCACGAACTCGGCTCGCCTGATGTCACGCATGCGCTGTGAGGGATCGCCGTCGATGAGCACGAGATCCGCGAGCTTGCCGACCGCGATGCTGCCACGCTCCGCGTCGATCTTCATGATGCGCGATGCGCCGAGTGTGGCAATATAAAGAATTTCGGTATTGGGGATGCCGGCTTCGGAGAGAAGCTCGAGTTCGCGATGATACGAAAAACCCGCCGAAGCATCGCTGCCAGCAACGAGGCGCACACCACCCTCGTGCAACGCGCGCACCATGCGTTCCATCGCAAGGAAACTGCCGCGGTAGACCGGCTCCTGCATGGACGTGCTGGGCAGTCCGCCGGCTAGCAGGTCGCGGCGCGCAATCGGCGGCAGGCGCTGCGCAACGGGCAGCGACGCCTGGTCATACGTGCCCGGGCGCGCCGTGAACAACTGCTCGAACAGAGCGAGCGTGGGGTCCACGACGATGTTGCGTTCCTTGAGGAGTGCGATGAAGCGCGTCACCACGTCGCGCTTCAGGTCAAGCGCGCCGGCCGAGCGCGCGACCGACGCGAGGCCTGCAAGCGTCCGCGTGTCGATGTTCGAGTCCGCAAGGAAGTTCAGGAACAGGAAGTTCACGTGCTGCAACTCGTCGGCACCGGCCTTCACCATCTGCTCGGCCGTCATACCGTACGGCACATCGCCGCTCACGCGCATGCCGCGCTGGTGTGCTCCACGCACGATGTCTGCAACGAGCGATGGCTGCAGCGAGGAGTGAACAGCCACCTGCTGGTAGCCCATGCCCGCGTACGCCTCTACCGCAGCGCGCGCCGCATCACGATTGGAGACGAGCACCGTGCCCGGGCCGGCGTATGGCCCCGGTCCATCGATGGAGCCCGCCATGACGACGCGCGGCCCCAGCAGCGTGCCGTCGTCGAAGCGGGTTCGGCGGGCGAGCAGTTCGTCGCTGTCGTTCGCCATGGCGCGCACCGTCGTGACACCCGCAGCCAGGTGCAGCAGCCCGTCGTCGTCCTGCACATGCGCATGCATGTCCCACAAGCCGGGCAGCAGCGCGCGGTTGGCGGCGTCGATGATTTCGGCACCCGCGGGCACGGCCACACTGCCGTCGTTGCCAACCGCCGTGATCCGATCGCCCCGCACGATCACCGTCTGCGCGGGCATCATGCGTCGCTCGACCGCATCGAACAGGTTGGCGTGAATGATCGCGACGGGGCCGCGCGGTGTGCGACCGAGACGCGCAGCCACTGCCGCGTGACGGGTTCGCGACGATTTGAGTTGCGCGGCGATGAGTTCACCCGCTGCCGACTCGAAGCCGCGGCGCACGACCATCCGCGCGCTGCTGCCGCTCGCGAAGAGTCGACCCTCCGCGTCCAGCCAGACGGTGGTCGGCGCGAGTCCCAACCCGGCTATCTCGAACGGGGCGACGCGCATGGTGTTGCTGCCCGCCGCGATCTGGCGGGCGGCACCGGTCACCAGTCTGGCGCGGCCTTCCGGCAAGATGGCGAGCGATTTCGTCGCCGTGCGCTGCAGCGCCTTGGCAAGCGCCGCGACGTCGGTCGGCATGGTCGCGAACGGCAGGTAATAGCCCGAACCCGGCTGTCCGCGTCCCGCGGCATTCTCGTTACGCCAGGTGAGCAGCGGTCCAACGATGCGCAGCGTCTCGCGTATCGGAATCTTCAGGTCGCTGGTGCCGCTGACCTGCATGGCCACAGGCAGGCCAGCCTTGTCGAGCCGGAGTGTTTGCAGGAGCGACGGGCCGCGTGAGCGGTCTGCATAGCTGAAGCTCGTGGTATTGCTGCCGGCAGTGTCGGGCCACTGCCGGAGTCGACCCACGGCGCGACCTGCCACCAGGACGACATACTCGGCCGTGTCACCGGTGAACGGTGGCCCGCCGGGGATCTGCACCTCAGGCTCCGCGTCGGCCACCGGAAACATCGCCGGCGTGCTCCGCATCCGGCCCGCCTCGCTCACCGCACTTTCTACGACAGCACCTCGCGTTCGGCACGCGGACAGGGTTGCACCCAGTGCGACGAGGTGCACCAGGGTGCGCGGGCGGTGGGCGTGGCGGAAACGCATCAGGGTCGGACCGGGGAATCCTGCTCGGGCTGCACATCAGCACGTTCAGCAGCTTTCGGGCCGGGCTTTCCCCGTTTTCCTGTCGCCGCTCACGTGCGCGGGTCGTCAGACGAACGCGCCATGCCCGGTCAGCGCACGCCCGACGATCAGCGTGTTGATCTCGTTTGATCCTTCATACGAATAAATCGCCTCGGCATCCGCGAAGAATCGAGCGACGGAGTGATCCAGCAGAATGCCGTTGCCGCCCATGGATTCACGGGCGAGAGCGACGACTTCGCGGCACTGGGCGGCGCAGACCTGCTTTGCGAGCGCGGAGTGATGCTCTTCGCACAAGCCAGCGTTCTGGAGGCGACTGACCTGCAGTGCAAGCGCCTGCATCGAGGCGAGCTTGCCGACCATCTTCACGAGCATCGATTGAATCAGCTGGAAGCTGCCCAGCGGACGGCCAAATTGCGTGCGGCGCTGCGCGTAAGCCAGCGCCCGCTCGTATGCACCAGCCGCACAGCCGACCGCGATCCAGGCCACACCGACTCGCGTCATGCCCAGCACGCGGGCGACGTCCTTGAAGGAATTGGCGCGCTGCAGGCGATTCGCCTCGGTCACGCGCACACGATCCAGCGTGATGTGGCCATTCTGCAGCGTTCGCTGCGCGATCTTGCCATCCATCTTGCGGACAGAATATCCGGGCAGCGTGGTCTCGACAATGAAGCCCTTGACCTGCTGATCGGCGAGGTCGCGCGCCCAGACCACCACGAAGTCACCGAACGTCGAGTTACCGATCCAGCGCTTCTCGCCATTCAATATCCAGGTGTCACCATCGCGCCTGCATGTCGTCGTTATTCCGCCAGCTACGCCAGAACCGACATCTGGCTCTGTCAGACCGAAGGCACCCAGCACCTCCCATTTCCGCATCCGCGGCAGCCACTCGTCCTGTTGCGCCTGCGAGCCGCAGAGCAGGATGGATCCGAAGGCCAACCCGCCGTGCACGCCGAGGAAGGTCGCGAATGAGCAATCCACCCGAGCCAGCTCCATCGTCAGGATGCCTTCCGCCACCGAATCGTGCGAGACCGTGCCGTCGGCCGCCACAGGAAAGATCGACGACAGCAGGTCGAGCGAGGCGAATTCCGGAATCAGGTGATACGGGAATTCCGCCCGTTCCCAATAATCGTTGGCGATCGGCTCCACTTCCCGGTCCATGAATTCGCGGGCTCGCAGGCGCGCTGACTCCACCGATGGCGGCAGATCGCGCAGCAGGTGAAGAAAGTCCACGTCGATGAGCGGTGCGGCGGGCGGTGCGACCTTCGCCTTCGCGATCGACCGCCTGGCTCTGGCCAGTGCCGGCCCGTCCATCTTCAGCAGCTGTTCCACGATGCCCGCGAGCTCCGGGCGGTCGTTCAGCTGTTCAACGACCGCGGCGATGCGCGGGTCCAGCACGTCGGACTGGGACAGGATGTCAGTGGCCATGGTCTGCACGCCTGACGTTCTGCGCAGGCGAATCTGATGAAGGTGGAGAACAGCGCGCCTGAAATATCGCGCTGATGGCAGGAGACGCCCGCACCTGCGGCCCGTCACGCCACGGCCCAAGCTACCGCTCGGCCGTGATGCAGTTACAACCACGACGGACGGTTGCAGTTCCACGCGACCGGCACAGGCTGCAGCGGCAAGAGTCACCATCCGCTCGTCGGCACAAGTTGCCGCATGCGCCGGTCCTGCCGAGCGGGAGGGCTGATGCAGTGTCGCGTCGCCTGCGGTGGTGAGGAGCGTACAAAGCGTTGTCGCACAGAGACTTGCGCCGTTCAGACGGCGACCCCGTCTATCCCTGTCACACGTGGCACCCGCCGTGCTTTCCCATGATCCCGACGCGTGTCCCCTCACCCCGGAACCGGATCATGGCGCTCTTCAACTTCATCAATCGTGTCTCGTCGGCCGGCTCCATCAGGAGCGCCATGGACCAGAGCGTGATCAGGCATCGCCAGATCGCCGACCGGGTCGCCAACGCCTCGCTGGTGAACAAGGACGGCTTTGCGATGCCGTCGGCCGGTACCGCGGCAGGCGCCGTCTCCGGCCAGCGCGGCCCGGTGGACACGGAACAGGAAATGGCTGCTCTGGCCAATGAGCAGATGTACTTCGAGACGGCGGCAACGCGGCTCAAGAGCACGTATGACGGCATCCGCCGCGCGCTGCAGGATCGCTGAACATGCCGAAGCTCCCCGGACTGCTGCCCTTCGTGGGCGGCCCCGCCGTTCGCCCGATGTTCCGTGCGCTGGGCATCGCCGCCAGCGGCATGTCGGCGCAGCGGACGCGCATCGAGGTCGCGGCCAGCAACCTGGCCAATGCCGACGTGACGCGCGGTGCTGACGGCAAGGCATACAACCGGCGCATCGTGAACCTGCGCACCGCCACGAAGGACGAGCAGGAAGCGAGCTTCCGCTTCCCGAACCAGCTGCCGTTCAAGACAGAGCCGTTCGGCACGCCACAGTTCGATGTCCCCGCTGGTGCGGCCAGTTCGCTGCCCGCGCAGGTCGATGATCCGAACTACGGCGTGACCGTGGACAGCATCCAGGAAGACACCACGCCCGGCGCCCGCGTGCACATGCCCGGCCATCCTGATGCGGATGCCAGTGGGTACGTGACGCTCTCGAACGTGGACCGCACCAACGAGCTGGTGGACCTGCTCGATGCGCGCCGCGTGTTCGAGGCCAATGCCACCGTGTTCCAGTCGGTGAAGCAGCTCCTCCGCAAGTCGCTGGAGCTCTGAGCCATGTCTCTTTCGTCACTCACCGCGCAGCTCCCCCAGCTGCCCGGCACCATGCCCGACCTCTTCCGCCGCGGCGACTCGATCGCGATTCGCGGCGAGGAGTCGAAGCCGGCCGACACCGCGCCCGACGCCTCGAGCGGCGACCAGCGCGCCTTGTTGTTGGCCCGCGGTTCCGATGATGTGGCCCTGCTGCTGGCGCGCCGCGCCGCGCTGGGCCCCCTGACGTATGGCCGGCGCAGCATCCCGGCCAATGCACCGCCTGCCGCACCGAGCGGCATGCGCGGTGTCCATCTCGATGTCCGAGGCTGACCCATGACGATCGATCGATTCAGTGCCTTTGCACAACGCGTGGCCGACTTCGGCCTTCCCGGCGAGGGCGGCAAGTCGGTGCCGGTCATGCCGGAGCCGGGTCCCGGTGGCGGCTTCGGTGATGTGCTGACGCGTGCCGTGAACGAGGTGAGCGCCGCCGCGGACCTGAGCGGCGAGACCACGCGCCGATTCCTGAATGGCGAGCAGGTGGAGCTGCACCAGGTCATGGCGACGGCGGCCGAGGCAGGCATTGCACTGGACGCCATGATCGAGATCCGCAACAAGGTCGTTGAGGCCTACCGGACCGTCATCGCGATGCAGAGCTGACCGCGATGCCTCCCGCGATCGAGCTGCTGTTCGAGAAGGTTGGTGGTCCGCGCCGCATGGCCATGATCGGCGTGGGCGTGATAGCGCTGCTGGCCATCCTCGGCGTGTCGCGCTGGGCGACGAAGCCGGAGATGGTGCCGGCATTCAGCGGCGTGCCGCTGGAGAGCGTGGGCAAGATGACCGACGCACTCGATGCCGCAGGCGTGGCGTACCAGCTGGAGCGTGGCGGCACCGACATTCTGGTGGCGACCACCGATCTGGCGCGTGCCCGCGTGGTGCTGGCTTCGTCGGGCATGCCGGCTCAGGGTCGGCCGGGCATGGAGCTGTTCGACCAGCCCAGCTGGGGCATGACCGACTTCGCACAGAAGATCAACTATCGTCGCGCGCTGGAAGGAGAACTCGAGCGCACGATCAGCACCATGAAGGGCATCGAGCGTGCGCAGGTGCACCTCGCGATCAAGGAGACGCAGGCGTTCCGTCGGGCCAGCGACACACCGGCCGAGGCGAGCGTGGTGGTGAAGCTGCGCAATGGGCAGCGTCCGGAAGCGGATGTCGTGCGCGGCATCAGCCAGCTCGTCGCCAGCAGCATCGACAACCTGGAGGCGCAGCGCGTAGCTGTGCTGGATGATGGCGGACGCCTGCTCTCGCGCATGCTCGACGCCAGTGATCCGGCCTCGCTGAGCAGTGCACAGCTGGAGCAGCAGCGCGCGGTCGAGGATCATCTCTCGGAAAAGGCTGCGCAGATCGTGTCGCAGATCGTGGGCAACGGCAACGCGACGGTGTCCGTCGCTGCGGACCTGAGCTTCGACCAGGTCGAGCGCATGTCGCAGGTCGTCGATCCGGAGAAGCAGGCACTGAGCACGGAGCAGAAGGCGGAAATCACGCCCGGCACCGATGGCGGCGCGGGTTCCACGAACGTCGCCAGCAGCTTCGACAACTCGCGCACCGTGGAAACGATCAAGTCCGCGACGGGCGTGGTGAAGCGGCTCACCGTCTCGGTGCTGGTCAACGACCGTCGTGACGCGAAGGGTGTGAGCAGCACGCGTCCGCAGGCAGAGCTGGAACAGATCGAGGCGCTGGTGCGCAACGCGGTGGGCTACGACTCGACCCGCGGCGACATGGTGAAGGTGGTGAGCACGGCGTTCGAGGGGCTGACTGCCGTACCGGCCGAGACGTCGGGCGAGAAGATGCTGCGCACGCTGCAGCAGGTGCAGCGTCCCGCGCTTGGCGCGATCGGGCTGGCGCTCGCCGTGTTGATCGCGCTGATGCTGATGAAGACACTCAAGGCGCAGTCGGCCGACGCACGCGCCGTGGCACTGGGCGCACAGCGTCAGGTGCAGCTCAATGCCGCGGTACACGGCCAGCTCGCGCAGGGCGAGAGCGCCGAGCCCGAGACGTATGCCGCCCTCACGATGCCGGTCAATCCACTGAAGGAACGCGTGGTCGCGACGGCCGAGGCCTATCCCGACGTGTCCGCGAAAATTCTCCGCAACTGGATGCGCAGTGTCTAACATCGCCCGCATGCCACGCGAAATCACGTTCGAGTCGCTGAACGGTCGCCAGAAGGCGGCGCTGCTCTGCCTGGCCCTTGGCACCGACGCGGCGGCCAAGGTCACGCAGAAGCTGTCCACCGATGAAGTGGACATGCTGTCGTTTGAAATCGCCCGCATGGACGACGTTGCCGGCGAGGTGATCGACAAGGTGCTCGAGGAGTGGATCGAATCCGCCATCGGCATCGGGTCGCTGAGCAATGGCGGCGTGGAGTACGCAAAGGAGGTGCTGGAGAAGGCGTTCGGAGCCGGCAAGGCAGCCAGCATCCTGCGTCGCGTGCAGGGTCAGCTGGCCGATACCGCGGGCCTCACGCGCCTGCGTCGCGCCGATCCGCAGCAGCTGGGCAACACGCTGCGCAACGAACATCCGCAGACGATCGCCCTGGTGCTCGCGCACCTGGATCCACAGCAGACGGCGAACATCCTGAAGGAGATTCCGTCGTCCAAGGGCGGCGAGGTGGTCTATCGCATGGCGGGCATGGAGAAGGTGCAGCCCGAGATGCTGATGCTGATCGAGAAGCACATCGGATCCGACGCGAGCTCGATCATGGCGGAAGGCACGGTGTCCGGTGGTCCGAAGGCAGTGGCCGAGGTCATGAACTTCATCAGCGGCGCACTGGAGAAGGAGCTGCTGGAAGGTGTCGAGGAGCGCGACCCCGAGCTCTGCGAAGTCATCAAGAATCTCATGTTCGTGTTCGAGGACCTGATCTCGCTCGACGACAAGGCGATCCAGCGCGTGCTGCGCGAAGTGGAGGCGAAGAGCCTGGCCCTGGCCCTCAAGGCTGCGAGCCCGGAGCTCAAGGCGAAGATCCTGGGTTGCATGTCGCAGCGCGCCGTGTCGGCACTGCAGGAAGAGATGGAGATGATGGGTCCGGCGCGCATGAAGGACGTCGAGGCAGCACAGACGGCGTTCGTTTCGCAGGTGCGTCGACTGGAGGAGATGGGCGAGATCGTGATCGGTGGCAAGGGTGGCGAGGATGTCCTTGTTTGAGCCCCTCTTCGGCCCGACGGGCCGCACGCGAATGACGCCGCGTGACACGATCGCGCATGTCGTGCCCGCGACGTGGATGCCGACGCAGGTCGCCGGCATCTTCGAGGGCCCGAGCACACCGATGCTCTTCCCGTCGTTCTCGGACGACGAGCCGGACACCGACATGCATGCCGCCGCTGACGAAAGCGCCGCACGTGCCGCGGCTGACGCTGCCGCTGCCCGTGCCGCAGAGCATCAGGACGCGCTCGACGCGGCTTACCTGCGCGGCATGGACGAAGGCCGCGAACAGGGCGAGCTGGCTGAGCGTGCCCGCCTTCGCGGGGCGATGATGGCCGCCGAAAGCGCGCTGGATGACCTGCGCGCCGGTGAGACGCGCTGGCTGTCGAACATCGAGGAGAACATCGCGGCGATCTCGATCGGCGTTGCGCAGCAGATCGTGGTGCGCGAAGTCACGGCGACGCCGGAGATCGTGCTCGCACTCGTGTCGCGCGCCGTGCAGGAATTCGGGCTGAATCAGCCATTGTCGATTCGCGTCAATCCGGGCGACCTGGCATCGCTGCAATCGGCGGAGCGCGAGCTGGACGATGCGCTGACGGCAAGTGCGATGGCAACGAGTGCATCGGGACGCGACGTGCGCTGGGTGCACGATGCGCGCATCGAGCCGGGCGGCTGCGTGGTGGAAGGCCGCGAGCGCATCGTGGATGCACGCGTGGACACGGGCCTCGAGCGCCTCTACCGCCGCATGACGTACACCAATGCCTGAGACCACACTCGTCGCACGCGAGATGTCGCGTCGCATTGCCGACGTGCCGCGCCTGCACACGTTCGGCCGCGTCGCGCGGATCGTGGGGCTGGCGATCGAAGTCAGCGGCCTGGAGATGGGACTTGGCGAACTGGCACGCATCACCAACACCAACGATGCGCGCTCGGTGCTGGCGGAAGTCGTCGGCTTTCACCAGAACGGCTGCCTGCTGATGCCGCTGGGTGAACTGGACGGCATCGCACCGGGCGCGAGTGTCGTGGCACTGGGTCGCTCCTTCGGCGTGGATGTCGGTCCGGGTCTGCTGGGCCGTGTGCTCAACGGTCTGGGACATCCGATCGACGACAAGGGCAAGATGGATGTGGAGGAACGCGCGCCGCTGCAGGCCGAGCCGCCGAATCCGCTGCATCGCCAGGTGATCGACAGCACGATGCCGACCGGTGTGCGCGCAATCGACGGGCTGCTCACGATCGGCAAGGGACAGCGCATCGGCATCTTCGCCGGCAGCGGCGTGGGAAAGAGCACGCTGCTGGGCATGATCGCACGCGAGGCGCAGGCTGACGTGAACGTGATCGCGCTGCTCGGCGAGCGTGGCCGCGAGGTGCGCGAGTTCATCGAGAATTCGCTCGGCGAGGAAGGATTGAAGCGGAGCGTGATCATCGTGGCCACGGGCGACCAGGCAGCGCTGGTGCGCGCCCGCGGCGCGCTGGTTGCCACGGCCATCGCCGAGTACTTCCGCGACCAGGGCAAGCAGGTGCTGCTGATGGTGGACTCCATCACGCGCGTGGCCATGGCATGGCGCGAGATCGGCCTCGCCGTCGGCGAGCCGCCGACCACGAAAGGCTATCCGCCGTCAGTGTTCGCCGCGTTGCCGCGACTGCTGGAGCGTGCCGGCAATGCACGCGTCGGCGGCATCACGGGTGTGTATTCGGTGCTGGTGGATGGCGATGACTTCAACGAGCCGATCGCCGACGCTGCACGCTCCATCCTGGATGGCCACATCGTGCTGACGCGCAAGCTGGCCAGTGCCGGACACTTCCCGGCGATCGACGTGCTCGAGTCGAAGAGTCGTGTGCGCGACCTGCTGATCAGCGATGCGCATCGCAACGCCGCGAACCTGCTGCTGCAGCTGGACGCCGCCTGGCGCGAGAAGGAGGACCTGATCCTCGTCGGTGCCTACCAGAAAGGCAGCGATCCGCTGGTCGATGCGGCGATCACGCTGCGTGACGGCATCCTGGCCTTCCTGCGTCAGCCGCCGAGCGAGAGCACCGACATCGACGACTCGGTGAATCGCCTCCGCCAGCTGCAGATGCGCTACGAGCACCTGCAGCAGCAGCGGGTGCAGTCATGAGCCGCTTCAAGTTCCGCCTGCAACGCGTGCTGGAGCTGCGCGAGGACGCGGAGAAGGCACGCGCGATCGCACTGGTCAGCGCGAAGGGACAGGCCGCGGCCGCCCGCGACACACGCGATGCGATTGCGCAGGTGCGCGCGATCAATCACGAAACATTGACCACGGCCAGCAACACCGGCTGCACCGTGGGTGAGCTGCAGCAGCTGCAGTACGTGCTGGGGGCGCTGGATGTGCGGCTGCAATTCGCCGACAGCAGCCTGATGACCGCCGACAGCATGGTGCGCCATGCGCAGGACGAGCTGCGGACGGCGTTCCAGGCGCGACATGCACTGGACACGCTGAAGGACAAGCAGGCGAAGGCGCATCACACCGCAGCGCAGGATGCCGATCGCGTCATGATGGACGAGATCGCGCTGACGAGGTTCCACAACACCGACACCACTCCAACAGACCCGGAGCGCACCACCCATGGGTAAACTCATCGTGCCACTCGTGATCGGCCTCCTGATGGGCATCAGTGGAGGCGGGTTCTTCACGGTGTTCAAGGCCTCGGCGGCACATGCCACGGCCATTGCCGATGCCCGGAAGCATGGCATCAAGCCAACCGCCGACTCGACGCATGCGGAAGGCGACAGCACCGCGGCGACCGGCTCGGCCGCGGCTGGAGTCGTCGCGCACGACTCTGCCGTCGCAGGCTCGCACGACGTAGCGCCCGCCGCCGCCGCGCCCGTGGCCGACGCACAGCATGCACCGGACATGCACGCGGCTCCAACGACGAAGGCGAACGTCACACCGGTACGCGGTACTTCCGCACCGGCGACCACCGTTGCCGTCGCACCCGCTGCACCCGCTGCACCCGCTG
>ENA-OFCF01000128-OFCF01000128.1-metagenomes-genome-assembly--contig:-NODE-128-length-37831-cov-14.758656_pt1 | contig 37831 bp, 31 predicted proteins | sample MGYA00153387_OFCF01 | MGnify analysis MGYA00153387 | reverse complement strand
ACTGCTCAAACTCAAACTGCCGTTAGTCATGCCAGTGTGCTTGATTCTAGTCATGGTCGGATCGTAGAGCGCAGTGTCAGCGTATTTGCGGCCCCTGCTGAATTATTGCCAAGGTTGATGATGTTTTTTCTTTTCTTGTATGAAACCACCCTGCCTCCCCTTTCCAAGGGGAGGGCTGGGGTGGGGTAACTCTGCAAATACCCTTGATACTGCTGCTCCAACGCCCCTAATTCATCCCATAACTCCAGAAAATCAACCGCAGCCTTCCCCGTCAAATCCCCCGTGCCATCCTCTAGCACCGCGATTAACTGCTCTGACACGGGCTTAACCTGTGCTTGATTTTCCAGCAACTTCTCCCACCCCTGCTGAAAATAGCGATCGACTAGCCGAATAAACCGATGTCGCTTCCCGCGCTGCAAATGACCGATTACCGCCAGATTGCTCACCTGCTCCGGTGAAAACTCCCGATGCGCTCGATCGATTTGAGTGAAAATATTACGGGCATCGATAAACAAAATCTTGTCATCAGTCTTGCCCTTATCAAAAAACCACAGCGTCGCAGGCAACGTCACCGTGTAGAACATATTCGAGGGTAGCGTCAGCATCCCATAAATCAGATTCTGCTCGATTAACGTTTGCCGAATGTCCGCCTCCGAATGCCGCGCGTCTGATGCCGAATTTGCCATCACCAACGCCGCCCTACCATCAGGCTTGAGGGATGTCACGAACAAATTAATCCATAAATAATTGGCATTGGGTACCGTCTCCTTACCCTCATCCCCCTTCTTCCCCTTTGTCTTGTTGCGGGGAATGCCATAGGTATTCAAGCGTTTATCAGCCTCGATCTTACCGACATTCACATCATCCACATTAAACGGCGGGAATATCCGAAAAATTCTTGAGTAACCGCTTGGGAATACTTTTATCCTTATCGCTCACCAACCGGAAATACTCATCTTGGGGCAATATCCCCTGAAGTTCTGGCTTATAATGCTCGATCGATCCCATCGCCGCCTTCAATGCCTGAGCGATGTTTTCTTCCTCTGGTAGAGCCAATAAATAGTCATACCGCGCATCATCAGGCAGATAGAACCCACACTTCTCTATGGCAATTTCTGCGATCGATTTTTCCCGTCTTCCGCCTAATAGCTTCTCATACTCCGCCTGAATCTCCGCTTCATACTGACGATATTTATTGTCAGCAAACTTGAGGAAGATCGGTCACAATACAGGCGTGGCATACTCACTCGATTTCAGATCGGAGTTCGCTCGCAGCGTGTCAGCACTCTGCCACAGATTTGCTTCTAATTTTTTCAGTTCGGCTGGAGTCAAAGTCTTAGAGTCTTACGTAGGGAGCGAGGACTCTATATTTTATCGGATTTTGAGTCGATCGCCGCAATTATCAGAGTCTCAAGACTTCGATCGGCAAACTCTGAATTTTTTGATTCTTTTAAGTCTCCTATCTCGATCCTAAATCAGATGCCTAGTATAGCGATCCTAAATCAGATTCCTAGTATCAAATACTGGTGCGTTACGGCAGCAGCCCAACACACCCTACATCAACTTAGCTTTTCATTTAGGATTGCTATATCAAATAATGGTGCGTTACGGCAGCAGCCCAACACACCCTACATTAACTTAGCTTTTCATTTAGGATTGCTATATCTCGATCGACACAGCGATCGTTAATGTATCTTTTACCTTCAACCCTGTTTACTTGCGACGATCGATCCTCCACTTCAAAATACCGAGAATCCGCTCGATGGGGTTGAGAGAATACTCTGTAACATCAATCGTCAAATCCTGTCCAGTCAGCTTGAGAATTAGATATCATCCATACGGAGATTTTTTTCTGAGATTGCATTCCAGTGGTAACTTTTAATCAGGTACATGTAGTTTCGCAAAAGTTCCGATGAAGATTCTTTTCCTCGATCAAAGCGGTAAACCTGGTGGAGCAGAACTTTGCTTGTTGGATATTGCTAGAGCATATCGAGATCGCTGCTTAGTGTGTTTATTCGCCGATGGCTCCTTTCGCACCATGCTAGAGGAGGAACAGATCCCCGTCAAAGTATTAGCAACTTCAATTGATGTTCAAAAAGACAGCAGTACTCTCCAAGGCGTGTATAGTATCGGACGGTTGCTACCACTAGCGATCTCAGTTGCACGACTGAGCCGCCAGTATGACTTAATCTATGCCAATACCCAAAAAGCTCTAGTCGTCGGCGCACTAGCAAGCGTCTTGAGTCAGCGTCCCTTAGTTTTTCACCTACATGACATCCTCTCGTTAGAGCACTTCAGTAGGACAAATCAACGAATTGCCGTGACGCTGGCAAATCGGTTTGCCTCAGTGACAATCGCCAATTCTCAAGCCAGTCAGTCGGCTTTTATTGCCGCTGGAGGGCAGGCAAAACTGACCCAAGTTGTTTACAACGGCTTTAATCTCTCTTCTTATCGAGATGTCGCGTCTCAACGCCAGCCGAATCGACAGGCATTAGGATTTACAGATCCCGATTTTGTTGTCGGACACTTTAGTCGGCTTGCGCCCTGGAAAGGACAGCATTTATTAATAGAAGCACTGACTCATTGTCCCGAATCTGTGAGTGTTATCCTCGTTGGCGATGCTTTATTTGGCGAACGAGACTATGTAACCCAACTACAGCAACAGGTTAAGGATTTAAACCTCGAACATCGAGTGCGGTTTGTCGGCTTTCGGTCTGATGTGGCAGAACTGATGGCAGCCTGTGACTTGGTAGCGCATACTTCAACCGCGCCAGAACCGTTTGGGCGGGTCATCGTCGAGGCGATGTTGTGCGGTACTCCCGTCGTGGCAGCGGCTGCGGGCGGAGTGATGGAATTGGTGGCAGATGGGGTGACTGGCTGGCTCGTTGCACCTGGCGATCCGGTGAAACTGGCAACGGTAATTCAGCAATGCGACGATCGACCAGAGCTAGTCAAGGAAATTGCTACCACAGCCCGAATCCAGGCCAGTCAACGCTTTGACTTAACGGCGATCGCCCGACAAATCGATCGGATCTTAGTCCAAGTGGCGGGGTGACGAGGGGACAGTGTTGCGACGATGCTCGGCAACCACGAGACTGGGGGACGGGTGAGTTTGGAGGATTGGTGAGCTTGAAAGTCGCTGTTTAAAGGTAGCAACGCTCATTTTGTATTACACTAGATATTTAAGTAGTGCTATCTACTTAAAATAGTCAGGTAAGCATTTCGATAACGTTACTATTGAGGCAGACGATCGTCATGATTCTTCCAGAAAATAGGCAGATCTTAAAAGATCTGAGTTTTAATTCCGAAATTGACTGGGATACGGGCGGCATTCCTACGTCTCAAGTCTCAAATTGGACTCAGGGGATGCGGGCTAATGCCGATTTTTTTGGGCATGAATCGTATCGTGACAAGTACTTACAAACGGAAAATTGTAGTCAAGCATTTGGCGAACGTTGGCAAGCTGCAATCGGCAATTGGGATGATAAAATCGCGATCGATATCGGATGTGGCCCTGGAAATCTCTACGCCATCATCGGCGGTACTCCCCAAGTACTGATCGGGGTCGATATCAGTCGGGGGGCACTGGAGCAGGCAATGCAACTCGGCTATATCCCACTTTTAGCTGACGCTCACGATCTGCCACTAGTTGACAACTGTGCCGATATCGTCACGCTCAATGCCGTGTTGCATCATTGCGATGATATGGCCAAAGTTTTGTCCGAAGCAGCGCGGTTGGTGCGTCTTGGTGGTGTGTTGATTACCGATGAAGATCCGCAGCAGACAGCTTGGCATCACAAAGGGCTGGGTTGGCTAGTCAATGCAGCCAGGAAGCAATTTCCCATGTATTGGTTGCCAGGAAGGGCTAATTTGTACAGGTCGAAACAGGAGCGGGCGTTGAGATTGGCGACAGAGATTCACAATCACAAGGCTGGAGATGGCGTGACACTGGATCTGTATCGCGATACGCTCGTACCGCTCGGTTTTGAGATCGAACTTTATCCCCACAATCATGGTGTTGGTGCTGAGTTGTTTGCGGGTAATTACGGTCGATCGCCTTTGAAATATACTTTGGCTCAAATGTTGTCGGGGATGAACCCCAATTCACCTGAGGCGGCTCAGTCGGTGATGTGTATCGCACGGAGGTTAGCCGCATAACTCTGTACGACAACGGTTAACTAGTTTTCCCTCTGCACGCTCGTCGTCACGCTGTCGATCTATCGATATCCCGATTTATCTCAGTCACACCTCGATCTCCGCTCGATCCATTGACTTGGTATTATTTGCTACCACGAGTTACTATTACAAACTAGTAATTGTAAATAATACTAGTTTGTAATAATTAGTCAGAAGATGCTACAGTATACAGAAGTATTCTCTCCCGTGTTGCCAAATCAAAACCTCGACCGCTCGAACTTTTCAATTCCTTGGTAATTGCGATAGCTGTTATCTGAGGTAAATCTTTTGAAACCGAAATTGGGATTGCTTGGATTCTTCATCACAATTCAGGGCTGAATTTTTCATGGATATCAATATTTACGCGATCGGTCCATATATATTGCCAAATATTTATGAAAATTGCTTTGGTACATGACTACTTGACGCAACGGGGGGGTGCAGAACGAGTGTTTGAGTTGCTGTGCAAGTACTTCCCCCGTGCAGACATTTTTACATCCTTGTATGATGCCAAAAACACGATCGACTTGGGAGATCGTCCGGTACAGACGACAATTCTTCAGCACATCCCATGTGCGAGTAAGTACTTTAGGCTGCTCGCACCCTTTTACTACCCTGCTTTGCGGGCACTAGACTTGCAGGATTACGACCTGATTATTAGCAGTTCGTCGAGCTTTGCCAAAGGTGTAAGGAAAAGACCTGGAGCCAGACATATCTGCTTTTGTCACAACATTCCCCGCTTTTTGTGGGATACCAAAGTGTATCTTAGAGGGTACAAAGAATTTCAAGCATTTGCGCCGATACTTGAAAAAGTGTTCGGGCACCTTAGAAAACTCGACCTCCGGTATTCACAAGAACCCGATCTATATATTGCCAACTCGACGACAGTGGCCGAACGGATTCGGCAAGTTTATGAGAAGCCAGCGATTACGATCAACTATCCGATCGACGATAGCAAATTTATTTTTTCGGATTGCAAAGAAGATTTTTACTTAGTCTCCAGCCGTTTGCTCAGTTACAAGCGGATCGACATTATTGTTGATGCTTTTAACTCGCTCGGTTGGCCGCTGCTGATCGTGGGCGAAGGCCCCGAACGCCAGCGACTGGAGGCAAACGCCATGCCGAACATTCGCTTTCTGGGCTATGTCAGCGATGGCGAACGCGCCCAGCTTATGTCCAAAGCTCAGGCTGTGATTATTGCCGCCTTAGAAGACTATGGGCTAGTACCGATCGAAGCAAATTTTAGTGGGACACCAGCAATCGTCTACGGTGCTGGGGGCGTATTGGATACCCAGGTGCCCGGCTTGACTGGCTTATTTTTCAATCGCCAAACTGCTGATGCGATTCGGGATGCTCTGCTCAAAGCTAGTCAGGTCGAGTGGAACCATGCCATGATTCGCAACCACGCGATCGCTCGGTTTACCGAAGCTGTATTCTTCCAAAAAGTCGGCAGTAGTTGTGGAGGCTGGTGGAAGTCATGAAGGAGAACAAATCAGGCAAACTGACGAGCGATGCTAACGAGGTAGTGATGGCTCAAAATCTAATTAGATCCGATCGCGAAGATGCGGATTACGACCAGCTATTTGTCGATAGTAGCGAGGTGCCGCTGGCCGAACGGTCAATTACGGCCTTTGGAGTAACCAATGAAGATCCTGGCTACGGTCAGCTCTTGGCGGTGGTGTTGCGTCGCAAAGTTTGGGTCTTGGCATCCTGGTTGGGAGCAGTAGGAGTCGCTTGGTTCGTCGGTGCACATCAAGAACCAACCTACCGCAGTTCGATGCAACTGCTCGTCGAGCAAAACTATCGCAGCAAATCCGAACCCGGAGTCACTAATACTCAGTTTGCCGACTCTGATGTCCAGGCTGACTATGCAACTCAACTCACATTGATGAATAGTTCGATCCTGATCCAACGGATCGTCGATCGGCTGCGCCCGATTTATCCCCAGATCGGCAGCGAGGACATCAAAAAATCGCTAACAGTGGTTCAGGTAATGGGCAAAACCGCTGAAAAAAAAGTGGATACCAAAATTTTTGAAGCGGCTTATGAAGATCGCGATCCGCTCAGAGCGCAGAAAATTTTGCAAGCGGTGCAACAAGTCTACCAAGACTACAATCGCGAACAACAAAAGCTGCGCTTGGCTAAAGGGCTAGCATTTATTAACGAGCAGGTGCCACAGATCCAGCAGCAACTCCAACAAGCTGAATCCGCGCTCGAAAAATTTCGCAAAAGTCACAACTTTCTCAATCCCGAACTGCAATCGAAGACTTTAGTTGAGTCTTTGGATAATATCTTGCGGGAGCAGCGGACTAACTTGGTACAAATTCAGGATTTGAGTAGCCGCTATGCCACCTTAGAACAAAAACTCGCACTTTCGCCCCAGGCGAGTACCGAGGCGACCCGCTTGAGTCAATCCACCCGCTATCAAAATATCCTGAATGAGATCCAAAAGACAGAGATAGCCTTGAGACAGGAGCGACTGCGATTTACCGATCGCACGCCTAGCGTTCAGAAATTAAGCGAACAGCGGCAGCAGCTACAGGCACAACTAGAGATCGAGAAGCGGCGGATGTTGCCCAATGGCGGCAGCGGTGATAATTCTGGAACCGATCCGCTCCTGAAATCTGGACAATTGGGGACGACGGATCTGAACTTAACCAGCCAATTTGTAGACGTGCAGGTCACTTTGAAAGCGGCTCGCGCTCGCGCTCAAACCTTGGCTGAGATCGAACGCCGCTACAAGCAAGAGATCCAACAATTTCCAGCCTTGCTCTCGGAATATAACCGCCTGCAACCAGCGGTGCAAGTCAATCGGGAGACACTCCAGCAGTTGCTAAAATCTCGGCAGGCGATGGGATTGGAGATCGCGCGGGGTGGATTTGATTGGCAGGTCGTCGAAGAGCCGAGGCTGGGACGCCAAACAGGACTAGGTTTCGATCGCACTCTCATGTTGGGGGCGGTAGTTGGTTTATTCTTCGGTGGGATCGTCGCATTTGTGCGGGAATGGCTGGATGATTCGATTCATTCCCTGGACGAACTAAAAAAACACACCAATCTGCCTGTGTTGGGGGGTGTGCCAGTCATCTCGTCACCGGACAGTCAGTCGGGAATTCTCCTGCCATTACGCCAGCTATCGGCTGCAACTATTTCGACCTTCGAGGTGATTCAATCCTTGCCATTTCGCGAGTCGCTCGATCTAGCTTATAAAAACATTCAACTGCTGGGGTCTTCGCGATTCGGCATAGCCGGATCTCTCAAGTCGCTAGCGATTACTTCAGCTTTAGCTGGTGAGGGTAAATCGACTCTAGCGATCGGGTTGGCATTGAGTGCGGCGCGGTTGCACCAGCGGGTCTTGCTGATCGATGCGGATTTACGTCGTCCCAGTTTGCACAAACAATTGGATTTGTTTAATACTGTGGGGCTATCAACGTTACTCAGTGACGATGCTGAAACATCCATAGCCAAGAAGGCGATTCAGCCGCTGGCGGCTAATGGCAATCTCGACGTGTTGACAGCAGGGCCAACTCCACTCGATCCAGCTCAACTCCTCAGTTCGCGGCGGATGGCTGAGTTAATGGCCGAATTTAATGCTGACTACGATCTAGTTTTGCTCGATACGGCACCGATCTTGGGCATTGTCGATACCGTGATGGTTGCCTCTTTTTGTGATGGTGTCGTGCTAGTCGAGCGGATCGGGCGATCGCATCGCAAAGATTTGAGTCAGGCGGTATTTGTGCTACAGCGGTTTAATGTCGTGGGGCTGATTCTCAACGGGGTGCCACTCTCAGCCACTTACCAGCGAATCGATGAGGCTCGGCATTCCTAACCCACGAACTAACTATACCAACTATCTAACAGATTTTAAGCGAGGGAGGACTTAGCTATATGACACAAACTAAGAAGGTAATCATCACGGGTGGGGCGGGTTTTATCGGTTCTGCTGTGAGTGCAGCACTACAAACTTGCGGTCATGATATTTATGTCATTGACAATCTCTCCTTTGGTAGGCGCGAGCTACTGGCGATCCCCGATCGACATTTTTTTGAGATCGATATCCTCGATCGACTCGAATTGTCCAGAGTAGTCAGCCAGATTAGTCCAGACTGGATCGTTCATCTAGCGGCGATCCATTTTATTCCCTACTGCAATCAACATCCGGTAGAAGCTGCGCGGGTTAACATTCAGGGGACGATGAATGTACTCGATGCCGCCAAAAATGTGCCCAATCTGGAAAAAGTATTTTTTGCTTCGACTGCTGCCGTTTATCCGATCTACGATGGCGCAATCTCAGAAACTCATCCCCCCGCACCCACGGATATCTACGGTTTGTCTAAGCTAACAGGCGAGCGGCTGATGAATGAGTTTCACTTGCTCACATCCGTCCCGACGATCGTCTGTCGGTTCTTCAATGCCTTCGGCCCCAACGAGACGAATGCCCATGTAATTCCAGAAATCCAGCGGCAGATTAATACCGGATGCCGAACCATTCAGTTAGGCAATCTCGATCCCAAGCGAGACTTTATCCACACCTATGATATGGCTAGTGCGATCGTCAAATTGCTGGCTAGCTTCGATCGGGGCATGGAAATATTTAATCTCGGTCGGGGCATCGAATATTCCGTAACCGAAGTAGTCACTGCATTCGAGCAAGCATTAGCCGAAAAAATCGTTATTGAAGTCGATCCGGCCAGAGTCCGCAAGGTCGAACGGCTACATTTGCTTGCTGACATTACTAAGCTGAAAAATTTTATTGATTGGGAGCCAAAAATTAGTCTCAAACAAGGAATTAGTACCTTAATCGAACGCCAACCGATTCCAAAATAAATCTCCGATCGAATTGGGTGACTTTAACTTCTGTGAGATTTAACTTATGAGCCATCAGCAAAAAATTTTGTTTCACTTGCCAATCTCCAATCCACCAGATGCCTTGAATGGAACTAATGGTCGCGTATTAGGAATGCTCAAATATTTCCACGATCGCCGCGATCGATTTGCTGTAGATGCGATCGCTGGTAATAAATTCGGCATACCAGAATGGAATGAAGATCGCCAGCAAGATGTCTTAAAATTTGTCGATAACATTTTCGTCTATCGGGGCGAAAGCAACTGGTCTGACTTTATTTATACCCGCACTCAAAGCTTCTATCATCAACGGCTATTGCGTCAACAACTACCCGTCGATTCAGATTATTTTGCACCGCCTGGTTATGTTAAGTATTTAACCAAATTGTTGACACAGCGAAATTATGATTTTATCTGGATTAATAATCTCGACTATGCCCATTTAGCCAGCAACTTGCGATCGTCCAAGCTTCAGACAGTTATCGATATTCATGATATTACTACTCGCTTTCGGCTGGTCAGAAAGAACATCGATTTCTCTAAAAACTTGAAATTTGACTATGAAGTAAATTTCGAGCGAGAGATCGCTTTGCTCGATCGATTTGACAAGACGATCGTTGATTCTCAATTCGAGCGAGATATCCTCGCCAAAGAACTCCCTCCCGACAAACTGCACTTTATTCCCTCCCAAGTAAATGGTCTAGATAGTGGTACTAACTTGACTCCTTATTTAGAGCGCGTATTTGAGTATGATGTGTTGTTTGTGGGATCTGACAATCAACCCAATCGTGAAGGAATGCAATTCTTTCTCGATGAAGCTTTGCCGCTAATTGTCGAGCGAAAACCCGATCTCAAAGTCGCAGTCGCTGGCAAAATATCGTCCGCAGTTCGAGTCGAACCTATGCTAGCTAAAAATTTGGTGTGCTTGGGTTACATTCCCGATCTGTCCGAACTTTATCTGAAATCGAGGTTAGTAATTTGTCCCTTGCTAACGGGTGCGGGGACGAAGTTTAAATTGGTAGAGGCGATGGCTTATGGTATGCCGATCGTCACTACATTGCATTCAGCATCAGCTTTAAGTTTAGTTGATGGGGTAAATGCTTTTATTACTGACGATTCAGCGGCTTATGCCGATCGAGTTTCGCGTCTCATCCACGAACCAGAGTTAGCCACTCGATTTTCAGTACAAATATCTAAAACATATGCCAGTCAACATGCGAGCGCGGCTATTTATACCAAACTCGATGCCATCTTTGAAGCCGATCTGGTGAGAACGGCAGTCTAGCAAGCGAACTTAGCAGTTTAGATCGATCGTCGGATGTTTAGTTACGCAAGTAAACAGTCAATAGTGAAGATATGCTCTTTAAACTTCCCGCCTCCGTTCGAGTTAAATTGAAAGCCACCAATTTTTGGCAGACTAACCATCCGATCTTGCGGGAGTTCAAATATTTTCCCAAGATCGCGCTCTTAGCCATCATATTTTCGCTACTTGCAGCCGCTTTTGAGGGAATTGGATTGGGTTTTCTCCTCTCCTTTTTACAGAATCTAACAAGTCCCAATGCAGCACCACTCAAAACAGGCATTAATTGGTTCGATCTGTGGTTTTTAGGTGTCAATACTTCTGCTACCAGTCGGTTGTACCGGATATCTGCGGCGATCTGGCTGAGTACTTGTACGCGGGCACTATTTAATTATTTAGCTCAACTTTATACGGAGTTTTCCCAGCTTCATTTGACAGATCGGCTCCGCAAGCGAATTTTTGAACAGCTCCAGGCGGTAAGCTTGAGCTACTTTTCGACTTCAAATTCAGGAGAATTAATTAATACTATTACTTCGGAAATAGAACGCTTTAAACAAGTATTCAATGGTAGTTCGTTCTTGTTCACTAGGAGTCTAGCGATTCTAGTTTACTTGGTGTCGATGTTATTAATTTCCTGGCAACTGACGATCGTTGCATTCCTACTGTTTAGTTTGATGGCTGTGGGTTTGTCTACCGCGAACAAGCGGGTACGCGAAGGTAGTTTTGAGGTCTCGACGGCAAACGGTGACTTTACTACCACAGTGGTCGAGCTGATTGGCGGAATGCGGACGGTTTGGGCGTTTGCGACCCAAGACTACGAACGAAGACGTTATTATCAAGCCAGCGAACGGGTCGTCAGCTCGTCGGTAAGGATGGTGGGGTTGTGGGCAATGGTCAAGCCCCTAGCTGAAGGAATTGCCACAACGATCCTGATTGTGATGATTCTGGTGGCTTTTAATGGCTCTTTAACTAACGGAGCATTGCCAGTTGCTTCATTACTAACTTTTCTATTTATCTTGATTAGATTAGTCCCATTTATCCAGGATGTAAATGCCACCGTAGCGGTACTCAGTAGTCTGCATGGCTCTAGACAGAAGATCGAAGAAGTGTTGAGAACTGATAATAAGACATATTTTCAAAATGGCACGATTGAATTTACAGGCTTAAATCGATCGATCGAATCGATCGATGTTGATTTTAGCTACGGTGACGGTCGTCCGATCTTGCAAAATATTACGCTGTCGATCGAACGCGGTTGCATGACTGCTCTAGTTGGTGCTTCTGGTGCTGGCAAAACAACTTTAGCCGATCTGATTGCCCGCTTTCACGATCCGACGGCTGGTTCGATCGAAGTTGATGGAGTCGATCTGCGGCAGTTAGAAATCAATTCATTTCGGCGCAAGTTAGCGGTAGTCAGTCAAGATACGTTTATCTTCAATACTTCTGTCCGCAACAATATTGCCTATGGCACAGCAACAGCAACCGATGCAGAAATTTATCGGGCTGCTGAACTTGCTAATGCGCTGGAATTTATCCAGGAGATGCCTCAAGGGTTGGAGACGATTCTCGGCGAACGTGGTGTCAGGCTATCTGGGGGACAACGACAACGGATCGCGATCGCGCGAGCCTTGTTGCGCGATCCGGAAATCTTAATCCTGGATGAAGCGACTAGTGCCTTGGATTCTGTTTCTGAAAAATTGATTCAGGAATCGATCGAACAGCTTTCGATGGGGCGAACGACAATCGCGATCGCCCATCGTCTTTCCACCATCTCCAAGGCGGATAAAGTGGTGGTGCTAGATCGCGGGCGGATTGTCGAGCAGGGAACCTATCAAGAGCTACTCCAACAGCAGCAGTATCTCTGGAAATATCACCAGATGCAATATGTCCAACAACAGGCAGTTTAAGTTCTCGATTCTCGTTGCGAGAATCGAGAGCTTTAAACAATCGAAACAATATTTAATTTTAACAGGTTGTAATTATGAAAATCGATCGCGCGAAAGGCTCTCAATCAAAGTTTTCTAGTCAAGCTTATCTCATCATTATTGTAGCCGTACTTGGCATTCTGTTCCGGTTTAGCAACTTGGATCTGAAAGTGTATTGGCAAGACGAAGCTTTGACATCCCTGCAAGTAGCTGGTTATACCCAAGCAGAATTTATAAAAACAGCTTTTAATTCGGAGATTACTTCACCACGGACTTTGCAGCGTTACCAGGAAATCGATAGCCAGCGTGGTGTACTCGATACTATCAAAGTTTTAACCGAAACACCAGAGCACCCACCGCTGTATTTCGTCGCGCTGAGGATTTGGGCAAATTTTTTCGGCAGTTCTGTTGCCGCATATCGGAGTTTTTCGGCATTAATAGGTTTGCTAGTGCTGCCATGTATTTACTATCTCTGTTTAGAATTATTTGGTTCGCCCAGAGTTGGATATTTTGGGGTGGCTATTAGCTCGCTCTCGCCCTTCTTGATTGAATATGCCCAAGAAGCCAGACAATATAGTCTATGGATGGTGGCAATTCTCATTTCCAGCCAAACTCTGTTAAGAGCGATGCGACTGAATACTCGGCAAAGTTGGAGTATTTATGCAGTTGCCTTGGCATTTAGTTTTTATACTCATCTATTTTCGCTCTTTGTTCTAGCTGCTCAGGGAATTTATGTGTTGGCGATCGGCAAATTCCGCTTCGATCGCACGTTCCGTGCTTTTGTGTTCGCTGCGATCGCTGGCCTCCTGGCATTTATGCCGTGGATCGTGACATTTCTGACCCATTTGACAGAATTCAATCGATCGATGTCGTGGTCTTATCGACTGTATTGCTCACCACTAGACCTACTCAGGACTTGGCTGACTCTACCCAGATTACTATTTTTCAATCTCGATTTACCTCGGATTGGATTCTTTAGTACCTATTATTTTGTCGCGGTCTTTACAACCCTTTTCTCCGGCTATGCCATCTATTTTGTTATCCGTAACACTAAAACAAAAGTGTGGTTGTTTCTCCTGACACTCACTGTTATCCCCTTCCTAGTTTTAGCAATACCAGATCTGATTAGCGGCGGGACTCGATCGATAAACTCTCGATATTTAACCCCAGCTTATTTAGGAATTGAATTATGTGTTGCTTACCTACTTGCTACTCGAACTATGCTGGCTGTTAATCGCAAAATTTGGCAAATAGGTTTTGCAACTTTACTATCGATCTCAACAATAGCTGGTGTCATTAATTCGACGATGAACTATTCGTTCGGTAAAGACAAATCGCTTGTTATAGTAGCTGACTCGATCGCTGCCGATCCCCAATCGCTAGTAATTACTAATCCTTATGATTACAATCCTATGAAAATCCTGGCATTGAGTAGACGGCTGAACTCAGATGTCAAAATTCAACTTCTACCTGCGACAAAGACACCGACAATTCCGAATGGATTTGACAACTATTTCTTTTACTCTCCTCAAATTCCCGATAACTGGAAGCAGTTTTTAAGTAATAGTGCATTTGAGTCTATGAAAATATCGAGAGATAACAATGAAATATTATGGGGTTATCGAAAAAAATGACAATTTAGTGTCAAATACGATCGACTGTCAACTGAATGAATGACCGCTGCTCGCTAGATCGTCCACTTTATTTCAGGAAGATAGCCGATGAAAATTTGTATAGTGACCCATTGTGTCATTAGAGGTGACGGTCAAGGGCGGGTGAATTATGAGGTTGCTGGGGAGGCTCTGCGTCAAGGACACCAGCTTACGCTGATTGCTAGTGCGATTAGTCCCGAACTGGCACAGCATCCCCAAGTTACTTGGGTACCGATTGTGGTCAAACAAATACCGACAGAACTACTCCGTAATGTCCTCTTTTCGCTCAAAAGTTCGGCTTGGTTGCGGCAACATCAGGCGGAATTTGATGTGGTAAAAGTCAATGGCGCGATCGCTGCCGTTCGATCGGATCTCAACGCGGTGCATTTCGTTCATAGTTCCTGGTGGCGATCGCCTTTTCATGTTTGGCACCAACGACGGGATCTCTATGGTGCTTACCAGTGGCTCTATACAGCCTTAAATGCGTACTGGGAAAAGACCGCTTTCGATCGAGCCAAATTGACGATCGCCGTATCCGCGAAGATTAAGCAAGAGATCTTGGCACTCGGCATCCCAGCGGAGCGGATCGAAGTCATCGCCAATGGTGTCGATCTTCAGGAATTTAGCCCCGCACGGGTAAATCGCGGCGAGTTGGGACTGCCAGAAGATGTGCCGCTGGCTCTATTTGTCGGCGATCTTCGCATTTCCCGCAAAAATCTGGATACGGTACTCCACGCCTTGGTAAACGTGCCACAGTTGCATCTGGCGATCGCGGGTGCGGCTGACGGTCGCAACTTCTACCCACACTTAGCGCAAAAGTTAGGAATTAACGACAGAGTGCATTTCCTCGGCTTTCGATCGGATGTTGCCGATCTGATGCGGAGTGCGGATCTGTTTGTATTTCCCTCCCGATACGAACCATTTGGGCTGGTGCTATTGGAGGCGATGGCTTGTCAGTTGCCAGTAATTACGGCTCGCGCTGCGGGTGGCTCGGATCTCGTTACCCCTGAGTGTGGTTTCGTGTTGGATGACCCCGATGATGTGGGCGCACTCAGTTTGGCAATGATTCATCTGGCGCAAGATCCCGCAGCTAGGCACCGGATGGGCAAAGCTGCTCGATCGATCGCCGAGCGATATAGCTGGACGCAGATGGCGCGCCGCTATCTAGAAATGTTTGAGGAGGTCAGGGAGGGGATAGGGATTAGGCTTTAGGCTTTGGGCTTTAGGCTTTAGGCTTTAGGGATTTTAGAGGAAAACAGGATCGAACACGATCGAAGATTTTACTTTCGCAGGAGGTCTAGCAAATGTTAAACATTACCGTTGTGGTGCCTACTTATCGACGACCGATCGATCTAGCGCGATGCTTGGGCGCGCTGCAACAGCAATCCCGCCCCGCCAATGAGGTCATCGTCGTCGTGCGGGATACTGATACCGCCACTGGGGATTTTCTGCGCGACTGCCCAGCAGTACCCCTACAGACAGCAACCATCAAAGTTCCTGGCGTTATTGCGGCGATGAATCTCGGCTTAGAGCAAGCCCAAGGGGAAATTATTGCCTTTACCGATGATGATGCTGCGCCCCATCCAGATTGGTTGGAGAGGATCGAGCGTCACTATGTGGCTAACGATCGCGTGGGGGGTGTTGGCGGTAGAGATTGGGTGCGCGAAGACGGCAAGTTGCTCGACGATGCCCGATCGATCGTCGGTAAAGTGCAGTGGTTTGGCCGGACGATCGGCAATCATCATCTGGGGGTGGGCGCAGCCAGAGAGGTGGATATTTTAAAGGGAGTAAATATGAGCTGGCGACGAACGGCGATCGCGCATTTACGATTTGACGAACGGCTGCAAGGATCTGGTGCCCAAGCGCATTTTGAAATTGCCTTTAGTCTGGCAGTCCAGCGGGCGGGGTGGTTGATTATCTACGATCCCCTCGTCGCCGTCGATCACTATCCAGCATCGCGGTCAAAAGCAGACCCCCGATTGAGTCAAAGCCAGCACAGCCAATTTAACGCGACTGCGATGACAGCGGCTATTCACAACGAAACTCTGGGTCTACTTGAGTATTTCCCCTGGATCAATCGAGTTATTTTTCTGCTATGGGCAGTAGCCATCGGCACGCGGATTTCACCAGGAATGCTTCAGTATCTGAGATTGTTGCCGCAAGAAGGCTTCCTGGCTAGGGATAAGTGTTGGGCTAGTTTGCAGGGACGCTGGCAGGGATGGCAAACCTGGCAGCGATCCAAACAATCGCGATCTTGCTGAAGGTCATACCCAGAGTAGCAAAGCCCAAAGTTATGTGAATCTATTTTGAGATCAGGGTGAATTCATCTATAAGTATCTAGCTTTTAATATGACTAATACAGGTCAACTCAATCGGTCTTCTCCTGTGCAACCAAAGCTTATCTATGCTTGGATTGTCATCGGAGGATTTACGCTCCTGACAACACTTTGCCTATTTGCTCGTTTCAGCAATATCTTACAAATTGCTTTTCCAGTAGGTACTTTCTTTATAGGCATTTTTCTTTATTTTAGATATCCCATACTTTATCTGGGATTTACCTGGTGGATCTGGTTTTTGTCTCCACTTGTATCTCGTTTAGTTGAATATCAAAATAGCTTAACAGATCCAGGCTTTCGCTTAATTATCTTGTCACCTTACTTAGTCACACTTTGTACTGGTATCACCTTCTTCCGCGACATCCCAAAACTTTATAAACGAGAGGGTTTGCCTTTTGTCCTGGCATTTAGCGCACTGATGTATGCTCTACTAATTGGACTCGCTCAAGGCAACTCATTAACTAGAGTTATTCAAGTAATGTTGAGTTGGCTACCCGGAATTTTTCTAGGATTTCATCTTTTAGCTAATTGGCAACAATATCCTGCTTATCGAGAAAATACCCAAAAAGTCTTTTATTGGGGTGTTTTAGTAATGGGAATTTATGGAATCGTGCAGTACATTGTTGCCCCTGATTGGGATAAGTTCTGGCTAACAAATGCGGAGGATTTACAGTTGTGTTGTGGTTGGCCTGAACCGTTTATGATTCGGGTTTGGAGCACACTCAATTATCCCTTTACTTTTGGATATGCCATGATGGCATGTCTACTTCTATTGCTTAGTCATCAAAATACAGCAAGTATTCCGGCAATTATAGCTGGCTTATTATCTTTTTTACTTTCTCAGGTGCGGGGCGCATGGATAGGTTTTGCTGTAGGGCTGATTATTTTCTTTTCCTCTCTCAATTTACGCTTAAAACTTCGATTAATTTTAACTATTTTTATAATCGCTACCTTTTTGGTTCCGCTGGCGAGTTCAGGCCCACTTTTTGATGTAATTACTTCTCGCATCTTGACACTTTCAAGTGGTCAAGATGATGGAAGTGCGATGGAAAGGCAAAGAATTTATGCTGAATTATTTAATAGTGTGATTGGTGAATTTATCGGTAAAGGGATGGGAGAAACTAGCATTGTTGATGCTGGTCTTCTGGATATCCTGAATACCTTAGGATGGTTCGGATTATTTTTATATGGTGTTGGAATGTACCTGCTATTTTATAGTCTATTCAGTTATGCGGAAGCTCGTTTCGATCCTTTTATGAATGCCTCCCGCTCGATCGTCGCTAGTATTTTTGTAACATTACCGTTCAATAATTCAATGATATTACTTCCTGGAGTGCTTTTTTGGGGATTTGGAGGAATGGTTTTGGCAGCAAATAGATATTATTGTTATCAAAAAAAATGCCATCTAAATAATCGCGATCGATCCAAATATTCTCCCATTCGTGAAGTATGAACTTTACCGATCTTCGGCTTTGGTCATGTATTGAAGAATTCTCAATATTTCAAACGGTTTTTGATGCCTTTAATCCCATAATCTAATTGAGTCAAATATGCCACTCGATCTAGTCTTGCTTTCTGCATTTACCTGGCTGTTTATGACTAAAACTACATCTTTCTCCATTCCTCCTTTGTCCCTGCAAACAACTTCTAACATGGCTTTAGGCTCTATTCTGGAGAACGCATCTGGCTATCTCTTTCCTCTGTCTCCCGTATCCAGTAGCCCACTCTCATTTACCTCAGATCCCAGCCAACCCATAGCTACTGCTAGACTCACTGCATTACCTAACTCCCTGACATATACAGATACTTCTTACTTTTACAATGTTCCTTTCGGTTCCCACTCCCACTGGCTTCAACCTTGGCGTGCTTATTTAGAAACTGTTCCAGCCAAAACCTTCTTGGATGGAGTTGGCATCAACATGGGACTCGAACGAGATCGAGCAGATCCCAATTTACTCGCCCAAATGTTGTCAAAACATGGGATTCGCAATGGACGCTTTGAAATTGTGTGGGGAGCAGCAAACTATCACACCGAAAAGATTTCCGACACCTGGTTGCGGCAACAATTGCAAGCCGCTAAGAAGTGGGGTATTCGTCCTGTGATTCTCTTGACAGCCCATCAGGGATACCCCACACCCGCCCTTTATTTCCAGCGCACTGTTACGAAAACAGCTAAAGCAGGATCTCGGACAGTAGAACTAGACGATACCAGTAATTTGATTGTGGGGCGGAGTGGGATTAGTAACTTGACAGACAATTGGAAGGCAGAGGCACTCATTACGGCAATTAGTGGTAAGAAGGTTACTCTCTCCAAACGGCTACCTAAAACAATTAATGCCGGATCTCAAATCGAAATGGCAACCTTCAAATATTTGCCCTTTTCGGCTCCGGGAACGGCTGATTATCAACAAACAATTCAGGGATGGCAGAAGTTTGTCGGTGAGGTTGCCCGCTTTTCCTCAGATGCTCTAGGGACAACTAATATTGCCGACAAGGGCTTTGACTTAGAAATTTGGAACGAAGCAACCATCTTTGGTAGCGAATTCCTTTCGATCGATAACTACTACGATCGACCCCCTGTTAAGTATGACCAAAATAGCATCTGGACAAATTTAATTAAAGCTACAGCAGATTATGTAAAGGTGCATCCAGCCCAGTTTAGTGGTGTCAAAATCAGTAATGGTTTTGCGAGTACTAGTGAGAAAATTGGCGCATCAACCTTACCAAAATCCATCAATGCAATTAGCAAACATCCTTATGCTAGCCGCTTAACTTATCCAGCCCAAACATGGGGGGACACTAGAATTGATGCTTTAGGACAAAAAACAAACTTTATTCCTAGCTACTCAGTTTTGTTTCCAGAGTTTTTTGGCACCGCACTGAGTGGTAATAACCTGGTTCGTGATTTTGGGTTATTCACAGAGGAGATTAATGGTGTTAAACACGGACGGTATGCTCGCGTTATCGATCGGAAAGTTGTACCAACAGAGGTTTGGATTACTGAGATTGGCATTGCTCCTACCAAAGATGGATTTAATCAACCCTCGGCTTCAAATCCGGCGATAGATCGACAAAATGGTCTCATTCTCAAAGCGAAAACTACCGCTCGTTACTACACTTTTTACCTTAATAAAGGTGTAACTAAAGTTCAACTCTACTCAGCTAGTGCTGGTGATGCTTGGTTAGGTATCGTACAGGATAACTTTTTAGACTATGCCAAAACTAATAATGTCTACCCGAAAGAAGATCGTTCCTATGTTTCCCCAGCCCTCAAAATCACTGGACGAATTGTGGCGCAGATGAAACGGAATTTAGATCCTAATTTGACTAAAACACGGCAGCTCCAGCTCGACTCTATTCGCGATACCCACAATCATTTGCAGTTTGTCGGCGATGGCACTGCTGCACATCCCAATCTATACAATCGCGACGTGTTTGCCTTCCTGCCTTATCAAGTGAACAGTCACCGTTTTGTCATTCCGTATTACGTGATGACCCGCGATGTTACCAAAAACTTACCACCCGAACAGTTCACGATTCAAATCTCAAAACTCAAAGCAGAGGGGGCTACTGTCAGTGTTTACGATCCCATGCACGATCGCACCGTACCGATCTCGATCGATCGTCGAGGTCGATACTTCCTAAATTTAACTTTATCGGCAACAGATTATCCATACTTACTAATTATTCAGGAACGGGAAAAATGAAGATCGGATCTTACCAGCCAAGACAAGAGATGAAAGTGGCTAGCGGCTAGCGGTTCGGCTCACTTTGAATTCGCGCCTAACTGTTGGCTGCCAACAGTTAGGCGCTCACCGACAGGCTAGTGAGTTTAACTCATTCGATTGAGAACCGCTAGTTCCCCGATTGTTTTGCTTTTACGAATGTTTAGAGAATACCCCCGACTGCCAGGATTTATTTCAATTTCTGAATTTGACGTTTATTTATTAGGGACACAGGAAAATGTCTATCAATCGAGCGACTCCACTTGAAAAAATTAAATCTAAAGTTTTAGCATATATTCGCGAATTGCGAGTCAGACAATGGACTAAGAACTTAATCGTATTTGCAGCACCTTTGTTTGCTTTCAATCTTAGTGTCTCATCCCTATCTGGTAGTCTCATAGCATTTGGTTTATTCTGCTGTGCTTCGAGTAGTTTCTATTTGATTAATGATATTATCGATGTCGAAGCCGATCGACTACATCCAGTCAAATGTAAGCGTCCGATCGCCGCAGGAGAGATCGGTGTTTCCGAAGCCATTATCGTCGCCATCATCCTCTTGAGCGTTGCCGCGATCGCTGGCTACCGGACATCATTCGGTTTGGGAACGGCAATTGTCGGATATGCCTTGTTGCAGGTAGCATATAACTTAAAACTCAAGCATAAAATTTTTGCCGATGTCCTGGCAATCTCCGCTGGATTTGTCTTGAGAGCGTGGGGCGGAGCTGCTGCCACAGGTATTGAGTTATCCCACTGGTTTATACTATGTACGGCGATGCTGGCACTATTTTTAGGCATTGAAAAACGTAAGGCCGAATTGCGACTTTCGGAAATAAAAGGTCGAAAATCTCGCGCGGTATTACATCGATATTCGCTACCACTGTTAAATAGAATGGAGAGCATCGTAACCAATGGCGCGATTGTTTTTTATACCCTTTGGAGTGCTGGCCCTGCCTTCAAGGGAGCTGTAACTTCGTGGATGATGCTGACAGTCCCGTTTGTCTTGTATGGGATTTTTCGCTATCAATTATTGAGCGATCCACAGGAAATAGCCCGATCGAATCCTCAATTAGAACAGGGTGGTAAAACGGAGCGACCTGAAGAGATGCTGCTAGGGGACAGACTACTGTTACTGACAGCGATCGGCTGGATCGTTACAGTGTTTACAATTCGACTATTATACAAACTTCAGTGGATTCATTAATGTAGAAAGATGAATAAGATTCTGACCGCATCATGGCTCCCAAATTTTCTCAAGCGAAATCTTCGCGGTCGCCGTTGCAGCCGCTCGGATACTCTAGCTGCGATCGATCTCGATCGACTGATAGATTCAGGCATCAAAGGCATCATTCTCGATCTGGATAACACGATTGTTTCTGAAGACGATCGCTATCTATCCCCTCATGCTGTCACCTGGATAATTGAGGCAAAAAAGTTAGGACTTAAGCTGTTCATTCTCTCTAATGGTACGCGAAACTATCGGGTTGAATATTGGTCTACATATCTAGGTATACCAGCCATTAATCCTGCCAAAAAACCATTTCCTGGTGCATTTCGCAAAGCGATGAGAGCGATGCAGCTCGCTCCCGATCGAGTAGTTGTCATTGGCGATAGTTTCCATACCGATCTTTTGGGTGCCTGGATCGTGGGCTGTGCTCAGATCCAAGTAGCATCATTACCTCATCCACCACGATGGTGGGAAAAATTAATTGGCAGATACGTTCAAATTGCTTATCCGAGCGAATACGAACTTTGGGAATTTCAATCGTCAAATTACTGCAAAAACAACTGATTTCTGATGCCTAATCATCCTGGTTTACTAATTATATTAACAGTTGGTCTCAATACCTTGGCGCAGGCATTGCTGAAACTCGGTGCTGGACAAAACCCGTTAAACCCTTATTTAGGCGGTGGGATTTTAGCCTATGGATTGAGTACTGTTTTCTATGTGATGTTTTTAGGTAAACTGAATTTGTCAGTAGCTTATCCGGTCGTTATTGGTTTGACTTTACTGGCAACTACGATCGCGGGAGCTTTCCTATTAGGCGAACAGGTAACTACCATTCACTGGTTGGGAATTGGTTTAATGTTGAGTGGACTCTGTGCGATCGCTTTTGGCAAACTGATATGACATCACCCTCACAATTACTATTGGTTGGCTTAGGCTGGTTTCCCACTAAACCAGGTGGGATGGATCGCTATGGGTACGAACTGATGCAGCAATTAGCCGCATTAGGCGATGAGATCGACCTTTGCGGAGTGGGTTTGCCAGCAAATAGTCCTCATCAAGCGATCGCGTTAACAAACCTGGCAGATCCCAAAACTCCCTTACCTCAAAGGTTGTGGAACGTCCGCCAGAATTTCCGCCAGCATCCTTGGCACCTTCCCGCTGAGAAATCGCCACTGCCCCATCTAGATGCGATTAATCTTCATTTTTCGTTATATAGCTTTCCGATCTTGCCAGATCTCCCCGCCGATGTGCCCATCACCTTCACCTTTCATGGCCCTTGGGCATTAGAAAGTCAGCAAGAAGGAGAAAAGCCTTGGAACGTTGCCTTCAAGCGTTGGATTGAAGGACAAGTCTATCGTCGGTGCGATCGCTTCATCGTCCTCAGCCGTGCCTTTGGCGATATTTTGCATCGGGAATACCAAGTTCCGTGGCACCAGATCCACATCGTGCCTGGTGGTGTCGATATCGATCGCTTCCAAGCAAATTTGACTCGTCAGCAAGCGCGTGCAGCACTGGGCTTTCCCCAAGATCGCCCGATCCTGTTCGTGCCCCGTCGATTAGTTCAGCGGATGGGCATCGATATCCTCTTACAAGCCTTGGTTGCGGTCAGATTTAAGGTTCCCGACGTATGGCTGGCAATCGCTGGCATAGGAGCTTTACGCCCTGTTCTAGAGCAACAAGCTCATGAGTTGGGCTTGCAAGACCATGTGAAATTCCTGGGTTATGTCCCCGACGAGCAACTTCCTGTTGCCTATCAAGCCGCCGATCTGACTGTCGTTCCCAGCCAATCGCTGGAGGGTTTCGGTCTGATTTTGCTAGAATCTCTGGCTTGTGGCACCCCCGTCCTCTCTACTCCTGTCGGCGGGATGCCAGAAGTATTGCGGCCATTTCAACCTACATTAGTTACTGAGGCTTCGACCGCAGATGCGTTAGCCGCTCGGCTGATCGATCTGCTGATTGGCGAGATCCCCTTGCCCGATCGAGCCGCATGTCGTGCGTATGCTGTCAACAATTTTGATTGGAAAATTATCGCACCTAAAGTCAGAGAGTTATTGCTGATGCCAATCGATCGCGATCGACGATCTTAACAGCTTGCAAAGATAGACATCGATCGCCTGAGATTGGATAGATCGAGATTGAATGTGACTCGAAGGTAAAGTTGGCCAGATTAGATACTTAAAGCTGGCCACATCAAAGCCTGAAGCACCTATTGTATCGTGAGGTCAGAATGGATGCAAATCCAAGTATCGGAATGTAAAAGTGGCCTATCGTAATAAATTGGAAGCAAGAAATGGACAATCCTAGAAAATAGCGCAAAGTCCTTCTGGCTCTAGCTTGTGTTTAAATGACCCGACTGCCCTATGGTTCACGACAAATAATCATTTAATTACGAAATGTAGAATTTGTCTAAATAGTACTTTTATACGTCAAACAAATTTGGTAAACTTGAACTAATCTATCTGTCAGTGCCAGTCTATGATGACTCCACAAGAGTTCGATCGATGGTGCGATCGACTGAATTTACCAGATCGCGCTCGGAAATTGATTTCCCAAATTAGGGGATCAGAGCCAGTGCGTACCGTACAAGGCAATCGAGGTAATCTTCGTGGTAATTATAGTAGCAACAAAATGGGGCGGACAATCCAGTTTGAGTCTCATCGAGGCGAACTAGCACATATCATTGATGGGTTAGAACACAATCCTGATGTAATTGAATACTATGACCAGCCTTCAACGATTGAGTTAAATTACCTGAGCAAAAGTGGTAAGAAAGTCCGTAGCCAGCACACTCCAGATTTTTTCACGCTCTCTAAGAATTGGGTCGGCTGGGAGGAATTCAAGTTTGAGGAATCTCTGATTCGAGAATCTGAAGATAAGCCTAATCGGTATACCAGAGATGTCGAAGGAAATTGGCGTTGTCCGCCAGGTGAAGAGTATGCCAAAAGTTACGAGCTGAATTATCTGTTTGTTTCATCTACACAACTGAATCCGATTCGAGTACGAAATTGGAATTGGCTGGAAGACTACTTCAAGCAACCTTTCCCCTCATTTGAACGACAATCCGATCTCGAAATAATCTCTTTGGTTCGCTCTCAGCCAGGAATAACTTTTACAGAATTACTCAAAAATATTCAAGCGAGTAATCCCGATCTGGTAAGTGCATCCCTAGTAGATTGTATTAACTTGGCGATCGCCGCAGAGAAGATTTTCATTAATTTCAATACAGAACCGCTATCAGAACCAGATCGAGTAAGGATTTTCCCCAATCAGGAATTAGCTACAGCATACGAGGAAAAGTCTCTAGCTCTATCGGTTGTAAGCTCTACTGGTGGCGTTAATCACCTTTCAATAGAGGTAGGTGCTGCTTTATCTTGGGATGGTCAACATTGGGAGATTACTAATTATAGTCCAGAGAATATTTATCTCAAAAATACTGATGGTAAAATTATTAACCTACCGAATGAGGAATTTAACAACCTTTTCATTCAAGGTCATAAGTCATTATGCACCTGCAACAACTTGTGTGGAAGCATAACTTTGCCATCTCATATTAGAAGCATAAGCTTACCGTTGCGGCAAAGTTATGGGTTAAGTCACACAAAAATCGATCGATACACCTAATTTAGAACGGAAAGGGTGAGATTCGAACTCACGGAAGCTTGCACCTCATCCGATTTCAAGTCGGACGCATTCGACCACTCTGCCACCTTTCCAAATGTAAGTATCTTATACTAGCATGATTTTCCAAAGCGGCAGCCAAAAACGCGAAAAATTCCGTTCGTGCAGCATCGGCTGCGCCAAATCAATTTTAACGATCGACTTGACTAAAAACTTGGAGGATCGATAGTTGAGGGATCTGAAGGTAGCTCTACAGGCTCTAGTGAGTGGATAAATGTCCCAACCAAATGGATCGACGACAACCCTAATGCTACTGCCGATAACAGATAACTGTGAGACGGCAATTAAACCATTGCCAGCAATGTTGTGCAAGCTTCTAATCAACCAACCATTAGTAACTTGGTTGTTAATGTATCCGATCGAAGAGTAGGCATTGGTAGTAGAAGGAGTATAGTAAAAAGCGATCGCGACACCAGTAATAGCTGCCAATAGACAAAGCGCGAACATCGCAATAGCCAAGATAGTAGCTAGTTTTCGTAGTGGAGAGCTGTAGAATAGAGCATTCATAAGCAATACTTTGAGCTTTAATTCACATTTCTTATTATTGTAAAGGTAATTCCTGAGGAGATGGGAGATAACTTTGTGGCAACTGCGACAAGACAAGCAATACACCATCTCTCAGATTGTCGGTAACGCCATTGGTGGGGAAAGAACTAGGTGGGAGCCACTTGCGAAGATCCAACTTTTCCCGACTTTAAGTGCCGATTTTTTCCGCCCAAATCCATAGCCAGTGTAACTTAGACTGAAACCACAGGAATTGTTCGCAGTCTGACTGTATCAACTACTGAGTCACAATGAGCACCGATGGTTATGGAAAATACAAACACGCTAATTTACTTGCTCAAAGATCGATTTAGTTTCATCGATGAAATCCATAATAGTGAGAAACTAAATAGCAAAATTGTCTCGCTACTATTTACTAGCTTTAGCTGCTTTGCAATATATGGAGCAATTATCGGCGCTCAATTAGGGTGGACGCTCAGACCATTTTTTGGAACTGGCAGTAGTTTTGAATTATTTCGACCGAGAGAAGGTAGTTTCTTTACGGCTGTTTGGGAATCTTTCCATCGCATCGGCTTTTAAATTGATCGGTTAGGGGTGGGGTTAATAAAATCGACTAGGATTGTGCTATGGATCTAGTCTAAAACTTGCTCTACTGCCAAATAATGGGGTCGATAAATATGTAAATAGCAATTGTGTATATGCTAGATAAATTTGATGAATTAATTATTTCTCGAACGACAGTAGAATCGATCGGTCAACAAGAGATCGGACAGATGATGGTCGGATTTACTTGGAGATCGGATGTATGGCAACCACACAAATTAATTAAGGTAATTTCGATTCAAGTTATTGGTGCTGCCATCTTATTTGCAGCGATGATGCTACCAATCGATCGGGCATTGAATACCGATCGACCATCTCAATCTCAGTCCGATCGATTAGCCAAATTAATCTGGGTTGATGGCACAATTACCCTCGCCACATTAGGTGGAGTTAATAGCTGGATCTTTTATAGAGGAAAGCGATTAAAAAAACTGCTAAAATTAGTCGAACAAATCGAACAGTATAATCGAATCGTCAATTCAATCGCTACTCTAGAAAAATTAACCAATCTCACTAACTATCAATGCGAACCATCCCAAGCTGACAGCATGATGGAAATCCTCGCTCGAACTCGACAAAATTTACTCATAGCATTAAAGATCGATCTATATTTACGTCAGCATCTTCATGCAGATGAATTAATCGCTTCGATTACGCACAATCTCATCGATCTCCAAAACCTAGCTCAACAACCCCAATTAGTTGAATATGGAATGCTCCTCACCCAAGCCTGGGAAATTGGCATGAGCGTTTATCATGAAACAAATATAGAAGAGTGATATCTCTCGAACTCAATCTGATTATCGCCAACTTTTTTAGAAACTTGGGGATATTTACCAAAAAACGCGATCGATGATATCATTATTTCTGGATAGGTATGTGCTGCTCTGTGTGCAATGGACTCTAAACTCAAACTAATCGATCGTGCGTCCTTCATCAGATTGGTCATCCTCGCGATCGCGATCGCCTCTGTCTCGATCTTTGGATGGTCATTGACGATCTGGATGCCAGGACAGAGTTATCTTCAAGTCCTCCCGCCGTTGAGTGCCACCGAAATCAAACTGCAAGATCGCCTCAAGCAGGATGTCGAAGCCCTCACAGTTAAGATCGGACGACGGAATGTTGACAATTATCAAAATCTCGTCGCAGCAAAAGACTTCCTCGATCGAGAGTTAACACAGGCAGGATACACAGTCCGAGCGCAGAACTACACCGTTGACGGCAAAACCTTTAGTAACCTCGAAGTCGAAATCCCTGGTAGTAGTCGTGCTGACGAAATCTTAGTGATTAGCGGACATTACGATACTGCTGTTACTAGTCCAGGTGCAGACGATCGTACAGGTGCAGCAGCAGTACTGGCTCTCGCACGGGAATTTGTTGGGACTAAACCCATGCGTACCCTGAGATTCGTCGAATTTACCAATCGGGAACCGCCCTACTCCTCGACGCAGAAGATGGGAAGTCAGGTATATGCCCAAGCTGCCAAGGAGCGAGGCGACAAGATCGTCGGGATGTTTAGTTTAGAGACGCTGGGGTATTTCACTGACACAGCCAATACCCAGAAATATCCCCCACCACTAAGCTTTTTATATCCCAACCAAGGCAACTTTATCGGGTTTATTAGCGATATCGATTCGCGGGAGTTGCTTCGCAATACGATTCGATCCTTTCGCGCTCAAGCTAAATTCCCCTCCGAAGGCGTAGCTCTACCCAGCTCGATTCAGGGTGTAGGATGGTCGGATCTTAGGTCATTTGGGCAACAGGGTTATCAAGCAGTGAGGATTACCGATACCGCACCTTTGCGCTATCCTCAGTACCATACAGCGGATGATACGATGGACAAAATTGACTTCGAGAAGCTCTCTAGGGTGACTTATGGAATTAGCAAGGTAATTCGGGATTTCGTCGGTTTAGAGGGCTAACAGCACACTAATAGCAACCCAGATGTAGAATGGTCACATCTCGATCGGCAGAGTCTCGATATTTAGTTTCCCCAGCAAAAGTTTTAGGATGTTTGAGAACTGGAAAGCTGACAGTAATCCTGTTTCAGGGCGTTGGTTTCGTTAATGGTGGACTAGTGACAGAAATATCTATCGATCTTGTTCCACTCGAGTTGAGAATGCCTAATAGCCAATTCGATCTGCAACGCCAACGAAGTTTAGGGTCGAATCGGCTACTTCAATTACAAGGATAATATCTGCGGGAGCAGGATGACTATCTAGGTAATTATCTCCCCGCAACCTAGCAATGACAATATCTGGTTCTGGTTCGCTATGATTGGGCAGAGTAATCGGATCTTGACAGCGAATTTTAGCTCTTCGTCCCAAGATCATGAGCAATTCACCCATTAATTCGGTAGTAGAAACATTGTGCCGAGTGCCTTTTGCTGCCATATTAAAGATTTGCCCTGAAATTAGTTCTACACGCTCTCCCTCCTGGATGATGCCAGTCTCAATCATCCGGTGGTAGTCTGTAACGGTGAGCGGACGGACTTGAGTATTAACCATACAATCGATCCTTGGAAATACAGTTATCTTTCATGATATCTATCTGGAGGGATGTGGGCGCGAGTTTAGCAAATTCTACTTACATCTTCTGGTAGCAGCGAGTGGTGATAAAATAGGGATGAAAAACTTCAAGAAAGCTAGATTGTAAAGTGATAAAAAAGCGATTGATAGTTTCAGGATCGTCTAAATGGAAGGGAAATTCTTGGTTAGCTCCTTTAGAAAAATACCAATTGGTAATCATTTTTCCTTCAGGTTTGAGGATCTGATGAAACTGAAGCAACTGCTGACTTGGCTGTGGTAAATGTTCCATCACATCGAAACAAGTAATCGTATCGAAGGTGTCTGTCGGGGCTAATTCGGTACAACAAGTAATCTTTGATTCTAGACCTAATTGGTGAATCCGGTGCTTGACAAAATTATAATTAATCGGGTTGATATCGCAATAAACTACGTGAGTAACTTCGGGACATAATGCTGATGCGATCGCGTGTGTGCCAATCCCGCCACCAAAATCTAAGACTCGTCCCCGCGCTCGATCTCCAATCAATCGCAATGTATCTCCAATATAATCAGTACTAGTCAGATGCCAAGTTGCTAACTCAAACAAATAAGCTTCACCAACTCGATCTCGATAAAAATTACTAGCATCTTCCCAATCAAAATCGCGTCGCCCTAATTCGGCTAAATCTTCTACAGCCGTCTTAAACTTTAGCTCTAACTGCTCGGCATCAATATTTAAAAATTGGTGGAGATGTTGTTTTAAATTAAATGCGTCTTGCCAATAGCCAGTTAAATGCGACGCGATCGGAAATGTGGACATGAGCCAAGAGTGAGGGGGTAAATAGTTGACAGTTGACAGTTGACAGTTGACAGTTGCAAGCGTTGTTGTTGGGGATATTTAGAGGCTACACCAACGAGGCAGCTCCTCCTAACTATAACATTTGGTTTGTAGGGTTGCCCCTTGTAGCCCCTTAGATGCGTGTCAGTAATCTCTTTAGATTAAACAGTTGACAGTTGATAGTTGATGGTTGACAGCTTGTACTCTTGGCATTCGCAAAGCGGATCGAAGAGAAGTCTAAGTGGTAAGTAGATTAAATTTTAGATCGATCGACTTTGCCAGATAAATTTGACATGAGGACAGCTAAAATCCCCAAAAAAATCAATCCCAGCAGTCCAGATACTGGATTACCATTGATTCCAGTAATCCAATCCGAAACTCGACCGGAATATTTAACCATATTACCAACATTAATCACATAATAAGCCCAAACCATCCCAGCATGAAGACCGATCGACATCCCCAGTAGATTTTGATGTTGACGTTTGGCAATGACTAAAACTGTACCTAATAACCACAGTCCTGGAAATTCAGGGAAGGAAGCAAGTATGACGGAGATCGGCTTGAGAAAATGGAGCACAGCATACAAACCAGCGTCAGCGATGAGGGAAACTGTGGGTGTATAGTCTCGCTCCAATTCATCCAACATCCAGCCCCGAAAAAACAGCCCTTCTCCTAAACCTACGCCCAGCGCAGTTGCCGAACCTTCCAATAGCAATTGGGGAATGGGTAAGCGAGGGGATTGCCATGTCAACCAACCAAGTAGCCCTTGAGTGATAAATAGTGCGAAAGTGAAGCAAGATCCGATCGCGAGTCCTTTGAGCAATAATAATCCATTCTGGCGAGTGAAAACCAACCCATAACGGGAATATAGATTGGGATGCTGATATACTTTTCGCCCCCACCAGGGTAGTAGCGCGATAAACTCGATCGCGAGTAATCCCATCGTCAGGATTGAGAGTAAATTTTTGGTACCAGGATCTTCGAGATTTTGGGTACTACCCATCACCACATATATTAGTGCTAGACCTGGCAACCATAAGAGAATTAGCACCAGGAGGAAGCTTAACATCCTACCTGGCGCGGGGTAATTTTTAATATTAGTCAGATTTAGCATAATGTAGATCCAAAATCTCAAGTTTGCCAACGCTATGAGAATAGCTGTCAACTGAATTTAATCGGCTGGCTCGATCGTACTAGTAAGACCGTGACTTTTCAAGACTTCGGAGTAATGTTCGGCGTGTTCTTGGTTGCAGGTGATGACTAGTGCCATTCCGTACTGATGGGCTTCCATCATGATATTGATAGCTTGAGGTGCTGACATATTTGGGACAGTAGCTATCAGCACCTCAACTACGTGTTCCATCGCATTAAAAGTATCGTTGTGCAGTAATACGCGATAATTAGGTGCAAGTTTACGGGCTGTTGACGGCTTCTCGATCGTTTCTGTATAGCTCATATTTAGTAGTTGATAGTTGATAGTTGATAGTTATGGCTTGCGCCAGATCGATCGGGAAAAGACAGACAGACAGACAGAGGAATTAAACCAGGAAATTATGAACAGGCAATCTATCGATTATTTTTATAGTTTACCCATTCTCCGAGCGCATCTTCAAGTCGATCGCATCGCAGTTGAACTATTTTGTAGTCTATATCAATTCGTGGTTAACAAAGAACAGAAGCTATGGCTTCGGGATTGAAATCCCTTGGGGGACAGCCCAATTATCTGCTTGGTGCGCTGTCTTGTCGTTTTTTTATTCGGGGGTTCCCCCCGAATAAAAACGCCGCTGTCTTGAAAAGGTGCTCCACTTGGGGAAACCCCAAGTGGAGCACCTTTTCGCAAACCGTCGGGGAACAAAGGCGGGCGCGCATCCGCAATTATCAATTATCAATTATCAATTGATTTAACATGCTTACTTCCTCGATCGTTACAGCCGCGACACTAAATAGTTATCTATCCTCAGCATCAAATCTCGATGTCAAGATCGTCGATTGTCGATTTGCGCTGGGCGATCGAGATTTGGGTAGACAGCAGTATGAAACCGCGCATATTCCTGGAGCTTATTACTTGGACTTAAATCGCGATCTATCGAGTCCTGCTGGAGTTCATGGGGGCAGGCATCCTCTACCAGACGAGATGGTATTAGGGGACAAATTAGCAGCGATGGGGGTTAGTTCTGACACCTTAGTAGTTGCTTATGATGATTCGCGATTTGGCTTTGCGGCGCGGTTGTGGTGGTTGCTGCGGTATTACGGACACGATCGCGTTGCGCTCCTCGATGGTGGTTATAGTAATTGGGCAAATGGTTATCCAGTGACTAGCGATCTACCAGCAGTAATGGTGCGTGGTAACTTTCAGCCACAACTTCAGTCAGATTGGATTGTCGATATCGATCGAGTTAGAGCTATTCAATATTCAGCCGCTCATCTGCTCATAGATTCTCGCGAACCCGATCGATATCTAGGCAAAACCGAACCGATCGATCCTGCTGCCGGACATATCCCCAGTGCTGTCAATTATCCCTGGCAAGGCGTGACTACACCTGAAGGATTCTGTTTACCCATTCAAGAGCAGCAACAACGGTGGTCGGCAATTTCACCAGAGCTAGCATCGTCGGCGCAGCCACAGCTTGAGAAAATCGTCTATTGCGGTTCGGGGGTGACGGCTTGTGTCAATTTATTTTCCTTGGAGCTGGCGGGAATCGCTGGAGCTAAATTGTATCCAGGGAGTTGGAGCGATTGGTGTTCTTATTAGAGTGTAGCCAATCGCGGTAATTATTTCCTTCGGGTCGATCGGCACATCCGCCAATACCGTCGAGGAGTGGAAAGGATAAAAATTGGCATAAAATCGAATTGTTTGCTCTGACTCGATCGGGATCTTAGATGCTCACACCTGTCTCTGAGCCTATGTTATGGAGATGCGGCAATGCAGATTAAACTGGGGAAAATCTGCCGCTGGCAACCTGCGGCGGATTTTTTTATCCTTCGATCAAAACTTAACCTTGAATTGCAATGTAAATATACGTTAAGATAAATGAATATATATAAATAAACATCCCAATCACTTAATCATGATTAAATCTCTTATTCTTCGGCTCCTAAAATCAAGCACGACTCCAGGCTTTTGGTCGCAGTCTGCTCTGACCGTATTACGAGTTTGTATCGGTGTCACGATGGTTCATAACGGTATGGACAAGTTAGGAGATATTTCCAGCTTTGCTGAAGCATATGTAAAAGTGATTGGGTTGCCATTTCCCATCTTCTTTAGCTACGTCGCCGCCCTCACAGAGTTGATTGGTGCGCCCTTACTAGCAATTGGTTTTCTAGCTCGTCCTGCGGCTTTCGGCTTGTTTAGCACGATGTGCGTAGCAATATATCACCACATCCTCGTTGCAGGTTTTAGCATTCCTTATCTTGAGCTGTCAGTAGTTTACGCATCTTGCTTCCTATTCTTGACAGTCAATGGCCCTGGTCTATTTTCAGTCGATACTTTGATTCTAAATTGGTTAGACTCCAACGCTCTATCTGCGAAGGCGAAGCAAATCATGAACCTAGAACGAGCTTCTAATTTAGACGTTGCTGAGAAATCGGCAACTGTGAGCAAGTAGTAGTAAGTAACTAGCTCAATCTGAGTATTCGGTCGATCGTGAGTTACTCCTCTATCTAGCGTTGCTAGATGTGGGGATGAAATAATCTAAAAAAATCAGGGTAGGGGCAATTTATAAATTGCCCCTACCCTGATTTATTAGAAACCTGTTCTCGATCGCCCAAATCGCCGATAATGCTGTGGTGTCGATCGCTGGATATCAAAGCTAATGCTCAAGATTGCTAATTTTCGTCGGTTTCTGATTTGTGGTTTGTTGGGACTGATCCTCTCTGGAGTGGTAAGTTGCCTCAAATCGCCCAACACCAAAGCACCACAGTTAGAATTTTGGACGATGCAGCTTCAGCCCAAGTTTAATCGTTATTTCAAAGATGCGATCGGGACATTTGAAGTCGCCAATCCTGGTACTAAAGTTCACTGGGTAGATGTGCCGTGGGGAGCCATGCAGGGCAAAATCCAAGCCGCTATGGGTGCGAAAACTGCTCCCGATGTCGTCAATCTCAATCCTGATTTTGCCATTCAACTAGCCGCTAGAAATGCTTGGTTAGATCTAGATCCTGTTTTGACTAAAGGTGAGAGCAAGGAATATCTACCCAGTATCTGGCAAGCTGGTACCCTCGATGGTAAAGCCTTTAGTTTTCCCTGGTATCTGACTAGCAATATCACGATCTACAATCAAGAACTGTTCGCCAAAGCCGGAATCGTCAAACCACCGACTACTTATCAAGAATTGGCTCAAACTGCCAAACAAATCAAAGAGAAGACAGGTAAATATGCCTTCTTTACTACCTTTGTCCCTGAAGACACTAACGATGTCCTCGAATCCCTAGTCCAAATGGGTGTCCAACTAGTAGACAAACAGGGCAAGGCTGCCTTCAATACCCCTGCTGGTAAAGCTGGCTTTCAATATTGGGTTGACCTCTACAAACAAGGCTTACTGCCGAAGGAATCGTTGACGCAGGGACATCAACAGGGGATTCAACTCTATCAATCAGGCGAGATAGCGATGCTCTTTGCTGGGGCACCATTTATTGATACGATCGCTAAAAATGCTCCCCAGATTGCTAATGTCTCTGCTGTGGCTCCCCAAATATCGGGACAAACGGGCAAAAAAGGTGTCGCTGTGATGAATCTAGTCATTCCTCGGACTACTAAAATCCCCGATGCAGCCGTTAAGTTTGCGCTGTTTATCACCAACGCTACTAATCAATTAGCTTTTGCTCAAGCCTCAGATACATTGCCTTCAAATGTCCAAGCAGTGACAGATTACACGACTAAACTAGCCAGTGGTAATGATAAATCTACCATTGCTCAGGGAAAATCGATCGGGGTACAGCAATTAGCGCAGTCAGAGATATTGATTCCCCCACTAAAGAATCTCAATGTACTCAAGAAAGCAATTTATGACAATCTTCAAGCTGCGATGCTAGGTGAAAAAACAGTCGAGCAAGCAGTAGCTAGTGCAGCTACTACTTGGGATGCAGGGAAATAAGAAATCAGACGGATTTTTGTTAATTTAAATTAAGTTAAGCGTGAAGTATTTTAGATTAATAATTGGGATTGGATCGATCGCGTTGACTGCTTGTACTCGCACTATCTCTACTACTTCCATACCTGCATCGCCCACACCAGTCATTGCTTCGGTACCTGCAATTTCGCCCACACCAGTCATTGCTTCAGCACCTGCAATTTCGCCCTCACCAGTTATTACTTCAGCACCTGCAATTTCGCCCACACCAGTTATTGCTTCAGTACCTGCAATTTCGCCGCCACCAGTTATTACTTCAGTACCTGCAATTTCGCCGCCACCAGTCGTTAATACCACCCCAACCACCCCATCGCCAAATGTTTCAATCCCGACTGTCAAACCATTACAGCCTCAGATCGACAAAAATCAGGGGTCTAAATCTCCATCACAGCTTCGCTGTCAACTGTCAACTGTCAACTGTCAACTGCTCAACCCCTCGGTTCCAGCACAGGTTGGTGATTATCAGGTAATTGATGAGTTAAAACAACCTCAATTCATGGCTCAGAGTCGCGATATCTTGAGCGCCGCAAGTCTCCCTAATACTCAAGTAAATTTCAATCCAGCAGACTTGCTAGTAGTTTTGAAAAGTACCCGCAAGTACTTTAGAAATCGATTGGATAGCGATCTAGATCTTCAGAGAGAGGGGATTTTAGGTACCCAAGGGGTAAAAGTTGCAGATATCGTCAAAACGCTGGATTTTATGGTGTTGACATTACAACAGGATCTCAAAGCAAAGCGATCGATCAGACTTCAAGATGCTAAGTTTTTAAATACTAACTTTCGATCGATCCAATGGACAGCATTCAACCCTACCGCGACAGATCAGAAACGGATACGGATGACTAAATATGCTGTGTTTACCCATCCTGGCTCACATACCCCTACTAAAGAGTTTGATACTGGACTTTATGCCCTCAAGCCAGAGACCGACATCGATGCAGTCCGCCTTAAATATACCAAACAAGATGTCTTAAAAAATATCTACGAACCTCAAGGTCAAGAATTTGGTACAGTAGAACCTCTAGCCTATCTCGATCGAGCAGGATTAGAATCAGCCTTGATGGAAGGCACTGTCTTAATTAAGTTTACGGACGGTACATCGAGATTTTTTAATGTCGATCGGAATAATAATATTCCCTTTATCAAAGGTTTAGATCCCACCGAACAAAAGCGGTACTGGTATTTTAAACCCGTTACTACAATTAAAGGATATGGTGGCACGATCGAAACTAAAATTTCACTCAAACCTGGGGTGACTTTTGCTGGAGATGTGTTGAATATTGGATTGGGTAGAATTGTAGTGACGGAGAATTATTCGATCGCTGGTAAACCACAGTTACGAATGGGAATTATTGCCGATACTGGTGGGGCATTTTTACCTAATTTACATCAGTTAGATTTTTTAGCAGGTGTATTTGATAACAAAGAAGATTTCGCCGCTTATACTCGCAAATTACCTGAGTATACCAAGGCATATATTCTCATCAAACGTTGAAGCAGTTGAGAGTTAAGAGTGATGGCGATCGCCAAAACGTTTGACTCGATCGAATTATGTTTTGACTGTTCCCAAATCAAAGGGGAGCATCTCACTTCTGGGTAGGTTAAATAGCCCTCATTCCCAGCCCTTCTGTCTTGTTGCGCTAAACCCTCGGCTTTGCCGAGGAGCGCGCACCGCTCCCTGAGGGAGAAGGGAGCCGGATTGAAAGTCCCTCTCCCTGAGGGAGAGGGATTTAGCGGCGTCTGCTAACGCAGAGGCTTTGCCAACGCGCACGCCTTTGTTCCCCGACGGTTTAGCGAGACAAGACAGGGTGAGGGCTACCCAACTTTCGCAGAACCCGAACATCACTGCCACAACTTGTCAGGGATGAATATGTTAGCCTAGATCTAAAGCATTTGAGCATTTGACTCTAGATGATAGTAAATCAACAGACCTTGTTACCCTCAAGTGTTCGTCAAAAGCTATTGGAACGCATTCCTCAATTGGCTTGGTTGATGACCGATCGAGGCGAAATTATCGCAGTCAATCAGCGATGGTGCGAATATCTGGGGGAGTCTGACGATAACAATCATCTCAGGAGCTTTGCAGAAATTTTACATGAGGCAGAAGGCGATTGCTTTTCATCCCTCTGGAAAGAGGCTAGCAGGTCACAGCAGCCGTTAGAAATCAAACTTCAACTAAAAAGTAGATTAGGCGATTGGGAGTGGTTTAAACTCGAAATTGAGCCAGATTGCGATGAATTGGGGCAGACGATCTGGATTGGTACGGCGATCCGATTGGGTGGTGAGGCGGCAATCCCCGATCGCCCACAATCTATCCAATTTCTGGAAGCCATACTCGCTTATGCTTCCGACGGGATTGTTGCTTGCGATGCCGATGGGCGGTTGGTATTATTTAACCGGATGGCGCAGGTATTTCACGGTTTGCCCCCCGAACCGCTGGAGCCGGAAGAATGGGCTAATTATTACGATCTCTACGATGGCGATGGCAGCAGGACTCTCACCAAGCCAGAGATTCCGCTATTTCGCGCTCTCCAGGGGGAATCAGTAGTCAATCAAGAAATGACGATTAAGCCAAATCAAGGCATCACTCGATCGCTCCTAGCTAATGCTACGGCGATTTATAGCCCGACAGGTGAAAAGCTGGGGGCAGTAGCATTGATGCGGGATATTACGGCATCTAGACAAGCCACAGTCGCTCTCCAGCAGAGCGAACAAAAGTTTCGGGCGATCTTCGATGGCACGTTTGGGATGATTGGATTATTAAAACCCGACGGGAAGATCGTCGAGATGAATCGCACCGCTGTAAAATTTGCGGGTATCGAAGACGATAATAACTGGATCGGTCGCCCCATGTGGGACGCTCCATGTTGGAGCTATTCGCCAGCAGTTCAACAGCAGTTAGAGGACGCGATCGCGCGGGCGGCAGAGGGAGAGTTTATCCGCTATGAAGTAGAATTGATGAGCGCGGGGCATCGGCTGGTACCGATCGATTTTTCACTCACGCCGATTCGCAACGATCTGGGCGAAGTCATCCTGATTATTCCTGAAGGACGCGATCGCCTTCAACTCAAGCAAGCCCAAACCGAACGCTTGTACGCCAAAATCTACAACGAACGCCTATCGACTGCGATGCGATTGGCAAAAGCAGGTGCTTGGCATTTTGATTTCCGCACCCAAACAATTGATTGGACACCAGAGTTTGAAATACTGTTCGACTATGAACCTGGCACTAGCACACAAGCTTACAGTGAATGGTTGGCGCGGGTGCATCCTGACGATCGAGTCCAAGCTGAAGCTAAATTGTACGAAACACTCGATCGCAAATTATTGGAATATCGGGATGAATATCGAATCATCTGGCGAGATGGACAAATTCGCTGGATCG
>ENA-OFCF01000127-OFCF01000127.1-metagenomes-genome-assembly--contig:-NODE-127-length-37864-cov-4.746330_pt1 | contig 37864 bp, 34 predicted proteins | sample MGYA00153387_OFCF01 | MGnify analysis MGYA00153387 | reverse complement strand
CAAGGCGAACATCCCGTACAAGGTGTCTGGCGGGCAGAGCTTTTTTGACCGGGCTGAAATCAAGGATCTGTGCTGCTGGATTCGCCTGCTGAGCAACAACAACGATGACCCGGCCTTCATGCGCTCGGTGACCACGCCCAAGCGCGGCATTGGTCACACCACGCTGGCAGCGCTCAATGCCTTTGGCGACACCTACAAAGTCAGCCTGTTCGAGTCGCTTTTCAGCAACTCGCTAGGCTCGGTGCTGCCCGCCAAGGCGCTTGGCTCGCTGCAGGAATTCGGCCGCTATCTGAACGACCTTGAATACCGTGCCAGGCGATGCGTGGGCAGCGAAGACGCGCGCATTTTCCTGACCGACTGGCTCAAGGAAATCGACTACGAAAAGCACCTCTACGACGGCGAGGACAGCGAAAAGGTCGCAGCCGCGCGCTGGAGCAATGTGATGGATTTTTGCGACTGGATGGCGCAGCGCTGTGGCGGACAAGACGATGACGAGGCGGTTGGTGGCGTGATCACCGCGCCTCTGAAAACCATGCTGGAAGTGGTGCAAAGCATTGCGCTGCTTTCAACCTTGTCTGAACGCGAAGGCGACCAGAACGTGGTGACGCTATCGACGTTGCACGCCGCCAAGGGGCTGGAGTGGCCGCATGTGGTGCTGGCAGGCGTGAACGAAGGGCTGCTGCCTTTCAAAATGGACGATGACAATGGCAGCAACACGGAAGACATTGCCCTGCGCCTGCAAGAAGAGCGCCGCCTGATGTACGTTGGCATCACGCGCGCGCAGCGCACACTGGCCGTGAACTGGCTGCGCCGCCGCAAAAAAGGCCGTGACACGATTGCCGGGCTGCCCAGCCGCTTTATTGCCGAGATGGCACTGAACAAAGAGACGGTAAAAGAAGATCCGCGTGAAAAGATCAAAGCGCTGCGGGCTGAGTTTGCGCAACGTGCGCTGGACGCTGCGGCGGTGCAAGCAACGGCCGAGGCATCACCCGTGCCCGCCTGGGAATGAGCATGAAGCTGCGACCCTTTAAGTCAATCGCTATATTTTTAATAGCTGCTTGTGCTCATATTCATTGGGCTATAGCCCAAAATAGCACCCAAAATGAGCCGAAAACAACCTGTTTGAGCCCCAAAAACATCAAAGCACCGCAGCTTTACGGTATTTGGCAAGTCACCTTCACCAACCCACCTGCTGGCCTGCCCGTCAAAGCCGTCATGCTGCTAGAAAAGCATGCAGAGTTTTCAGACAGTTTGGCAGGCATCGTCAGCCGTGATGGGGTCACAGCCAAAGGCCACACTGCCAAATCGGCACTGGCCGGTGACGTGGAAGACGGTTTTGTGATTCTGGACGAGTCCAGCAACAACATCAGTATTTCAGGTACCTGGAATGGCGAGCTGGTTCAAGCCAGTTGCGGCAGCCAGATCAAAGGCGTGTGGAAAGACACCAGCGCCAGCGCGTCGGCCGATGCGCCGGATGTGCCGTTCACGATGGTCAAACGGCCGGGCTGGTAAGCGCTGTTTTCAGGCGCACTGTAAAACGCGTGCCCTGCCCTAGCTTGCTGGCAACCTCAATGCTGCCGCCATGTAATTCAACCGATTGCTTGACAATTGCCAGGCCAAGCCCGGTACCCTCAATCGCGCCCACATTGCTGGCTCGGTGAAACGACGCGAACAGATGCCCCACTTCATCCGCAGGGATACCCATGCCTTGGTCAGACACCTCAAACACGGCGCTGCCACCTTGCGCACAAACGCTTAAGCGCACCTCACCGCCTTTGGGTGAATATTTGATGGCGTTAGACAGCAGGTTACTGAAAATATGCCTCAGTAATTTTTCGTCATACATGCCATCCGACAGGTCATTTGAAAACTCGGTGACAACTTCGCAATGGCAGTTGGCGTATTGATGTTCTGCTTCAAGAACGAGCTGCTCACACAGCGCCTTCAGGTTAAGTCGCTGCGGCTGAAACTCCAGCATGTGCGCACCCACCTGACCCAGCAGCAGAACGCGCTCCAGCATACGTGTCATGCGGTGTACGCTGGCTTCCACCATGTCGAGAATTTCGAGTTTTTGAGCTGCCGGCAAGCGGTCATTGAAATTGCGAAGCAAGTCCTGCGCAGACAGTATCGTAGCCAGTGGGGTACGAAACTCGTGGCTGGTCATGGCTACAAAGCGTGAGCGCAGCTCGTTGAGTTCTTGCTGCTGCGCCATAGCGGCGCGTGTTTCAAGTTCAGCCGTTCGACGTTGCGTGACATCCAGAAAAAATATCAGCAAGCCTTGGCCACCATCCCAAGGCACCATGATGTCGCCGAACTCCAGCCATTTCGCGTCAGCCCCTGCAAACGCCAGTTTAATTTCACATTGCTCCGGCACGCTCAAGCCAGCCAGCCGGCGTTCGATGCGGTCAGCCAGCATAGCTTGGTCGGTAGGGGAAAACCGATTGGCAACGCCCTCACGGATGATCGCAGCCTTTGTCATTTCCAAAATTTCTGTTGCTCTGAAATTAACAAACACGATACGACCGTTTTGCACTACCACCATGCCCTCACCCACATGCTCAATGACTGCTTGGTAACGGTCCTGAGATTGCTGCAAAGCCAGTACCACCGCTTGCTCTGATGCCACTTGAACCAGCGCAACTTCTTTTTCACGCCGGGCAATATTAATGCGGTCAGCCAGCGCAAATGACAGTAAAACCATTTCAAAAGAAGATCCAATCAACAAGGCGTTTGCCGTGAAGAAATTAGATGGCAGCATGCCGTAGTTGTGAACCAGCAAAATAATGATGCTGGTTAAAAAAACACCCCACGCCAGACCAAAATATCTGGCACCAGGCTGCCTGGACCGCATGCTTGCAACCCAAGCCACCACAATTGAAACCAGGCCCAACAGCGCAAGCCAAGTCACCATCAAAGTGGCTATACGGTGCGGCACAACTAGCGACAAAAAGCCTGTAGCAACCCAGCATAAAATCTGGAGCCTGAGCAACACATCCAACCGCGGTAATGTCCTGCGGCTAGACAAGAAGCTGCGCGCAAACCAAATGCCAAAGATTGAACTTAAGGCATAGGCCACGTGAATGGATTTGGTGTTCCACCAGACAGCATCTGGCCATAAAAACTGCGCGCCCAAGCCTGCATTGGCTGCCTGAGACAAGCCGACACTGGCGGCAAAAGCAACATAGATCAAATAGGCTCGGTCACGGATAGCGAAAAAAAGTAGCAAATTGTAGGCAACCAAACCAATGAGCAAGCCGAAATACAAACTGAAAACAGAGTAAGTTTGCTGATCACTTTTCCACAGCGCAGCAGGCTGCCACAACGTAGTGGGAGCCGTCACGTTGCCCTGCGATGCGATGCGCAAATAGAGCAGCGACGAGCCACCCGGCAGCAAGTCAAGTGGCTTGACGTGATGCCGATGCGGAACCGGGCGCTCTAAAAACGGTAAAAAATCGCCACCGCTTTGGCGCTTGTACACGCCGCCTGCATTTGACAAGTACACATCAAGTTGGTCAAGCGGAGGATTGGCGACTTGCAGCATCCAGCGGCTGGGCGCATCCGGCTTGGTTTGCAGTTGCACACGCAGCCAGATGGCTGAATTCGTTGCGCCAAAATTGGTTGACAAATCTCCCTTTGCTGCAGGCTTGAACCTGGTTTGAACGTCCGCTTGCATAACATCTTCAAGCGACAACTTCGCACCAGCATCTTCAAAAATGTCAAATGAACTGGACAGTGAATAGCTGTCACTGTTGCCGATGACCACTGAGGCAGTTTGTGCAAAAGTTGTCTGCGGTCCCAGCACCAGCATCAACATCAACATCAGCGTCAATATTCCGCCCCAACTGCACCAACCACGCCGCAAGCCACACAGGCAGACCATCAAGGTGCAAAGTTGTTGGAACACTACACACGCATTTTCATAAGACAGTTAGTTTAGGCGGAAACTTTCAAGTAACTTCGCATCACTTGGGGGTCGCGTCTCCGGCAAGGTCACGACCCCAATACTTATACCTATCTATCCGTTAACTATCTGCCGTCCGACCGCTATTTGTACACTGTTTCAAGCGTTGGATCATCCCTGACCACAATCGTTTTAGTGACCGAGCCCTTGCATCCCATATCCGCAAGATTGTCGTTTCCAATCGCATGTACAGTCACGGTCACAAAAGTCTTGTCGCCACTGCGCCACTGCGCCACTGTATTTGACCTGCTCCTGCTCATCAGAAACGCCGGGCACGTGTACCGCAGGCGTATAGACACTTGCACCCGCCACTGTCCTTGTCACCCGGTAGCTACATTGGCGGCCTGTGATGACTGGCGTAATTTCCAGGATGCCATTGTCATGCGCCGGGTTGAATATGCTTCCCATAGCCATGGCGACGTGATGCCCGTACGACTTAAGCTTTACATCAGTGATTGTGCCGGGACTGTAAAGCAAAGAGAACTTTTTATCTGCCTGGGATCCACAACTCTGGCCAGCCAGACCATCATCAAGAGAAGAGGATTTGGCATGCAAGGTATAAATGCCTGGTTCAAACGCAGCCAGTTTTCCGGCGGGAATAGTTTGCGATGCCGAAAACTTCGAACCGGTCAAAATGGGTTTGCCCTGCCCGCCGCTGTTGACCAGAAAAAGTGTCCAGCCGCACTGCTGCGTGGGGTCATTGCCATTGTTGATGTTGCCCATGATGGCGACCTCCAAGGCTTCGTCCTGGCGCGCGGAGTCGTCTTTTCCGCTTGTCAAGCTCTTGACGTACATGCCGGTGATGTAGGGCTGCACGGAGGGTTTGGGGTAGGTAGTTACAACCAGACTGGCGGCGTTGACTTCGCAAGCGGGGCCGAAGAAAAGCTTGGGCAAGCCGGGGGAAGCCTGAATGGTGTATTTGTTTTCCTTCGCAAGATCAGGAAACTTCATATTGACAGTTATGGGAAAGTTTTTGACATCAACCTCTTGGTCAGCGGGCCCGGGAGATTCGTTAACTGACAGCCTCAGCACACAATTGCTACCCGTACCATTAATGTTGATGGCTACATTCATGCCACCCGGTGCGATCATGATCTTCGGGTGTGGCGTGGTCAATGACGTTGCCCTGTTGGCCAGCGTCGTGATGCCCGCTGCTGCGCCCGGCCCGGCCGGGGTGGGCTGAGCCGCTCCAGCGCCCGCCCCCGCCGCTGGTTTGCCGCTGCCCTGAGGGGCGGCCATGATCTTGGTCGAAGAGGTCTGCGAGCCAAGGCAAGCCTTGTAATTGCCCCAGGCAAAGCCGCCGACCGTTACCGAATAATTCCCAGCGGCTTTGTAAGTCCGCTCTTCAATGAATTGCTTGGGGGTGGTGGCTTTCGTGAGCGTGAAATTTTTTGCCGCGGTGCCGTCACTGAACTCCATGCGTGCACCACAACTGAATGTTTCGTTGTTGTAGTAACCCACCGCGAAGATGTGTTTGACGGTGATCGCTGCATTTCCTGCGGCAAGACTGCTGACGTGCGGCATGGCTGTTGCCGCATCTAGCGTGCCAGCCCCTGCACTGCCTCCCGCTAACAGCGCCCAGGTCATACAGCAAAGCGTTTTAACGATGAGGTTTTTCATGGCATTTATCCTGATCAGGTAAACAATTGGACGGTCGGTGTATTTATTGCACAGCGAGCGTGACATTGACATTGCCAGTGCAACCCTCTGTACCGACGGCAGACCACTTGTAAACACCAGATGGTGTTGCGGCAATCATCTGCAAACTTATCGGGAATGGGCTTTGCACGCTGCTGGCTTTGGGCACCACCGGATACTGGTTGGCAATCGTGTTTCCCTGCGCATCCAGATTGACGTAACTCAGGTGGAATTTGCAATTGCCGGTTCCGGCAACTGACAACAAAGTGGGGGCGCCGACAGCAAGCGCTCCTGCAGGCGCGCCTGTGATGGTTTTGCCAGAAAGGGTGAGTCCGGTCAATTGACCCGGTATGGCGGGAGCGTCACCGGGTTTACCGGGAGTCATCACCTTGCCCGGCTGACCGGACAGCAACGCACTGGCGCTACCGACCGGACCTGCCCCCTGAGGCTTCGGGTTGATCACCTTGATACCCACCGGCTTCAGGTTGCCAGCGGTTTTGCACTGGCCGTGCGCCGTCACGGTAGCGCTGTAGTTTTTGAATGCCTCAAAAGATGACATGGCACCAGTGCCAAAAATGTAATTGCCAGCAAAAGGGAGTTCGCCCGAAAAATCTGCTGTGCTGCCGTCACCGCCTGCAACCGTCAGTTTGCAGTGTCCGGTGCCGGCAAAGCTGAACAAAAGCGGCTTACCCGCATCAACCTCGTTTACTGCGGCAGAAAATCCCTTGAGCGCCCCCGGCACCACAACTTTTGCACTAATGCCCGGAGCACCAATGACGCTGCTGCGCACACCCGTGGCCTGGTCAGTGGCGTGCGCTGCCATCGTCACGCCAGCAACAGTGAAATACACTGCGGAGGCAGACATAAATTTCAATTGAGCGATCATTTTTAAGCCTTTAAGGTGTGCTTTTAAACTCTTGACAAAGAAAAAAAATGCAAGAGTGCGAATTGAACGTAGCTTTAAGCCAATGATTACAAGTGCTGTCAACTATTAGCTACCGTTTTCATATCCTTGCAGACGATGAAGCATCTGCCTGCCGCACAGGCAACAGCAGGATTTGCATTCGGCCTATTGGGGGATGCTTGCAACCTGAAACTTTGTACCGTCGCCCAGCACATTAGTTAAGCCGCCCGAACCGATTCCCAAGCAGGCTTCCCTCTCCGCTTGGGTCTGCGGAACGCCGCCCTCTGTCATGGAAATACGAACCACGTAATTGCCTGACTCAGTCAAAGTAAAAGTGCTGACTCGTGGCCATGCGCCTGTAGCGACTTGGGTAGGGCCAACCTTGTAATAGCTGCCGTTTTTCATGATCACGATAGCTGCAGGACATTGGGTTTCGTTGCCAGACCCGCTTACCTTGACCGTCAAGGGCGTGCCGACGGTGAGATTTGTGGAAGACAGCAGCAGGCTGGTGATTTTGGTGTGGGCTACCTTGATGCTCGGATTGGCTTGCACCACCGTTGGTGGAGCGGTGGGAGAAGTCCGGGTCTGGGTGGCTGGCGGCAGCTCCCTGCCGGGCGGGGTATGACCTGTTGCAGCAGCGGCAATCAATGGGAAGGCCAGTGCGAAAATGCTGATGGGTGTAAGGTTTTTATTCACGATAAGCTTTCTTGGGTTGTTGTTTCAAATGGGATAGAAGTCAAGTCAGGCAATGCCTGGAAAAATACCCTTCGTATTTCTTACTGAACGGTAAAAGTTTTTGGACCAGCATCAGGGCCCAGACTGCAAGAGTCGTAGTCGGTGTTGTTCGGCGAAATCAGCACCGAGTAAGTACCCGGTGCGGCATAGATGTGTTGCTCGTCAGAGCCGGGTTGAATCGGGCCTGCTGCGGTTTTTTTGCTGGTGCCATCACCAAAATGCAGCGTGTATGAGCACATGGCCTTGGGGTTGCCGCCGCCATCCCATTTGGTACTGATCAAGCGCGCCATCGGGTTAGCCACTGGAGTGACGACCAGCTTGGTCATGCTCGAAGGTGGCAGCGCCTTGGGTGGTTTGACTGTGTAAGCTACGGTGATGGGGGCATCACTGATGCACGGGTTGCCGCCGTAGCTTTTGGGCGTAACTGTGGCCGTGTAATTACCTGCTTTGGCAAAGACTTGATTGATGGTGCGCCATGCGCCGTTGTCAGCCAGCATGTTGTCAAACGTTGTGCCGTCACCCCACACCACTTTACCGCCACATATTTTGCCAGCACCCAGGTTGATACCGTCAAATTTCATTTGCACCTGTTCAAGCGCCGTGATGTCCAGCGATAGAAACTTGGCCGATGTGAGCTTGGTGACAGCTACTGGTGCGGGCACTGGTGCGGAAGCGGGCATTTGCGGCTTGGAAGGCGTTGCAGGTAGCGTGGTCTGTACTGGCTTGCCTTGAACGGTGACGTTGTTAATGGAGCCAGCTTCGCGCTGCTTGCCTTCAGCCGGCTTGTCAGCGGCTAAGGCTTGTGTGCTAAATGCGATAACGGCTAAGACTGACAGTGAACTAAGTGAACGTTTCATGATGATCCTTGATGAGAGTGAGAGTGAGAGCGATTGATGGGGGCTCTGCGGTTGGTAAGTCGGCGTTTTCAATACGGAGGTTCAAACCGTGTCAGTTTTATTCGCAGCTCTTATCAAGACGCGATTTTCTGATTGGCCAGGCAACCCATACGGTTCCAGCTTTCCTTGAAATAACTGGTGCCCCATTTCCAGTCCTGGGTTGCTTTCGGGCATTTGACGAGCGGCTGGGGAATCGAGTCATAAACAACGGACCCATTACCGGTGCCGTGTTTCCAGCCCGATGGCGCATCAGGGATCACCTTGGGTGTGCAGGTCAACTGGCCGGTTTGCTGGTTGCGGCTGTTGGTGTAACCATCAGCACAGGTGGCATCTGTCTTAATGCACTGGGACTCGCCTTTAGCAACGTCCATGCCCTGTGTATTTTTGACATACGGCACTGGACAAATCGTCTCGTCAGTCATCATGACAATACCTGCCATGGCAGCAGGTCCAGTCGGCATGGTTGCTGCCGCTTGCGCACCAGCAGTACCAGGCTTGCCCGTTGCAGCCGCCGGCACCGGTACCGGTGCCGGTGCCGCTTTGCCGTTAACGTAAACAATGAGCTCTGCCGAGCCCCCGCATTTAGGGTTCAGTGATGGGCTGCCGATGGCTTTAAGCTTGTAAGTACCCGCTTTGCCAATGGTTTTTTCCATCTGACCACCGCTGCCAGGCTGGGTGTTGATCAACATGTTGTCTGAAGGTTCGCTACCACCACCAGATATCACTTCGTAAACCAGGCGCATGCCGCACTGGCCTGCGCCAGTCGACGTGATTTTGAATTTGGCTTGCTCACCCGGAACCGGGTTCGCCGGGCTGCTGGTGATGCCGGTGATGGTGCCAACCGCGTGCGCAGCGCCACTTATGCCGATAAACGTAACCAGGCAGAGTGTGATTTTTTTAAGTGTGAAGTAGTTTTTCATGATGATTTTTGAGATGGGTTGGTGATGCGTATTGACAGTCAGCAATTGCATCGCCACGAATAGTAAAAGTGGCGGTTGCGGAATTAAGTCGTAAGGACTGTCAATCAGGTTCAATGCTGTTTTTGCAGGATTGGTGCGCTGCCACTTGAATCGGCAGCCTGTGCTGGCTGCGCTTCAATAGCACCTAGCTGCATCACACTGGCCAACAACTCATAAGTCGTGGCCCAAGCCTCGCTAACGGCAGGCGTAAACTTTTCGGCGAGGCCTTTCTCCAACGTCCAGAGCAGGGCACTACCCACGGTGTCGTAATGCTGTTTTCGGACACCATAGCGAACATGACGGGCACCCAATTGGCGTACCACAGGTACCAGTGCGTCCAAGTCATCCAGACTCTTGACCGCAGAGTCGAGCATGACCATCAGCATGCGGCTTTGATGCGCCAAGTCGCCTTTGAACATTGGACGAAGGGATGGATCGAGAATGAAGAGGCGTTTGTAAAACATTTCGCCTACATCGGCTGACAAGGGTCGCACCATAGCGAATGATGACTGCACCAGTTGGATTTGCTCTGAGTTCATGGGTCTTGTTTCCTAGTGAATAAACTTGTTGGACTAACTACTGCACCCAAGATGCGTGCCACAAAATTTATTCAATGAAATCAAGGACTTATAAACTCAAGGCTCAACCCATTTGTCTGCGTGTGCAGACAGGTTTTGTGAGCTCCATAAAAAACCTATTGAGATCATGCCTTCAGCTTGTCTGCATCGGCAGACAGCTGACTGTCAAACTTTAAAACCGGACGACTCGATGTCATGGCGCGCCAGCAAGGCATAAAAATCGGTGCGATTACGCTTCGCCAGTTTGGCAGCTTGCGCCACATTACCATTGGTCATTTTCAGTAACTGTGTCAGGTAGCCACGCTCAAACTCTTTACGTGCTGCATCAAGTGACAAAAGCTCTGCACCCTGACTGGTCAGCGCATTTTCTACCAGCGATAACGGTATCAGTGTGCCGGTGGACAACACGACACATTTTTCCACCACATTCTGCAATTGCCGCACATTACCCGGCCAGGCGGCTTTACCCAGCAGTTCGAGGGCACCGGGTGCAAATGCCGTCAGTGTTTTGACATACCGCTGCGCCAGGCTGCGCATGAAATGATTTGCCAAAATGGCAATGTCTTCACGGCGCTCTGCAAGTGGTGGTAGCGTGAGACCCACAACATTCAGGCGGTAAAAAAGATCTTCCCTAAAGCGCCCAGCCGCCACTTCATCTTCAAGCTTGCGATTCGATGCAGAGATTATGCGCACGTCCACTTTGTGAGGCTTGGCTGCACCCACAGGGCGCACCTCACGTTCTTGCAAAACGCGAAGCAATTTGACCTGCATTGCTAAGGGTAAATCAGCAATCTCATCGAGAAAAATAGTGCCCTTGTGCGCGCTGGTAAACAGGCCGTCGCTGTCGCGTATAGCACCTGTGAACGAACCTTTGACATGGCCAAACAGTTCTGACTCGACCAGATTTTCAGGAATAGCCCCGCAGTTCACAGCCACCAGCGCCTGGCTGCATCGCGCACTGGAGGCGTGCAGCGCGCGCGCCAAGAGCTCTTTGCCCGTCCCGCTTTCGCCGTGGATTAACACCGACGCATCGCTTTGAGCCATGAGCCGGGCCTCGGCTAACAGCTTTTCCATGCGCGGGCTGCGCGTGATGATGGCTTCACGCCAAGCCTCACCCGGCATTTCTCCAGGCATGTCTGCGCCGAGGGCTGAAGAAACTTCCAACGCCCTGTTCACCTCGCGCATCAGGTCAGCTCCTTCGAAAGGTTTGGTGACGTAACCAAACACGCCGCGCTGCATGGCGTTGACGGCATCGGCAATCGTGCCATTGGCGGTCAACATCAAAACGGGCAGCAATGGCAAGCGCCGGTGAACGGCTTCAAATAATTGCAGGCCGTCCATGCCGGGCATTCGCAGATCGGTAATCATCAGTTGAGGCGTTTCAACATCAAGCGTGGCAAGCGCCATCACGCCACTAACAGCTTCAATGGTTATGTGTCCTTCGTATTGAAGGCGCATAGACAGCAGCTTGAGCAAGGAGGGGTCATCGTCAACGATCAGGATACGGGCCATATAAACCTGTTGAATTCAGTTTGCCTGACATGACGGCTGAACTGTCGGGAGTGATTGTGGAGGTATTGACTGTAAGGCTTGCTGCTAGCATAACGGTTGCGGTGCAGTACGCTTATCGCTGTTATGTCGCAGCTGGTTTTCATGGTCGGTCATCGCGCAAGGCAGCGCTAATTTGAATCAAGCCGCAGCCAAACACGGGATCAAGCCCTTTTTCACCCAAGTCTTTTGCGCTTCGGCAAAGCTGCCGCAGCAATGATTGGGCGTTGTGTTGCGGCTGCTGCGCTATCAGCCGTGCGCTGGCTGCTGTCACTACACCAGCCGCAAAAGAAGTACCGCTGACGTAGTGGCCCTCACCCGCATCGGGAACCCACAGGTCAACACCCGGGGCAGCCAGTGTGACGTAGGTACCCTGATTAGCCAGGCTGTAGACCATGTCCTGGGCGTCGGTTGCCGTGACAGCTATCACACCAGGGTAGGCCGCCGGGTATGCAGGCTTTGCGCCGGGCCCGCCATTTCCCACAGCAGCTACAGCAATCACGGGCAATTGCGCCAGCCTGACAAACGCCCTGGCCATTACCGCATCACCTTGCCCACCCAAACTGAGGTTAATGACATGGACTTTTTCAGACAGCAGCCAGTCCAGTGCACGGATCAAGGCACTGCTGCTGGTCATGTCAGTTTGCCCGACTGAACGCATGATTTCTGCCGAGTACAAACTGGCCTGTGGTGCAACACCCAAAAAGCCAGCCGAACGGTCTTGGCCTGCGATCAATGTGGCAATCGAGGTGGCATGTTCGGACGATGCCGGAGTCTCTGTCGTTGCCAAAAAATCTTTCCGGAATATTGTGGTGCCTGACAGTGCTGCAATGGATGAGACGGGCCCGTCAATCATTCCAATGCGAATACCTGTTAAGGCTGCAATCGGATAGTTTGTCTGCGGTAAATCAATTTTTAGTGGTAAATATATACGCGGCTTGACTTGCTGAAAGGGCCGATAGCGGGTGTTGAAGTCAACGGCCAGACCCGGATAGTCTCGAACCAGCTGGTCACGAAATTCAGCAGTTTCAGTTTGGGTTGTAAGTTGAAAAACGGCAACCACGCCTCCCAAGTGTTCAAGTCTGGAGCTGCTGACGGGTTGAATGTGGCGGTCTCTGACCAATGTTGCGAGCGCGGTTTCAGCCGCGTCAAGGCTCTGCCAATAGACGATTACCTCATCGGGTTCCCGGTTGATAACGGTCGTAGGGGGCGGAGGCAGCAAAGGGACACTGGTACCTGTCATCGGGGTTAACGCGCTGACTGGAGGCCCCACAAGAGGCATCACTTGTAGCGCTGTCGTTGGCGTAGTGATGGGTGATGAGCGGAGGGGTGCAGGTATTGCCAAAGGCAGACCCATGGCATCGCGCGCAGCACTGGCGGCAGGAGCAGACGCAGGCGTGGGCGCTACAGATTTGACTTGTCCGGGCACTACTTTCAGATGTCCTGGCGGTGGCACGAAGTCAGGCAAGCGCGCCCCCCCAGCAGCAGGTTTTGCCGGACATTGCAACCCGACAGCACGGTAACGGGTGCAGTCCACATCGACTTGTGCGAATACGTCGGCCATCCAGACCATTAAGGTCAAACCAGAAAATAAAAGCAGCCGCATTGCAGTCATGTGCTACCGGAGCACGGCAGGTGCGCGACTCGGCAGCAAGACAATTGACTCGATTGCCGACTGGTCATTGCGTAGTTTTGCAAGTGCCGCCGCACCTTGACCATCAGGTACGCGAATTACATACACACCCAAAGCTCCGGGCCCCGCCACTATGTCGCCATGCACGCTGGCCAGCAGACTGCGTATTTGAATCTCGGTGGCTTGCGGTTTAAACGTGATTTGCAGCAGCGTGCTAGCCGCCGGTGTACTGGCCGAAAGTGGCGTCAAATGCTGGGGGGGTAGATGGTTGAGCAAAGCCCCAATGATCGCCGTTTGGGTCAATACCACTGCGGCAGCCAAACCTGCAGGAACCAAAGAGTTACGCGGTCGCTCCAGCCAAGCATTTAAGCGCTTGCGGAATGGCAAGACACTTACCTTGCCTGACTGTTGGGCCCGTACCAAAGCCAGCAAGTTGTTCAACCCTGCATCAGGCGAACGCTGCGCAGCCTCATCTGGCAAATTTTGAATTTGCTCGCGCAGCTGCCTGAGCCAAGTGACTTCATTGGTCACAAGGGGTGAACGATCAATCAGTCTGTCAATGTCCCACTGCGTAGAAACATCCAGCGTACCGTTCACGTACCACGGCAACAATTGCCTGAGTTCAGTTTCGCTGCGCATCAGACACCCCACCACAATGCAGTCGGTGGTGGCTTGGGTGTTTGCCAAATTTGCTTTTCCAGGCACTCCTTCATTTTGCGACGCGCGTGAAAAAGTCGCGTTTTGACGGTGTTCTCCGGGCAAGATTGAACCAGTGCTATCGCGGCTAATGGGGCATCTTCGTAAAAAACCAAATACATGCATTCGCGCTGCGAGTCTGGCAGAGCCTCCAGACACAGGGCGACTTGGTTATCGCGTTGCTTTTCAGCAATCATTTCATACACCGAAGGCGTGCTGTCTGCTACCGCATCGGCGTCATCACACAATGCTTCAGTAATATCTTTACCTCGCGTACGAAGTTTGTCGAGCGTCTTGTGGCGTGCAATGCCCAGCACCCAAGTTGTGACCATGGAACGACCCGCAAACCGGTAAGCGCTTCTCCAGACTTCGTACATTGTTTCCACAACTACTTCCTCGGCAGCCTCGGGCTGACTCAATCGGCGTAGCGAAAAGGCGTAAATCGTCCGGCTCAATCGCTTGTAAAGCGTTGACAGGGCGGCCTCATCGCGCTGCGCTATCTGATCCATCAAACAGCACAACTCACTGTCAAGTTGTGCTGCCGGGTTTAAATCTGCCTGCATGGCAATCAAACCCACGTCCGGTCAAAAGATTTGCTGTCTGTTGAACCGTTACCCATGAGTCGGTAATAAGTCACAGCTGGTTCAATATGAAGAGAACAATGATGCGTGGTCAATGAGACGCTCACGGCACACTGACAGTCTGTGTCACGACCTGCGCAGTCCCAGAGGGTGTTGTAGTGTCTGTGAAAGATACGGTAATGGTAGTTGTCGGGCAAATTTCAAGTGACGTTGGGTTAGACGGTGCGGCCGTGCCGCAGCCCACGCCCCCAGCCGCTTTGGAAAAATTCACGGTTGTCACCCGAAACTGCGACGAACCCGGCGTCACGGCAGGCAAGGTCAGCACCAGCGTGTCGCTGGCGGGTGCTGGCGAGGTAAGCACGACGTTGACGGATGCAGCGCCCACACGGTCAGGGTCGGTAACAGTAATTGTGAACGGCAATGCGTTTTGTCCAGACAGTATGGCTGCGCCTGCATAGGTCGCGCCGCCATTGACGACTGACAAGGTTGCCAGCGTTTTTGCCGCACCGCTTGAATTGGTTGTGTTGGTTGTATTGGTTGTATTACCCTTGGTGCTGGCGCTGGTGCGCTCCAGCATACTGCCGCCTGTGATGGCTGCAAACGTCCATCCGCCCTGGCCAAGATGCAGCAATACCGTGCTGCGACCCGTGACCAGTTTTGGCGTGAAGTTAGGCAGTAGCAGACAGCGTTTTTCCCAACTGGTTTGCAGCACCGCCAAATCCGGGCCTGCTTGCACCTTGGTGTTCAACAGCGTTACGCGTATTTGCTTGCAATCGTTATTTTCTTGAGTGATGTTGTCCAGTAATTGCTGGTAACCAATCATGGATGGATCAAGCTTCTGGCGGAGCAATGCAATATTGCCCGCCTCAAAAGCGCGAAGAAATTCTTCAAATGCTTTGAGCGCTTTGTTGCCATCTTCCAGCTCACCAATTTTGGGTTTGCCATTGCTGTCAGTGCCCTTGCGCACATTGTCTTTTTGCTTGTCTTCCAGCTTCTGCTCGCGCGAGTCCTCAAGGATTTTCTTGTTCTCTTCAATAATTTTTTCATTTTTGGTCACTAGGAAAAAAGCTGGGATGACTGCCAGTAATGCCGGCGGTTGAGAACCTCCTTTGGGTGTAAAAGCTGACTGCCCAGGCAAGATCGTGACCTTACCAAGTGGCGTTACCATCTCGGTTTCACCGCTATTGACTTTGTCATAGGTTCCCGCGCCATCGCCATCGCCAATGACCAGCGTTTCGTGGTCAGTACCGCGAATGCCAATCGTCGTCGTAGACGTTCGAACAGCATACTTTTGCGGATTGTTTTTACCGATCCAACCGGTGATGGATCGAAACGAACCGCGCAACAGGCGAAACGCGGCAACATCATCCAGCCCACCATCAGCCTTGTAAGCCTCAATGCGCAGAAAGGTGTTGGCACGCATGGCGATCAGTCCGTTGTCGTCCATATGGACATGCATTTCACCGTCGCGACCAGTCGCAATGGCTTCACCTGCTTCAAGGCGCTCACCTTTAACAGGTATCCTTAATTGACCTGATGCAGACGTAACGCTGACGTTACCCTCCAGAAAGTCAATCCGTCCAGCTGCATGGGCGTTGTGTAAAAAAATACCCATTGCAAGAACAATGGCCTTTTGCGATACGTGGGTTGTGTTCATACTGATCTCTGTAGTTACAAAAGCGAAATGAAGAAGGTCGTTCTCGGTTGAGTCGTCAAATAGTTGTAGAAAGTTCAACGCAAAATCATTGCATTAAAAATTAATGTTCACCTGAAGACCGGCCACATTTTCTTTGGATGCCAGCAGCGCATCATCAATGTTGCGGTGGCTGTTACGAATATATATTTTTAAGGTATTTTTTGGCGTGATGTTGTAAGTTGCGTCCAGCTGAAAAGCCCGCAATCGAAGATTGGCATTACCGTTGGGTTGCGTGGTTTCTCCTGCAGTCACCAAGAAATTGACGCTTCCCCACCCAGCACGTTTAGCAATAAATGCCAAGGTATGGCTGGTGTTGGTGGTTTGCCCGCCCGCCATCAGGCGCTGCGTTTGTGCGCCAGCAGTAAACTTGATAGCGGCATTCCAGCTTGCAGCCAGGTCTGGCAAAGCGTTCGAAAAATTGCGTCCCAGGTTAAAGGACCAGGCATCATTGAATGAATCACTGCCTGGTGACACCTCACTCACCACTTTGCCATTGCCTATGCTAATTCCGCTGCTCCAGGTGCTGGATACGTAGTTAAGCACTGATGAAAAATCACTGTTTTTTGAACGCTGTTCTGCCGAGTTGATTGACTGGGATACGGCTTGCTGCATCGCTACCGTCCAGCCTGGATAATTCGGCCCGAAATTTACACTGGCGCGTGTCGACAAAGCATCCGTATCAACAAATGTTGATTCAAAACCTGTAACTGCTCTTGTCGATTGCCTGGAGCGACGCAAGTCACTGCCTACAGTAATCCATGAAGCGGCTGTCCATTCCGTGCCTGCATAGGCTTCGCGCACACCAGGCTGTGCAGATGCAGACAGTGATGTGTAGCCCGTGGAAATATCATGGTAACCACCACGAAAACTGATACCGTCGCCGCGCCAGTTGGCGTCCACAACCATTGCACGCCCTTGGCGGTCTGAGGTGCCATCGTCTTCGTAGCTACTGCCAGCGGTTTCCCCTGTCACACTGAATTGATCTTTTTGGTACTGAAAACCTCCCGTTAATGAGCGTGACTTGCCGCGCGCTGCTGTAGGCATTTGTGCCATTACTGTGGTGGGTTCGCGCTCGGATGAGCTTTGTGTGGTCAGGTAGGTTTTGAGCGACGTGCCAAACATTTTTTCGACCTTGATGCCGTGAACATCTTTAAGGTATTGGGTGCGCGGTACTTTGTTGTCCAGCGCCTCCCAGCTTTCTGCTACGAGACCCGTGAAACCATATACCGTTACGTCGTTGAACTGTCGTTGTCCAAACATGCCACGCAGCCCTAGAGCTGTGCTCAAGCTGGAAAAATTTGGCGCTACATCACCCAGCATGAACAGATAGCCCTCACCAGATCGACCCAACTGAAAGTTGTTGATTTGATAGCGACTCTGGCTGAGTACTGACAGGTCATTGCTCTGCGTCGCGCCAAGCTGGAAATAGTTGACCGTTTTATTTTTTTGAATGACACGTAGGTCGCTAGTGAACGAATTTTTGAAGAAAGTCCCAGTAGCTTGTGACGTGTTAATTGGACCAGCGGCTGACCAAATGTTGTTGTTATACACATCAACAGCTACGCCACCTGTCCAGTCAATTTGTGTGCTGCCGTCTTCAACGCGCTTGAGCGCGGGCCCCGCACCGCCTGGATTGCTTTGCTGCCAGGATTGAATGACTTGATCATTAGGTAAAACCAGAACTGGAGCTTCTTGCTGTGCGTGAGCATGTTCGCTGCACAACAAGATGCTTTTCACAATGCCGAGCCACACTAAATTTTGAAAAACATTTTTTTGAGTCATATTGTTGGCAAACAGATAAGTAGCTCATCTGTACCCAATATGTATGCCAACAAGAAAATTCAATGGAATCAACTAGCTAGGTATTTTTGCAACAGCAAATTTGTCTGCTCCAACAGACATTTATCAATGCAAATAGAATAAAGTGCAACAAAATCAACACGTTTTGCTGTCGTTGGAATCAGACATTTTTTGCCGTGCAATTAGCTGTGTGGCCGGGCTGGTGACCTACAGCCTGCACCGCTGCATCGTCGTATGCTGGTGCGATGTATGAACCCGATGCATTTACCTTAGGCTGCATCATCGTCGGCGCGCTGCTTATCGCCAAAACACTTGGCAGCTCTTTTATCAACCGACTGCCGCTCAGCGCCGCCATGTTGTACTTGGCGGTCGGCGTGGCGATTGGCCCCTGGGGCTGGGGGCTGCTCAAGCTGGACGCTTTTAAAAACACCGTGCTGCTGGAACGGCTGACCGAGGTGGCGCTGCTTGTCTCGCTGTTCACGGCGGGCATGAAGCTGGAGTTACCGCTCAAGGACAAACGCTGGCGCATTCCGGTGCAACTGGCCACAGTGTCGATGCTGATAACCGTTGCGGCGATTGCTGCTGCTGGCGTGTGGCTTTTAGATTTGCCATTAGGCGCGGCAGTGCTGCTGGGCGCTATTTTGGCCCCCACCGACCCGGTGTTGGCGTCTGATGTGCAGATGGCCAACCCAGGCGACCGCGACCGCCTGCGCTTTGGCTTGACGGGTGAAGGCGGGCTGAACGACGGCACGGCTTTCCCATTAGTCATGTTGGGGCTGGGGCTGCTGGGTGTGCATGAACTGGGCAATATGCAGTGGCGCTGGTGGGCGGTGGATGTGCTGTGGGCGGTTATTGGCGGCTTGGCTTTGGGCTATGCCATGGGCACGCTGGTGGGCCGGGTCATCATTTACTTGCGCACCCAGCGACGTGAGGCGCTGGGCTCCGATGAATTCATCGCGCTGGGGCTGATTGCGCTGACGTATGGCGTTGCCCTGCTGACGCTGACTTACGGATTTTTGGCGGTGTTCGCGGCTGGCCTGGCGCTAAGACGCATCGACGAACCGGACGCAGCCGCGTTACCGCCACCTGCGGCCGGGCTGACGGAGTCAGAGCAAAAAGCCAGCGGCAGCCATGCGCCCGCCCACATGATGCGGCAAGTCGAACGCTTCAACAGCCAGCTGGAAAGCTTTGCTGAAGTCGCCATCGTGCTGGTAGTAGGGGTGCTGTTGGCTACCGTCAAATTCCGCTTTGAGGTGCTGTGGTTTGTGCCGCTGCTGTTTTTGGTGATTCGCCCGGCAGCAGTGGCCATTGGCCTGCTGGGCACGGATGCCAAACCCGCCCAGCGCCGTTTGATGGCCTGGTTTGGCATTCGCGGCATAGGCTCCTTATATTACCTGCTTTATGCCATCAGTCACGGCCTCAAACCCGAGCTGGCGCAGCTGCTGCTGTCAATCACACTGGCTGTGATTGTGGCGTCAGTCATTGCGCACGGCATATCGGTCACGCCGCTGATGAAGCGTTACGAAGCGGGTAAAAAAAAGTTTAAGGATGTTCGGGGGTAGGACTGATACGGCTTTGTTCAATGTCACCGGATAATAAGAACAAAGTCCTGATCCGATCTGACAACCTTTAATTGCGTCTGAATACGTTTGAACCCCCCAACAAACACTGCTGACAACACTTGCGTGTTAAGGCTGAATGGCGTCGCCTGCACCCGCGGTACCCGCAAGCTGTTTGGCGACATCACGCACAGCGTGATGCCGGGACAATTGCTGCGCGTGCAAGGGCCCAATGGCGCGGGTAAAACCAGCTTGCTGCGGATGCTCTGCGGTTTGCTGGCGCCCACCGAAGGCCATGTGCTGTGGTGCGGTAAAAAGTTAAGCGATCAGCGGGAGAATTTTGGCCACAGTCTGGTGTACCTGGGCCACGCCGCAGCGTTAAAAGATGAGCTGTCGCCCTTGGAAAACCTGCTGGATGCCTGCGCGCTGGGCGGCCAAAGGGCAGAAGCATCAGCGGCACTGGCAGCGCTCAAGGCCGCAGGCTTGCGAGGCCACGAGCGCATATCAGCACGCCGCCTGTCTCAAGGCCAGCGCAGGCGCAGCGCACTGGCGCGGCTGGCATTGAGCCAAAACACCCCACTGTGGGTGCTTGATGAGCCCTTCAATGCACTCGATACGGTTGCAACGGCCTGGCTGTCAGGATTGATCGAAGCACATTTGCAGCGTGCCGGCATGGTGGTGCTGACCAGCCACCAGGATGTGATGCTGAATGCCGCACAGCAACAGGTCTTGACGCTGTGACAAACCAGAGTGGTTTGCTGGATGGCTTTAAAACAGTGTTCAGGCGCGACCTGCGGGTGGCGCTGCGGCGGCGCAGTGATACTTTTTCTACACTGATCTTTTTTGTCATGGTGGTCAGCCTGTTTCCCCTCGGGGTCGGGCCTGAGCCGCAACTTTTGCGAACCATGGCGCCAGGCGTGCTGTGGGTAGCGGCCATGCTGGCATCCATGCTGTCACTGCCGCGTTTGTTTGCCGATGACCACAGCGACGGAACTTTAGAGCAGATGCTGCTGTCCACCCATTCGCTGCCCTGGCTGGTGCTGGGCAAAACGCTGGCGCACTGGGTTGGCTCGGGACTGCCTTTGGTGTTGCTGTCACCAGTGCTGGCTTTGCAGTTTGATTTGTCTGCGTCGGGTACTGGGGTGTTGATGCTGTCTCTGCTGCTGGGCACGCCTGTTTTGAGCCTGGTGGGCGCGATGGGCGCGGCGCTGACGGTGGGTTTGCGTGGCTCCAGTGTGCTGCTGTCACTGCTGGTACTGCCACTCACGATTCCCGTATTGATTTTTGGTGCGGGCGCGGTGGAGGCCCACAACGCGGGGCTGGGCGTGTCGGGGCACTTCTCTTTGTTAGGGGCGTTGTTGATTGTGGGTTTGCTCGCATCGCCCTGGGTTACAGCGGCTGCCCTGCGGATTTCGATGGAATAGCCCTTAAGCGACTGAATAAAATAATGCGTTCATCTGTGGATTAAAAAAGTGCCTTCAAACAACATCAACTGGTTTCAGTTCGCCGCACCGCAGCGCTTTTACCCGCTTGCGGGCAAGCTGGTGCCGTGGTTTACCGTAGCTGGCATTTTGCTGGCAGCCTATGGCCTGTATCTGGGCTTATGGATAGCGCCAACCGATGCTACACAGGGTCAAGCCTACCGAATTATTTTTGTGCATGTCCCCACCGCCTGGATGTCGATGGTGATCTACGTCGCCATGGCCGGTTGGGCAGGTGCTGGGCTGATATTTAACTCACGCCTGTCGTCGATGATGGCTTGCGCATTGGCACCCACAGGCGCGTTGATGACGTTTTTGGCCTTGTGGACAGGCGCGCTGTGGGGCAAACCCACTTGGGGTGCCTGGTGGGTATGGGACGCGCGTTTGACGTCTGAATTGGTCTTGCTTTTTTTGTACATCGGCTTTATGTCGCTGCATGCGTCCATTGACGACGTGCGCCGTGCTGACCGCGCCGCTGGGCTGCTTGCGCTGATTGGTGTGGTCAATGTGCCGATCATTTACTTTTCTGTCAAATGGTGGAACACCTTGCATCAGGGCGCGTCCATCACCATCAACGGCGCGAGCATGGCCACGCCGATGTTGATGGGCATGCTGGTGATGGCGCTGGCTTTCTGGGCATACTGCATTGCGCTGGCCTTGATGCGGGTGCGAGTGATTATTTTGGAGCGCGAACGCCACACCGCCTGGGCACAGGCTGAGATGGGGGCAAAGTAATGTGGAACAGTTTTTCAGAATTTTTGACCATGGGCGGCTACGGTTTGTATGTTTGGGGCTCGCTGGGCGCATGCGCTTTGGTGTGCGTTATTGAGCCAATTTCACTTAACCTCAAACGCCGTGCGCTTTTGGCCGAGGTGCGCGAGCAAGGTACAGCAGATACAGGACAATCTGAAGCATGAAACCAAGAAGCAAACGACTGATCGCCATTGCCTGCGGGCTGGCCGCTTTGGGCGTGGCCACGACGCTGGTGCTCAATGCATTCAACAGCAATTTGGTGTTTTTCTTCAGCCCCACGCAAGTCGCTGCCAAGGAAGCACCTATTGGCCGCAGCTTTCGCATTGGCGGCCTGGTCGAGCAGGGCAGTATTCAGCGTGAAAGCAAAGGCTTGACGACGCGTTTTGTCGTCACTGATTTGGCCAGAACCATTCCCGTCACCTACACCGGCCTTCTGCCTGATTTGTTCAAGGAAGGCAAAGGCGTGGTCGCGCAAGGCAAGCTAGGCGCAGATGGCATCTTCAAGGCAGACCAGGTGTTGGCCAAGCATGATGAAAACTACATGCCACCCGAAGCCGCTGAAGCACTGAAAAACGCCGCCGCCGGCAAGCCCCAGCAAACCAGCGCCACACTCAAACAAACCCCGTGAGCAACAAACCATCATGATCAGTGAACTCGGCCACTTCGCCCTTATTTTGGCTTTCATGATGGCCCTCATGCAAAGCGTGTTGCCGCTGATTGGCGCGCACAAGGGCAATGCGGCGTGGATGGCACTGGCGCGGCCATCCGCACGCGGGCAGTTTTTGTTTGTAGCGATCGCTTATGGCTGTCTGACCTACGCGTTTATCACCAACGATTTTTCAGTCCAGCTGGCGGCGCAGCATTCCAACTCCATGCTGCCCATGATGTACAAAATCACTGCTGTTTGGGGCAACCACGAAGGCTCGATCCTGTTGTGGTCATTGATCCTGGCGGGCTGGACATTGGCCGTGTCAATCTTTTCAAAACAGCTTGATGACCGCATGATTGCCCGTGTGCTGGGCGTGATGGGTTTGATCAGCTGCGGTTTTATTTTGTTCACGCTGCTTACCTCTAACCCCTTCACCCGCCTGTTGCCCGCCGCACCTGATGGGCAAGACTTGAACCCCCTGCTGCAAGACCCGGGCATGATCATTCATCCGCCCATGCTGTACATGGGTTATGTCGGCTTTGTGGTGGCCTTTGCGTTTGCGATTGCGGCGCTGCTGTCTGGCAGGCTGGATGCCGCATGGGCGCGTTGGTCACGCCCGTGGACAACGGTGGCGTGGTGCTTTTTAACCGTGGGCATTGCACTGGGCAGCTTTTGGGCCTATTACGAGCTGGGGTGGGGCGGCTGGTGGTTCTGGGACCCGGTTGAAAACGCATCCTTCATGCCGTGGCTGGTTGGTACGGCGCTGATCCATTCGCTGGCCGTGACTGAAAAGCGCGGCGGTTTCAAAATGTGGACCGCGCTGCTGGCCATCATGACGTTTTCACTCTCGCTGCTGGGCACATTTATTGTCCGCTCGGGTGTACTGAGTTCGGTTCACGCATTTGCTACGGACCCGGCGCGTGGCGTTTTTATTTTGGCTTTTCTGGTGGTGGTAATTGGCGGCTCACTGGCATTGTTTGCCTGGCGTGCGCCGCGTGCCGGTTTGGGCGGCAGCTTTGAGCTGGTTTCGCGTGAGTCGATGCTGCTGGCCAACAACGTGCTGCTCGTCGTTGCCGCAGCCGCTGTGCTGCTGGGCACGCTCTACCCATTGGTGATTGACGCGCTCGGCATGGGCAAGCTGTCGGTCGGCCCGCCGTATTTTGTGGCGGTGTTTGTGCCTTTGATCGCACCTGCATTGTTCTTGATGGGCGTCGGCCCGATGACGCGCTGGCGTCAGGCAGGCGTGATGGACTTGGCCAAACGCCTGCGCTGGGCCATTGGTGTCAGCGTTGCGAGCGCCATCATTGCGCCTTTGGTGCTGGGCACATGGACACCGATGACAGGTTTGGGTTTGCTGCTGGCTGTCTGGGTCGGCAGCACCGCTGTGGTGAACCTGGTTGACAAAGTACGCGAGCATCGCGCACCCAGCCTGCTGGCACGTTTTGCCGCGCAGCCCGGCAGCTACTACGGCATGCTGCTGGCGCACTTTGGCATTGCGGTTTTCATCGTTGGCGTCACGGTGGTAAGCAGCTTTCAAAGCGAAAACGATGTGCGCATGGAGCCGGGTGAAACGGCCAACGTCGGTGGCTACACCTTCAAGCTGGACGACGTGGTTCAGGCCAAAGGGCCAAACTACACGTCAGCCAGAGCCCAATTAACCGTCACCGATGGCGACAAAGTGATTGCCATCCTGCGCCCCGAACGCCGCATTTACACCGTGCGCAGCATGCCGATGACCGAGGTGGCGATTGACCGGGGCATCACCCGCGATTTGTATGTGGCCTTGGGCGAGCCTGTGAGCAGCACAGCCTGGAGCGTGCGCCTGCACCACAAACCGTTTGTTAACTGGATCTGGTTTGGCTGTGTCTTGATGGCACTTGGCGGACTGCTGGCGGTGCTGGACAGGCGTTACCGGGCGGTGAAAGTGGCGGCTAAAAAGGCCGTACCCACGGTTGAGCCCGGCATGCCATTGCCCGCGACCCCAATCGCAGCCAAAGAAAATATAGCGGTTCAGGCCTGATGAACAGCACCACTTTCAAGCGGTTTTTACCGCTGGGCATTTTTGTTGTGCTGGTCGGGTTCTTGGCCATCGGCCTGACGCTTAACCCGCGTGAAGTGCCCTCGCCACTGATCAACAAACCCGTGCCGCAGTTCAAACTGGCCGTGCTTGGTACGCCCGACAAAACCATTGCGGCGCAAGACATGCTTGGCAAGGTCTGGCTGCTCAATGTCTGGGCGTCCTGGTGCGTGGCCTGTCGCATTGAACACCCGCTGCTGGTCGAGCTGGCCAAAACCAACCAGGTGCCGATTTACGGCCTGAACTACAAAGACAAGTCGCCCGCTGCCATTGCCTGGCTGGGTAATTTTGGTAACCCGTATGTTGCTTCACTTGTTGATGCGGATGGCCTGGTCGGCATTGACTTGGGCGTGTACGGCGTGCCTGAAACCTTTGTCGTCGACAAGCAGGGCCTGATTCGCCACAAACACATCGGCCCTGTCACGCCAGAAGCACTGCGTGACACGATTTTGCCGCTGGTTAAAAAACTCTCGGCAAGTTAAATGGTCAAGTACCTATTCATCGCATGGCTGGTGTGCGTCTTATCAATTGCCCAGGCCAAAGTCGCCCCCAACACATCGGCTGACCCGGTGTTGGAGGCCAAAATGATGGTGATTGCTGAAGAACTGCGCTGCCTGGTGTGCCAGAACGAAACCATTGCCGCATCAAATGCAGACCTGGCAGTTGATTTAAAGAATCAGATCCGCATCAAGCTGAACGAGGGCCAGTCGCAAAAGCAGATTCTGGACTTTATGGTTCAACGCTACGGCGACTTTGTGCTGTACCGCCCGCCACTTAAAACCACCACCGTGCTGCTGTGGCTGGGGCCGTTCACGTTATTGGCAATTGCCGTGCTGATGCTGGTGCTCAACGTCAGGCGGCGCAGACGCAGCGTACAGCCCTCGGCATTGAGCGATGCTGATGCCGCCAAAGCCAGGGCCCTGCTTGCTGTTCCACCTCAAAACTAAAAAATAAATGATTGCTTTCTGGATTTCCGCTGCCCTGCTTTTGGTGTTGGCGCTTGCGCTGGTATTGCCCGCCTTGCTCAAGTCAAAAAGCAACGCTGGTAACTCAACGGGCGATGCAGCCCAAGCCAACCTGTCCGTCCTGCGCAGCCAGCTCACTCAGCTCGATGCTGATTTTGCAGCGGGCAGCATCAACGCTGACCAGTTGGCGCTGGCCAAAAGCGACATTGAGCGCCGTGCTCTGGAAGAAGAAAGCTCGCCAGAGTCAGCAGTAGCTCCTGCCAGGTCAACCCGCACCGCTTGGGCACTTGGCTTAACGATTCCCTTGCTGGCACTGGGTGTTTATGGTTTTTTGGGCAACATCCAGGCGCTCGATCCCGCCAATTTGCAAGCCAAAGCTGAAAATGACCCGACACCCGAGCAGATCGAAGCCATGGTCAGCGCATTCGCCGCCCGTCTGACCCCAAAGCGTGGGAAATGCTGGCCCGGTCGTATGCCGCGATGCAAAAATTCCCTGAAGCAAACAAAGCCTACAAGCGCGCAGTTGAACTGAACCCCGGCAACGCTCAAATCATCGCTGACCACGCCGACGTACTGGCCATGCTGCAAGGCCAGAGCATGGTGGGTGAACCCACCATTTTGTTTGAGCGCGCGCTGGTTCTGGACCCGAACAATCTGAAAGCCCTGGCACTGGCAGGCAGCGCCGCGTTTGAGAAAAAAGACTTTGCCAAAGCGGTTCAGTTTTGGGAAAAAGCCAGCAAACTGGCCCCACCCGGCAGCGACTTTGCCAAAGGCTTGGCCAGCAGCGTCGATGAAGCTCGCGCTGCATCTGGTGCGCCAAAAGTGGCTGCCAAGTCAGCACCCACACCCGCTGCGACACCCGCCAGTATTCAAGGCATTGTCAGCTTGTCACCCACCTTAAAAAGCAAAGTAGCACCAGACGACACTGTCTTCATCTTTGCCCGCGCTGCCCAAGGGCCGAGAATGCCGCTGGCCATCCTGAAGCGCAAAGCCAACGAGCTGCCGATTACCTTCACCCTGGACGACAGTACCGCCATGGCAGACGAACTCAAACTCTCCAAGTTCGAACTCGTCATCGTCGGCGCACGGGTGTCCAAGTCAGGTAACGCCATTCCGCAAAGCGGGGACCTGGTCGGGCAGAGTGCTTCTGTCAAGGCAGGCGGCGGTAAATTGGCGCTCGTTATTGACAGCATTCAGCCTTGAGGCCCTGCTAATTTAGCTACATATTTAGTAGCTGCTTGCGCTCGAATCTATTGGGCTAAATGCTTATTTAATGCCTGATATGTGACGCGAAATAAGCACGCCTCGCTAAAACTATACGTCCAGCATCGCTAAATGCCCGGATCGAATTCCTGAATTGACAAATTCAACTATCAAAAAGAGTTTAGGCCAATAAATGCGTGCGTAAGTAGCTATATATTTAATAGCACTACATTGTCTGTAAAAAAGCCTGTACGATCTTTCACAGTCAGCATTCTTTTCAACATTGTCAGCGCCGCATAACTTTTTTGAAAAAGCATTCAAATTTAGCGCTGTCTGCCAACAAAAAGGAAACCTATGACCCCATCCACAAAACCTGCCGCCGAACCGGCTAAAGACACTGCACAGGATTGGGCTAGCCTCAAAGACCTGATCTTGCGGCTGCTGCCACCGATGGCATCGCTGGCGGCTGTCAGCCTGGCCGGGGTCAGTCTTTTTCACTTGATTGACAAGCTCAATGCAGGCCAGACGGCTTTGGATGAATTGCTGACAATCTGTGCGGTGATCCTGTTGCTGTGCTACCCGGTCACTATTTGGGCAGTGCATACAAGGCACATGAGGCGGGCGTTTTTTCTGGGGCGATTAACGCTGACGATGTTTTTGTCGGCGGTGATGCTGCTGGTGTATGTGGTGTTCGGCTTTCTGTTTGGCCTGTCAAAGTAGCCTAATGCGATTGACAGACTGGCTCTTTTTCAATCCAGCGCCAGACAATTCTCCACCCGACGTTGTATCGCTCGCCGTTGCGCACCCGGTAATGCACCAAGTGGCAATTCGGGCTCACCCAGATGGCGGCAGCATTCCGGCGCAGATCAAAGGGAAATCATCTCGCTCAACCACGGCGCGGTACACCATATGGCCTGACACACGCGTTTCATCACCCACAACTGTTGGCGCACAACTGATTTCACGCCGTCAGCACCTATCAATGCCAGGCCTTGATGGCGTTGGCCTTTGGCATCAATCACTGTCACGTCAACATCAGTCTGTTCAACCTTCATAACTGACGTTGAGGTCACGATTTCAATCCTTCCCGTTGCCATCGCGCCTTCAAGCAAGCTGCGATGCACATCTGCGCGGTGAATCACGGCATATGTAGTGGCAAATCGGGGGCGAAATGCTGCGTCTGTGGGGATTACGGCTTACGCAACGTTCATCGAGCGCGTCCATCAGCACCATGTCGTCGGTGTAAACAGCTCTGGCACGGGCAATCTCGCTTATGCCGAGTGCATCAAACGCCGCAAACCCATTTGGGCCCAGCTGTATGCCTGCACCAATTTCTCCGAGCTGCGGGGGCTGCTCCAACACCTTCACACGAAAACCCTGACGCACCAGCGCCAACGCCGCTGCAACGCCGCCACCGGCCACAAGTACGGGGTTGTCGGGGTGGTATTTTTGATCACTCTGGGTAAACTGCGTTACCTATAAGTATACGTATTACCTGGGGTGTTCATCTGGTCACAGCCTCGCGTTCACACTTCCCCTGAGAGCTCACCACGCCGCGCAAGTCGCTGGTCCAGCTTTGATCGGTCACGTCAAACTGGATGCGCTCACCGTCTATCGCCGTCAAGATTAGGCTGCCTTGCAGATTGAAAGAATACGCGGCCACACCATCGATCATCAATGAGCGCACACCATCGGCATCGTATTCAATATCAACTGTGCGTTTCCAAATACTGCGCGCGGGCAGGTAAAAGGCGTTGCACGTCCAGCGAATCAGGCCTGGCGCCGCGCTCGGCGCGGGCTGCGCCTGCGCTATTGATACAAAACAGGCAAGGCAGGCAACTAGACTACGGTAAAAGCTGTTCATGGTGAGCTATTGAAAAAAATAACTACATTTGTGTGCGACAACGAAGTTTATTACAACGTCATTAACCGTTCTGAATAAGATTTATGTGCATCAAATACAGGTTGAACCCAGCAAATTTTGGTGTAATCAGCTGCTATTTTGATAGCAAACTTATTTATTCGCCTTAACGAACGAGGTCAGCACATGCTGGGCCTGCGGTCCAAATCAGTCGGTGTTATGACTTCAACTGACAAATAAAACGATCCAGCGGTAACAGCGCAGTCAGCGAGCGCACTGAAGTTGATTTGCCTGTACCGCGATCACCAAACACCAAAATGCCGCCAATAGCAGAGTCAGCAGCAGCGATCAAAATTGCAAGATTTATCTCGTCCTAGCCCACAATCGCTAAAAAGGGAAACGATATTGCCATGCGCAGAGGTTTGGTTAAGAGGCTCCACAACGCAAAACGCCTACTTGATGTAGGCGTTTTGGTCTGGTACGAAATTTTAAAAATCTACCAGATTGTTGGTTGCGCGGGCAAGATTTGAACTTACGACCTTTGGGTTATGAGACCTCAAACCCTCTGTGTACCACATATGGTTTTAACTATTCAAGACTGGGCTAAAACGTGGCTAAAAACCGATTTTGCCTGTGAGAATGCGAAAAAAACGAATTCATTAAACGTGACATTTAACGCCAACGGGTACCGCTCAATCTCTAACCTTATGTCACGTTTATCAAATTCAGCTCTCTGGTTAGTTTAAATGATAAACGACCATTGGGTCAAGAGGTTTGAATGTAAAAGCTGCACTTCCGACTAAAGAAAATCAAAAACGCGACGGACCTAGCCTATGTCTATTAATTGGGAAAGTGAACATGGGCTGTTGATGAATTCAAAAGGGTCTTTTTTAGAAAAAAAGGGCAAGGGGTCTCACTTTCAGATGTGCTGCGTTGCGCTCCCGACTTTGCTGCCTCGCAGGAATCCAAACCTGTATTGGCTGACCAACACGAAACTCTCGGCAGTGCGACTAGACAACCGCCTAAGGCCATGTCATGAACGACATTGACGCCATAGGAGTCTTGGCAATCGTCATCAAATACCTCTGGCGACAAATACTCTGAAATTAGTTGGCTTAAGAAGCAATGAGTTCGAAACGGCTGGCTTGCCCCGAATTCCTGAAGTGACTCGAATGCAATTTCAGCAACAGCATTCTTAGCAAATCCGCAAAATGGGCGGTTAGCACTCACACATTAAAAGCTTCGGTGTTATCAAACAAATTGGCCGCTGACTTTCTACATTCTCCCCTGCGTTCGATTCAAGCCAAAAACGTTTCGATTCGAAAATTCTTGCAATCATCGCCGATTTGAGTTTAAATAAGCTTAGGCCTAAAAGCAGTGTCACTGTTTCGCAGGTATCGCTCGGAACAATATACGGGCCTGTGTCACCGAAGCGTGACTTAATTTAGCTGGTGCCTCGCTACGAAGTTTCAATACTTTTCGCTTGGAAGCACACCAGCTTGGCGCTAGCCAATCCATCTGTTTTTTTGGCAATTCTTGCTGAATTTCGACCGTAGCGGTCTTACTCAGATCGGGCCTTGCCACATCTAAGCCTGTCCGCGCCCAACGCGGCAGGCCGAGTTTCGCCTGCGCTTCGCGCAAGCCAAGTCGAGTGCCTAAAGGCCTTAACTTCCCACGCATTCCATTCTTAAGTCGCGTCAGCAAATGCTGGTCCAGACACGTCAATCCGTTAATGGGGAACTCTGTATGAAAGCAAATAGTGAAACAGGCATCAATAATTCTGAGTTTGAGGCTATCGATACTTTTCAACCGCTTTTGAAAGCGATTTCGGCTCCCGCCTCAGGGAGCGGATTGCTCGTGGCTGTCGATACGGCACGCCGTTGTATAGGCGCTGCAGATGAGGTTATGCCATCCCCGCGCGCAAAGGAGTGGCTAGCACAATGTAATCTTCTTTACCAAGCAATCGAAGAACACTGCAAAACGAATCCATCATATGCAGTGGTTGCCGCTAAAGAAGAGACACGTCCGGTGTATTCGGTCTTCGCCTCCCCCGCCAAATGCGCGACAACCCCGCCTAGACAACAACGCGTCGACGCAATGATGGGCGTCGCCCTTTGTGTTGCTGTGTCACAAGGCGCCGTGATTACAAACTCCTTTGCCGAACACTGGCAAACGGTCAGAAGGGCCTGTTCTGGCGGAGGCAAAAGAGACAGCGACTGGGAGTTGATAGCTGAGAAGCTGCCGCTTCACAACAGCGAACTCATTGAACTCGCAAAGATTGCACAGCATCCAGGCGTTCAGAAGTTCATAACCGATCTTCTTCGAATGGTTCTAGTTGAACTAGCGGCGGTGCCTTCTCCAGATCCGTGTCATGACACTTCTCCAGAATTGGACGGGAAAACGTCGAACAATGAGGACGAGGAGGACGAGGAGGACGAGGACCCGACCGAGCAATACGGCGAAAAAGATCCGCGTTTAAGCGCTTTGGAAAAACAAGGCCCGAAGGAAGGTTCCATCATTGAATGGCAGCTAACGAAGGCTACGTTTGCACCTTTAGCCGACAAAGTAGGCTTGCTAATTGCAGCCAATCGGATGCCGCCAGCAGACCTGAAGCTTGTATGCCAAAACCTATTGGTCGCCCTTGAAACTGACAGCGATACAAACCAACGCTTTGCGTATGCGGCATTTCTTTCACTATTTTGCTCCCTTCCGATAAAAATTTTGTTAACGGTGTCGAGTCTAAGTAATGAAGATATCTATGTGGATGTTGAGCGCCAACAAATCACCTGGAACTACCGCAAAGTCCTTGACCAGGATAAAAAGTCCGCAACAAGTCCTTCGCATGTTCACCAAAAACGGCTTGATGTTTTAGAAGCACACATACCGCAACCGATTCTCATAGGCACCTTTGGCAAAACGCTGCTCTCAGGCCGACCTGACGCATCCACGATTGAAGAATTATTGGATGTACCAGAAGATAAAACTCAGAGGCGGGCCTGGATCAAGCAATACGGGCTGTTCCTGCGCACTTGCGGGGATTTAGTCTATCCGCCTTATTCCACCCGTTTTTCAAATTCGATCGCACCTGTTTATCTCCAGGAAAGTAGACAAGATCTCGTTGCAGCGAACCAGGGCTTTGGGCTTGCCGGCGCAGCCAGTGGAATGTTGCACTACGTCAATTTTGACCGTGAGCAAATCACCTTTCACGCAAACCAGGTATACAACTTCCTCGGGCTTGGGCCTGCAGCACCGCTTCCACTCGACTTCACATCCTACGGCTCGGGCCACGCTCCAGCTGCAGAAGTGTTTGTTAAGGGTTGGAACGAACTGATGTGCCAGTTTGAGGTATCCCTGCATCGTGCAAAGGACGCTTCCACTGACGACGAATTTATTTCCAGCTTCAACGAGGTAATTACCTTTGACCTGACTGCTGTCGTAACGCTCCTTGGGCATCGTGCCCAGCGCATAGAACGCTTAACCATCGGTTCTCTTTATTCCAACAAGAAGGCGGTTTATACAGCGGATAAGGATACAGAAGCTGGTTCCACTTCGCGTTTGGTGCCCAAAACTCAACTGCTTTTAGAGGTGCTGTGGAAACACCAATCTAACTTAAAAATTCTTGCTCGACAAGCTATCTCCAGGGGGCTTACCTGTCCACTGATTGAAGAGTTAGCTGCGGGAGTTATTCGTTTTAAGCGGTCCGCGTTCTTCCACCTTAAATTGAAGGCCACAAAAAATGGTCCAAAAAAGGTATCCAGGATCAGATGTAGTGCCGGTGATATCGAAAAAACTACGGAGCGCTTTTTCGGAAAGCCAAAAAACTGTGGTCGTCACTTCTGGGTCACCGAAGGCTGCCGCCGCAACTGGAATCGCTGGCTCCTACGCGTCCTGACAGGCCACGCACGTCAGGATGCAGAAGCGTTTCACGAGTTCGGGCTTGTGGCACCAGACCGCGCTTTGGATGATCTCGGCGCCCTAATTGAGCAGCTCACTAAAGAACTCGGCATGCACGGCCCAAAAAAAGTTCCTGCCAGCGCAAGCGGTCACATTGCGCTGGAACAGTTTCAAGCAGTTCCTTTGTTCAGGCCGACCATAAATGATGAAGTCAGGAAGCCAAAGTCTGAGGGCGGGCAGATAACGCATCAGCGAAATCTGTTTACAACCAGTTCCTTGCCGTCGATCGCATTTATTGATTCGGTTCGAGAGCTACTTATTAAAATACCCGGTTCACTTGCTCCAGCTGGCGGACTGTTGATGCACCTGGCTTGCATTGACGGCGTTACCAATTCAAATGATTTGCGTCAGATATTTTTCGACATTAAAAATCAGCTGCTTAATAACAACGGCAAACCCATGGTGTGCTTTGACCGGCATCACTCATCCCAAGAAATTGCGCTCCCAATACAACACCCAACTCGGCTTTATCTGAAACTCTTTGCGCCTGATATTGCACAAATTACTTGGGACGACGCAGCGCATGAAACAGCTCGGTGGTTAAAGCAGGCTTTTCAATATATTGTCTGGCCCGTATCGGCCGATGCGTGCATCGAAAGTCTTTTGCGCTGCCTGACACATTGGACTAACTTTTATCTTCCGCCTGCATTCAATTCTGCCTATGCGCCACAGACCTGTGCGGCTACTTTTTCACGGTTCTCAATTCAACGACTTTCGTGGATGGACGCCCGTGTTGATGAAATCAATTTTCCGATTTGGACGCCTCATCCTGACGAGTATTACCGTGAAAAAAATCAATCACTCGACCTTGCCCTCAAATGTTTGAATAGCAAAGCTGATACTACCAAGGAGCTGGGCAAAAACCTCGCGCGCGCAAAACTGCTGCAGAAGGATCTCGAAACGCTTGAAAGTTCTTTTACGGACGGGGCCGCGGACGTCGTTAAGCGGATTGTTATTCACGAGGTCACAAAGATTATTCAGGTGACATCAGACCGACTTGAGTTGAGCAGCCTAGCGACCTATTTCTCTGCGCTGCGACCTACATTGCAATCAATTCCCGCCTATGAAAACCTAAGGGACTTCCAACCGGAGGATTGGCAAGCTTTTTATAACTCGGCAACTCACGTCAAAAGCCAAAATAAGCCGCAATTGAACGGATCTGACAGTCTGAGTTCACTTAAAGAAGATCGGATCGCAGCCGCTAAAAGATGCCTGAAATGTTTGTATGAATTGGGATTCAATATCCCACAACATTTAGTTTTACCGTCAAGCCGCGCAAAGACAGCCGACGGCGACCGCAGAGCCGCAGCGTCTGTACTGATTAAGAACAAAGATGTTGAAGTGATAGAGCAGTTGATCAGATCGCGACTAGGTGACTGGCCACTGCATACAGCACGTGCAATTTTAAAACTTAACTTACTAGCGGCAGAGGTGCCACTTCGCTACGGGAGTTCTTCAACCTTACCAATCAATTGTTTAACAAGTGCGGGCGGTTGTCTTGTCATACGCGATGAGGGATTCAGCAACTCCAAAGGCAGACGCCATCAAGTCGTGGAGATGAGCGAAGAGGCGAAAAAACAAATTGGTTCGCTAGCCAAAATGTTGATAGCCGCCGATCGAAACTCTCGTTTTCTTTTTTTGTCCAAGGCGTCTGTTCATGACACTTCAAGTGATGGTTGGCTGCACGATCTTTTGACAGAACTACTTCAAAGAGTAACGGGTGACAGCACTGCCAGGACGCACGGTTTTCGCGGGCGCGTATTCAGCGAGCGGGTTTTCCCCGAGTGGGAGAACATTGCTCGTCAACTCCTCGATGGTCGCGCTGGCCCCGAGTTAAGCCAGAAGTTTTTTAGTCTTTGCGAGCCCCTTTGGACAAGTTTTGCACAGTCCGCGTTCGAGGCTGGTCACACCAATCGTTTTACAGGCGGCGTGTACTACTGGGCATGCTGGCCACTGCTACGCGCCGCTGCGATGTCTTCAACCTTGGTTCGCACAACGCCTCCAACAGACATGACACAAAGGCTGGGCTTTTCAAATGGCGCGATGCGTAAGGCGCGCCAACGTGCTGACATTAAAGATGCACCGTTCGATTCATGGGTCTGGCTTTGTTCAAGTCTGAAATTTGAACACTGGAAACCCTTTGAGGCCAAGAACCAGATTGCCGTCCCCACGGTAAAAGAAGCTGATGCTCCACACCACTTACCGGTCGTAACTTTTGACCACGCAACGATTTACGTGGCGCGAAGGCTGTTGTACCAAGAAAAAACTGCCGCTCAAACTCGGCTCGTACTTCCGACAAGTCTCGTGGCAACACTTGAAGACAAGTTACCCAATTTTGAGGAAGTGCAAGTTCTGACCAAACGCATAAACGGTAAACATGACGGAAGAGCAATCGCAGCAGATTTAGAAGCCCTCAGCAGCTCGGACGCCAAAATATTTTTCTCAGATCGTTCCGATAAGCCCCTGCCAGATGATGCCGCCTTACTCGCCCTTCTTACTTCATCGACGCCATCACTACCCGGATTATGGGAAAACGCGACTACCGCCGCTAATCTGTTGAAGAAGGGACTTCAATCTCTTCCTAAAAATCTTAGCATTGAGGTCTGTTTTGCGCAGAGGCATATGGATGCTGGTGTTGCAGCAGCAATTTCTTCGCACACCCGAATTGTCGTTCGGAAGCCACAGCGTGACATCGGCGCCAATCCTAGGGTCTGCGTGATCTACGACGACGCCGAACAGCGAAATGATGTGAGCAAGGCACGATTAACCACACTAATCAGGATATTGCTCAAATCCGCATTGGTTGTGTTTGAGTCGATTAATAAAGGAGAGTAATGATGGAAAGAGAATTTGCCGCCCACCAAGCACGCCAGGGTGAAGGCGTTTTGACCTTTGCGGCAGCGCTGCGAAGTAAAAGCTTGAAGGACATCGAGACGCTTGATCTCCGGGGCAAGTACACAACTTTGAAAGATGTCATCAAGGCCTTACAAGTACTCTTTGTCTGGTTACAAAGATTAAATCCACATCCCGTTGATAAGTCTGCGTTGGTGATGGAGACACAGTCTGTCGTTGGGCTTGTTGTCCATATCGCGCGGGTGAGCGGCCGGCAAATGGCGATAGATCTGGGCGAATCGTTCGAAAAAATTGCGGAAAACGAAGCTGCGCGGGGCGTACGTGCAGTTGAGGCCGCAACAAAAATTGCAGCTGCAATTCGTAAGGATGAGAATTTTTACATCGAGGATCTGGACGCATGTCTTGCTACAAGCGAGCTACCTGATCTGACGATAGAGGCACTGCTGGCGATGGGCCCCAACGCACCGCAGCTTTACAGCTCGGAGGGTGCACTGCCGGCAATGGATGGGGATAAGCTTCCGCGCACCCTCGCATCAAAGCAAACCCATAGGCTTACGGTCGTCAATCAAGGGGGTGTCGACTCAATAAGCGGTGAGGTAGTTGTTGGAGTGATTGCGATAAATGATTCAAACTCAAGCCTTAAAAATCGTCTTGGAAGCCGAGGTATCGTGAAAATAAAAGTGGCCTCAGAACATGATCAGCGTTACTTCGCTGCGGCGCAATGCGCCGCAGCTGAAGTTGAGATTACCGTAGCTGCGGTAATTCCAGTCCACCCAGACCTGCGGAGGGGGCAGCTAATATTGCAATTAATAAGGATTGAGTCTGCGCTTTCCTACAGCGATCTATTGCGCAAAGCGTTGGCACAAAGTGAGCTGGCTTTTTAACGAGTGCAATATAAGGTTTTAAATAGCTCAGAACTTCGAGGAGTCTCCAATCTTCAAGAAGATAGAGCTACGAACAACAAATTACAACGATTTTGGTGTCAGTTCTCTTTGTTTGGCTATTGGCTTACTGTTTTTTGTAGTTTTGCAGGGCTGCAGATTAGCCAAAAAGCAGAGTCGGCTAACAGTTTGGTTGGATCCAGCTACACACATCGCTGACAAGTCCGAGTGACTGCTGTCGACGACAAAGCGGAATTCCAAGAGCTTGAACCGACCGCCCTAAAGCCGACATTAACTATCGTTTGCTGAAATTGCTGGAAGTCAACTGGAAAGTACTGGAGCTGACATATGTCTATTGATACGGGTCAAGTCCAGTAACGCAAACGCCTGCGGGTGCGGGACTTCTACCGTCCTCATCAGGATAAAACCGCCTTGTAATCGCATGCAAATTAGATTAAGCTGAGTTCAGTTAAGAAAGCAATAGGGCGCTTTAAGCGACTGTTGAAATGACCGGAGACAAAATTTGAGCCTGCAAGACAATCCACTTTTAGGCACTTGGCACCTGGTGCGCTGGGACATCACTTACGGTGATGGGCGCGCGCCAACGCTGCCTTACGGCGACCAAGCCAAGGGCATGATTGCCTACACGAACGATGGCTTTATGAGCGCCTGCATCGCCCGCAGTGGGCGCGGCAAGTTGTCCAGTGCCAGCGTGCGCAGCGCGCCTGAATCGGAGCGGCTTGCAGCTTTTGAAAGCTACTTTCAATACGCTGGCCCGTATGAGATTAATGGCCCAGCGGGCCTGCAGAAGGTCACGCACCATGTCACGCATTCACTGAATCCCAACTTTGTCGGTACCAAGCAAGTCCGCAACATGACGTTTGCGGCTGATGGTGGCCTGACCTTGTCAGCATCAGACATGGTACCGGGCACACAGGTGGCGCGGCATCACCGCCTGGTGTGGGCTAGAGCGACAGCATGATGTTTGAGAAACACAGAGCCACCTTTGAGCAAGCGCAAACGGCCTGCCGCGAGCGGCATTGCTGGAGCCCTTACCCCGATATGCCAAGCAAGTACCAGGACGCAGAAGCTGCGCAGGCCAAAGGGCTGGCGGCTTTCAAGGTGCACCAGGGTTGCCACTTTGTACTTGATCAACCTGGCCGAGTCAGCGATATTGGCGAAGAAGTCTCGCCCTACACGCAAGAACCGCTGGACATCACTTACTCGCAATCTGACATCGACACATTGTTCAACGCCGCAGAAACAGCCATGCCCACCTGGGCTGACGCTACGCCTGACAACCGCGTCGGCGTGCTAATGGAAGTACTCGATGTGCTGTATCGCGAGTACCTGTTTGAAATCACCTACGCTGTGATGCATACCGCCGGGCAAAGCTTCAACATGGCGTATGCGGGTTCGGGCGTGAATGCGCTTGATCGCGGTATAGAAGCGCTGGTGTATGCCAAACAGGCCATGAATGCAGTGACGCCCACTGCGCGCTGGGAGCGTCAGTTTGGCTCTGCAAAAATTGCGCTGGACAAAACCTACCGGTTGATTCCGCGCGGCGTGGCGGTTTGCTTTTCATGCGCTAGTTTCCCGACATGGAACGCCTGGCCGTCGATGCTGGCCAGCTTGGCCACTGGTAATGCGGTCATCGTCAAGCCGCACCCGGCTACCGTGCTGCCCATGGCGATTTCGGTACGCGTTTTCAGGCAAGTGCTGGCACGCGCGGGCTTTGATGCGAATTTGGTCACAATGGCGCTGGACAGCACGCTTGAGCCCATCGGCAAGCTGCTCGTCAAACATCCGAAAACCGCAATCGTTGATTTTACAGGCAGCACACGCTTTGGCCGGTGGGTCGAGCAAAACGCGCACCCTGCCTTGTGCTTTACCGAGACTGCCGGTTGCAACACGGTGGTGCTTGAGTCATGCGATGACCTAGATGCAGTGTTGCGCAGCCTGGCCACCACGCTGTGCATGTTCAGCGCGCAAATGTGTACCAG
>ENA-OFCF01000125-OFCF01000125.1-metagenomes-genome-assembly--contig:-NODE-125-length-38095-cov-14.521688_pt1 | contig 38095 bp, 33 predicted proteins | sample MGYA00153387_OFCF01 | MGnify analysis MGYA00153387 | reverse complement strand
ATATATGAAATTAGCTTATTGGATGTACGCTGCTCCCGCTCACATTGGGACTTTGCGGGTGGCGACTTCGTTTAAAAATGTTCATGCGATCATGCACGCGCCGATCGGGGATGATTATTTTAACGTCATGCGATCGATGCTGTCGCGGGAGCGGGACTTTACACCAGTGACGACTAGTGTAGTCGATCGACACGTCCTCTCACGCGGTTCTCAGGAAAAGGTGGTCGATAATATCACCCGCAAGGATGCCGAGGAGCATCCAGATTTGATCGTGCTTACGCCGACTTGTACTTCGAGTATCCTTCAAGAAGATCTCGCCAATTTCGTCCAACGTGCGTCGCTCGAAGCCAAAGCCGACGTGTTGCTGGCAGATGTCAATCATTATCGCTTCAACGAGATGCAGGCTGCCGATCGTACTCTACAGCAGATCGTCCAGTTTTATATCGAGAAGGGACGCAAGAAGGGCGATTTAGTCACCGAGAAGACGGCTAAACCTTCGGTAAATATCATCGGGATTTCTACCCTCGCTTTCCACAATAACCACGACTGCACCGAACTCAAGAAGTTGATGGGTGAGTTGGGGATTACCATCAATGCAGTTATTCCCGAAGGAGCTACAGTTAGCGAACTCAAAAGCCTTCCCCAAGCGTGGTTTAACCTAGCTCCCTACCGCGAATTAGGGCCGATGACTACAGATTACCTCGCGGCTGAGTTTGGGATGCCCTGCGTCGATATTACCCCAATGGGTGTAGTGGAGACGGCGCGGTGTATTCGCAAGATCCAAACCATTCTGAATGCGGGTGGTGCAGATGTTAATTATGAAGGCTTTATTAACGAGCAAACTATCCATGTTTCCCAGGCGGCATGGTTCTCGCGATCGATCGATTGTCAGAATTTAACAGGCAAGAAAGCGGTAGTATATGGTGATGCTACTCACGCAGCGGCGATTACCAAGATTCTCACCCGCGAGATGGGGATTCATGTCGTGTGGGCGGGGACTTTTTGCAAACCTGATGAAGAGTGGTTCCGCAAGGAAGTTGAGGGTTTCTGTGATGAAGTCATTATCTCAGACGATCATGGCTTAATTGGCGATCGAATCGCTCAAAGTGAGCCTTCAGCAATCTTTGGTACCCAAATGGAACGCCATGTCGGTAAACGTTTAAATATTCCCACGGGCGTAATTTCAGCACCGATTCACGTTCAGAATTTTCCGATCGGTTATAAGCCATTCTTGGGTTATGAAGGTACAAATCAAGTTGTCGATTTGATCTACAATTCCTTTACTTTGGGCATGGAAGATCACCTGTTAGAAATATTTGGCGGACACGATACTAAAGAAGTAATTACTAAAGGCATCTCGGCTGATTCTGACTTAGGTTGGAATAAAGAAGCTCAAGCAGAACTTAATAAGGTACCTGGGTTTGTGCGCGGTAAAGTCAAACGGAATACCGAAAAATTTGCACGCGATCGGGGTCAGGCTGTGATTACATTAGAGGTAATGTATGCAGCTAAAGAAGCTGTTGGTGCATAGAGAATTACCCCCCAACCCCCCTTATAAAGGGGGGCTTCTCCGGCTCCCTCCCCTTATAAAGGGGAGGGTTGGGGTGAGGTAAAGATCTACGCATCAACTCTAAAATCTCACCGGATTTGAGCGAGCAATGACGGAACTATACAATAAAACTTCCGAAAAAGATAAGCGACAATATCTTCGGAATAATATGCCACCTGCCGAACAGCTAGTTTGGGCAAAATTGAAAGGTAGACAAGTCGAAAGCTGTAAGTTTTGGCGACAATATAGTGTTGGTGCTTTCGTTATCGATTTCTATAGTGTTGAAATTAAACTAGCCATCGAGATAGATGGAGATAGTCACTTTCGTGATGGTGCAGAAGTTTACGATTTAGAACGGCAGTCTTTTATTGAAGCTGCTAGGATTCGGTTTTTACGATTTACGAATACGCAGGTGTATGCAGAGTTGGACGCTGTGATTGAGTCGATTTCGCAGATGATTTGTGATTTGCGGGAATTACCCCACCCCAGCCCTCCCCTTATCAAGGGGAGGGAGCCGGAAAAGCCTTCCCTTTATCAAGGTAGAGAGCCAGAAAAGCCCCCATTTATAAGGGGGGTTGGGGGGTAATTCTTTATGAATCAACTCTGGGGATATTTAATCGTTGAAGAATTGGTGAGGAATGGTGTTAATTATTTTGTCATTTCTCCTGGTTCTCGATCGACACCATTAACTGTTGCTGTAGCTCAAAATCAGCAAGCAAAAAAAATTATCTGTTTAGATGAGAGAGCGGCGGGATTTCATGCGATCGGGTATGCCCGCGCAACCGGAAATCCAGCGGTATTAATTTGTACATCTGGTACGGCTGCGGCGAATTATTTACCCGCAGTCATTGAAGCATCGATCGATAATGTTCCCCTAATTATTTTGTCTAGCGATCGACCGCCAGAGTTGCGCCAGACGGGGGCAAATCAGACCATTAATCAGGTGAATTTGTATGGAAATTACCCAAGGTGGCATTTTGATTTACCTTGCCCTACGGCCGAAATTAGCCCCAATGTGGTATTGACGACGATCGATCTCACCGTATCTAAATCGCGGCAAGCTCCAGGCGGAGTGGTACATCTCAATTGCATGTTCCGTGAGCCTTTTGGATCTACAGATGCACCTGTAGAAATACCTGCAAGCTTGAGTAGGTGGAATGAGAGTCGATCGCCATATACTCGTTATGCAGGTAAATTAACGATTCCAACTTCTGACGAAATTGAGTCGCTCATTGAAATTATCCAATCTACTACTAAAGGTATATTGGTGGTTGGACAGTTAAAATCGATCGGAGATATTAAGGCAGTCGTAGAATTAGCCTTGCGGTTAAATTGGGCGGTATTTGCAGATATTCAGTCAGGATTGAGATTGCGCCGAGATTTACCGAATTTAATCCATTACTTCGATCGATTGTTACTAACAGATATATCTGTAGAGTTGGAGCAGATTGACACGATCGTTCAATTGGGGACTAGAATCGTTTCGTCGCAGTGGTTGAAATGGATCGAGAAATATCCACCTCAAAATTATATTGTCGTCGTCAATGATGGCGATCGTCACGATCCCAGTCATTTAGTCTCGCTCAGAATCGAGTCTGACATTGCCTATCTATGTCAACAGCTACCCGATCTTCCTGCTGCGGAATTGGTGCAAAAATTAAGATCGGCTTCAGATAGAATCAGCGTTACAGCCGCTAAATTTTTAAAAACCTCACAATTAACCGAGCCACTAATTGCCCGAACTATTTCCGAACTCATCCCCAGTCAACATGGCTTATGGGTATCGAATAGTATGCCGATTCGGGATTTGGATATGTTTGGTGTCGGTGCGATGGGGGCATCCGAGGCATTAAGTCCACGGATCGGGGCAAATCGGGGAACGAGTGGGATTGAGGGTGCGATCGCCTCAGCGACGGGATTTGCGGCAGGTTTACAGGCTCCAGTGACGGCGATCGTGGGAGATTTGTCGAGCTTACATGACCTAAATTCTTTGGCACTATTGCAACGCAGTATCCAGCCAGTCATTGTCGTAATTATTAATAATGATGGCGGGGGGATTTTTTCCTTTTTACCGATCGCCAAATCGACCGAAATATTCGATACTTATTTTGGTACTCCACATGGTGTAAATTTCTCCCATGCAGCGGCGATGTTCGAGCTAGACTACTATCATCCTCAAACTGCTGATGAATTGATGCGTGACTATCATCAAGCATTAGTCGCTCGTCGCAGTGCGATAATTGAGGTGACAACCGATCGATCTGAAAATTTACAGTTACATCAAGCTCTCAATTTAAATATTCAACAGCAGTTCTACTAATCTTTTTTGATTTAGCATAGTAAGTTTTTGTAAAACAGATCGTAAAAAAATGACAATTAAATTAATCACTACGCCTCAGGAACGAATGGGGATTATTCAGGGAGATATTACTAAGCTGATGGTAGATGCGCTCGTCAATGCCGCAAATAGTTCTTTACTCGGTGGTGGTGGTGTGGATGGGGCAATCCATCGCGCTGCTGGTAGAGAATTATTAGCTGCATGTCAGCAACTGAATGGTTGTCAAACTGGCTCGTCAAAAATCACTGGCGGCTATAGACTGACGGCGAAGTATGTGATTCATACTGTTGGCCCAGTTTGGCATGGTGGTAATAATGGCGAACCAGAATTACTCGCTAGTTGTTATCGTGAGAGTCTAGTTTTGGCAGTGGCAAATCAGATAAAAACGATCGCGTTTCCAGCCATTAGTTGCGGGGCTTATGGTTATCCGATCGAGTTAGCTGCGAAGATTGCACTAGAGACGGTACAGGCTTTTTTAGCGGAATCATTTATTACTGGAGTAAGTTTTGTCTGCTTTAGTGATGCTGATTATGATGCCTATGTCGAAGCATTTGGAATGCTATGATTTGATAATGCTGCGTAATGAATCGAAGAAAGTTGGATAGGAAATTGAGGCGGCTTCAGCACGATGGATGGTAGTTTGTCCCTTTGCCATTATCGATGCGATCGCCAGACTCATGGCAATCCGATGATCTGTAAAACTATCTAACTCCGCTCCAATCAACTCTCCTCCACCAGTAATTTCTAAACCATCTGGTAGCTCGGTAATTTTTGCACCCATTTTAGTTAACGCTGCTGCCATTACTTGTAGTCGATCGCTTTCTTTTACTCGCAATTCTTCCGCATCTCTAATTATCGTCGTTCCGGCGGCAAATACTGCCGCTACCGCTAAAATTGGAATTTCATCAATTAAGCGGGGGATCAGATCCCCACCAATTTCACAAGCTGTTAATTTGCTGTGTTTTACCCGTAAATCTGCGACAGGTTCCCCTGCGACTTCGCGCTGATTTTCGAGCGTAATATCGGCACCCATTAATTCTAACGCCACCAAAATTCCCGTGCGGGTAGGATTGACACCGACATTTTCAATATACAACTCGGAACCCGGCACGATCGCTCCAGCCACTAACCAAAATGCTGCCGAACTAATATCTCCAGGTACGATTACCTGTTGTCCTCTCAATGTCGGATAACCCGTAATCGTCGCACTATTTGTCTCGGTATCGACATCTATCTGCGCCCCAAACGCTCGTAACATCCGTTCGGAGTGATCTCGCGATAAAGCAGGTTCTGTTACCGTCGTGCGCCCATATGTCATCAATCCAGCAAGTAAAATTGCCGACTTGACCTGAGCCGAGGCGATCGGGGAATGATAGTGAATTGGTTGCAATGCTTGTCCGCGCACGGCTAGAGGTGCCAGAGAGTTCCCCTTGCGTCCCCAAATCTGCGCCCCCATCTCAACTAGGGGCGTGACTACTCGCGACATTGGACGCGATCGCAAGGAGTCGTCTCCAGTTACAGTAAAAAATAGATCGGGATGGGATGCTAAAATTCCCAACATCAGCCGCATTGTCGTCCCCGAATTTCCGGCATCAAGGATATTTACAGGTTCCTGAATCTGTCCCAGTCCAATCCCTGTCACCGTTACCAAGTTGGTATTTAACTCAGAAATCTGCGCACCCATCGCCGTAAAACAAGCCGCTGTACTGCGGGGATCTTCACCCAATAACAATCCCTGAATCGTCGTCTCCCCCTCCGCCAAGGCTCCCAGCATTAATGCGCGATGGGAAATAGATTTATCCCCAGGAATCTGTAGTGTGCCATGAAGAGATACACCCGCAGTAGGGGGGATGACAGTTAAACTTTGATGACGATCGACGGGTTGGAGGTTAATCACGGCTAGTTTGGTACAGATTCTAGATTGTATTATAAAGCGACAGGCGATCTTTCCGCTTACCAAAAATAGGCGGTGCTGAATTGATGTATGGAAGAGGGGGGACTTGGTGGACTGCGGGACTTGGGGATGGGGGGACTTGGGGATGGGGGAGTGGGAGCTAGATGGGTTTTAAAAATCCACGATCGTATATCAATTTAGCACCGCCCAAAAATAAAGCTAAACGATCGTGGCAAATTTATTCCAAAAAATTTAAGTCGGGGTAATTCATGAATTACCCCGACTTAAATTTTGGGTAAGGCTACGCTTGCGCTAACATATCCTCCAAAGTTTAATATTTTCTCACCTTATTATTGACACTTCGTTTCTGACGGATTTTAGCCAATGGTTTCGGTGGTTTTGAATCACCAGATCCGATCCAGCTATCCACATTATTGATGTCGATCGGGATTGGCTTTTTGACGAGCCAGTTCAATTGCGTCCCAACTTTGACATTGCCAGTAAATTTGGTAGTCCGAGCGAGCCAAATTTTTGCAAAAGTCGAATTTTTAATGACGATCCCCACTGGTTGACGCGGTGGGATGACAGCTACCTCAACTGTAGCTGGCGGTCTGAGGGCATTATTTAGTAGCTGAGAAGTCCCTGCACAAATCCCCACAATCGCCAGTGCATAGCCCAAATAAACATGGCTCGGCTTAATTCGGATTGCAGCATGAAAGCCTGTCATCTGCATTTTAGTTACAGGCTCGAAAGTTGCTGATTCTGGCTCCCATTTGGGTACCTGCTGGGAGATTGCCATGCCATCTAATCCCAAGCTATTTGCATACCTTTTGATTAAACCCTTGACATAGACAGATTCGGGGAGCATCTCAATATGACCTTCTTCGAGCGCTCGAATCAACCGAGGTTGAATCTGTGTCCGTGCGGAGATATCCTCGATCGACAATTGATGCTGCTCTCTCAATTGGCGCAAATTGCCACCAATCTGTTCTAAGATCTCACCAGGGGTGGGTGGTAGGGGGATCGGTAGGGGGATCGGCTCGGGTTCGCTAGAGACTAGTAGTTTTGGTCGTAAATTCTTCAGGGGAGATGCGGAGCCTACAAAAATTGCCAGTTTAGACAATTTAAGTGCGGCAATATGCTTGAGCGGTGCCAGTAGAGTCACGATCGCTGATTGTGGGGTAGTTGTGGGGGATGATGGTCGGGGTTTGGCTCTGAGCATCTAATAAGTGGGAGCCTCGCCGTTGCTAGGCGAGGTTTCTGCCACCCGATGCCCAGAGAGGCTTTGAAGTTCTACCGATTGCAAATGACGGTGAGCACCGCTGCCGATCGAGCGTTGGCTTGGTGCCGCTACATTGCCATCAATGCTAATGTTGCCAATTCTGGTACGATGAAGAGCCAAGACTGGATGTCCTAATTGAGCTGCAACTTTTCTAATCTGTCTATTCCGACCCTCAGTGAGAATAATTTCGAGCAAGGTGCGATCGTCTTGATGTGCGATCGCCACAACCTGAGCAGGCAAAGTATATTGCCCCTCCAAGTCGATCCCATTCCGCCAAGCAGCTAGTGCTACGTTTGAGGGTTGACCTTGAACCCATACCTGATAGGTCTTACTAATACTGTGGCGCGGGTGAGTCAACCGAAATGTCAAATCGCCATCATTGGTGAGTAACAACGCGCCACTGGAATCAATATCTAATCTACCGACTGGATGGATTCCTTCATATTCTCGCAATTGAGGTGGTAATAATTCCAACACTGTCGGACGACCTTGTGGATCGAGACAGGTTGAGACTACACCAACTGGTTTATTCAGTAGTAAATATACAGGCTCAGGTCGGCTCTGCATTGCGATTAGTCTACCATCAACTTCTATCCGATCGGTAGTCGGTTCGGCTGTTTGTCCTAATATCGCTACTTCCCCATTTACCCGCACTCGTCCAGCCAAAATTAGCTGCTCCGCACGCCGACGGGAAGCAATTCCCCATTGAGATAAAATTTTCTGGAGCCTAGCATTCATAATTAAGTTGACAGTTGACAGTTGACAGTTGACAGCTTGCGCGAAGCCGTTCGCGGAGCGGATCGTAGAGAAGTGTTGACAGCTAGCCAGAGGCTGGACAATGACCACCAGCTAGATTTCAGGCAATCTTCACCATAAATATTTTAATTGTCCTGCTTAATTATTTGCGCCTTACTCTAGTATTCACTCACAATTGGCGACTATTTACATGTAAACTCTTTTGCAGAAATATTACACGGATAGATGAGAATTGACAAATCAAACTAGAGGAATTGTGGGTTCGGTACTAGCTCCTGCTTGTCGGGTCTGGTTGCGATCTCAAGTATCGCAGGTAGATTCCCTCCAATTGGACATTCAGGGCCGAAGTCGGCAAATTTTGGGTGGGACGATTCCACGGGTGGCGGTTGTTGCTGTTGGGGCAATTTATCAAGGATTATCACTCGGAGCGATCGACTTAATTGCTGAGAATATTCGGATAAATCTACCTCAAGTTCTCAAAGGTCAACCATTGCGGCTCCTAGAACCGATTGCTGTCATAGCTGGGGTGAAATTTAGCGAAGCCGATTTACAGGCTTCTCTGACTGCGCCCCTGCTATCCCAAGCGATTACGGATCTTTTTGCCCAGATTTTAGCGGTAAATCCCCACCAAACCAACTGGCTCATCGACTGGCATCAGCTTGTAATTGCCCCACATACTTTAATGTTACAAGGAAATTTGACTCTTGACAGTCAAACAGCACCGATCGAGATCTCGATGGGCTTGGCGGTTCGCGATGGGCATCTTCTCGACCTCGATCCCCTGACTATTACCTGCTCGATCGATCTCCCTGGTAGTAAAATTAATAGCTATCAAATCGATCTCGGCAATGATGTCAATATTACTCAACTCCAACTCGCGGCTGGTGAGTTGCGCTGTCAAGGACGCATTCAAGTCAATCCTTGAATAGTTGAGAGTTGAGAGTTGACAGTTGTGTGGGCGGGTGCCCCGCCTCGCAAGGAAGTTATGATTGGGGATTAAACCAGTGCTGTTTGGTCAACTGTCAACTATTACGCGGCTCTGAGCTGCGAGATAGTTCGATCGCCATGCTGCTACCGCCCACCTTTTCGCCGTCTGCTGACAATTAAATACCTCGCAATTCCTACAAATGAGCGGAGGGATTGAATTCGATCGAGTGTGAGTAATTGTTGTTGATAGATCTGGCGGAGGCGCAGCATTTGAATCCGGCTTACAGCGAGCGATCTTGGCGCATCACTCAATAGTAGATGAGAGTCACTTTCCCATCGATCGCACCATGTGCCCAATCCAATAATTTGCTTACGCAAACGGACGATCCACACGGTGATGGCTAGAACGACAATCGCGATCGCACAATTACAGCAGCTAACAGCAATGACTAAATCCATAAGCAACACAAACAAGTTAGCTTACCAGCCACTCTCCTGCTGATGAGGATCGGCTTGTGCTAACGATAAAATGACACTTTCTCAATTTACCGTAAAAAAGATCGAAGAATATACTTGCCAAGTTCAGAAAGATGGTGATATGATGGACAAAGTGTAGAAAACACACAAACATAATCCTCGGTAGCTCAGTGGTAGAGCGATCGACTGTTAATCGATTGGTCGCAAGTTCGAGCCTTGCCCGGGGAGTAAACCACATCCATTAAATATTTAGAACGGTGTTGCTCCCAGCGAGTAGTACCTTTCTTGGCAGCAGTAGAGATCCAGCGCGTGGAAACAATCGGTTGGTTTAGTAGTCGTTAGCTATTATCATTAATTAATTTTAAGCATAAATTATCAGTCTGTAGTATAGTCCATCCTAGAAAATACCGACAGCACCAGCTTAAATAGATCGATCGAGATCCTCAAAATACTAGCCCCTTCTAAATATCATCCAATGTACAAATCATTAATTATCCCGATCGCCATCTTAGGCATGAGTGCGCCCCTACTGACGATCGCACCACTCCCAGCCCAAGCTCTGCCCGAAGCACAAATTGTCGAAAAACTTCAGAAAGTACCAGTTTTTACAATTACCAATGGAACGGGTAATTTCCTCCAACAAAGCGTTACGGCGGGTGGAAAAACTCGGTTGATTACTCCAGTATATCTGGAGTTAAAAGATGCAGCATCCTTTTTGAAAAAATTGAAAAAAGACCAACCAAAGCAGAGTAAAGTCGCTCAGATCGCGGTGGTGCCGCTGAGTGAGGTTTACAAGCTCCAAATGGAAGCGCAAAAGAAATCGGATAATATGAGTTTTGTATTTTTTCCACCAGAGCAGCAACTCAAAAATGCAAAACTACTAGCGAAGCCTTATCAAGCTAATGCTTTTTACCCAGTACCGTTATTTATGATTGCAATTAAACAGCAAGATAAGTATGTGACGGTTCAGGAAAATAATTTGACTCCATTATTTCTGGGCAAAGAACAAGCTCAACAATGGTTGGATAAAGTCAAGAAAAAAGATCCTAAATTAGCAGCTAAAGCCGAAATCAAAGTTAACTATCTTCATGTTGTACTTAAAGATTTTCAGAGCCAAAATTATCCAGCGCAACAGCAACTAGTGCTAGTCCCATCGACTGAGAGTGTGGAGAGCATCCGCAAATTACAAGCGGCTCAACCCAAGCCTAGCTCGACACCTGCAACTACCGCACCCAAAAAATAAGTAAATTTGGAGTTAATTACTAGTAAAGAACTATGGGAGTGGCGAATCTGGGCGGTAAGTATTACCACTGATGATATTAGCGATCGTGAAGTCGATTGGTTGTTACAATCAGTTGCTAATGTGGATAGGCTCACACTGCGCCTAGAATCGTTGGCGAATGCGAATGGAACGAGAACCGAAAATGGCAAATCGATCGAGATTTCGATATCACTCGATCGATTAACAGCATTATGGCTCGATCGAGTACAGGAGCGCAAGCCAATTCAGTATTTAATTGGGACAACATTCTGGCGAGATTTCGAGCTAGTGGTTTCACCTGCGGTACTGATTCCGCGTCCCGAAACCGAATCGATTATCGATATTGCGCTGGCTGCAACTGACAGCGTTCAACAGCAGGGAATATGGGTAGATTTAGGGACTGGGAGTGGTGCAATTGCGATCGCAATCGCGAGATCTTTACCTACGGCACGGATTTATGCAGTAGACTCTAGTTCTGCGGCACTAGAAATCGCTCAAATTAATGCCACTCAATTAAAGGTACTCGATCGAATCGACTTTAGCCACAGCAGTTGGTGGTCATCACTAACACATCTCCAGGGTAAGGTAACAGTAATGGTTTCTAACCCACCATATATCCCTTCCCAAGAGGTGCTGCTGCTCCAACCTGAGGTAGCCCAGCACGAGCCACATCTTGCCTTAGACGGCGGTTTGGATGGCTTGGATGCGATTCGGGTTTTAATCGATACAGCACCTAAATACCTTCAAGCTGGAGGAATCTGGTTAATTGAAATGATGGCAGGTCAAGGTACTGCTGTCGTAGCTCTATTAGAGCAGCAGGGGAGTTATGATGATATTGAAATTATTAACGATCTGGCGGGACTCGATCGATTTGTATTAGCAAGAATGTGTTGATAAGCCCATCAGCACTTTTCGCTAAACGACAAGACAGGGCACCCCTACACAATTAACCTGTAGCAGGGTGGATTAGTTGTCACCAAAGAATTCTCTTCAGTCCACTTCAGTGGACTTTTGCCGTTAGCCCGCACTTCAGTCGCGGGTGGTTGACGACGAAGCACAAGGATTCTAGATTTTATTTCCTGACAACTAATCCACCCTGCTACACAATTAACCTGTAGGGGTGCCCTTTATGGGTACCCTCCATCGATGCGGGGTAAGCACTACGCATTACCCCTACAAAAATTCTTGTTGCGTTTCATACCTCAATTCAGCAACGTGCTAAATTCAATATGCTAAAGTTTCCAACGTTTCGCGAAGATAGCGTTGCACGCGCTCGTCGAGATTGAGGTCTGCTTGTTCTGGAGCAGATAGTTGTGATGCCCAGTGCTGAAACCCCGAACTAGCAGAGATCGCTTGTTTGAGGCTAGTCCAAACCGAGGTATCGTTGGCGGGAGCAGGTGAGGAGATACTCATTGGAATATGCCAAGAAATGAATGATTTTGGTGTGGCAAGAAGTTTTAGGACAGCTTTTGTCACAATCTTAATCATAACTTAATTTTCAAGACTGTCCAGTTGTCTAGTATACAGAAGATGCCAACACTCTGACGGCTAGAAGTGTCCTGTCGATCGTTTAGTCTGCTAGTCACCATCCACCATCCACACTTCGGCTACGCTCAGTGCAAGCCATCCACCATCCACTATCCTAGCGATCTAATTCGATCCTGGAAAGGGAGTAATTGCAAGATTTTATAAACATTGATGGTAAACAGTTTCAGCTCAAGGCATCTAAGTTATAATGGCTAGCTACGTATATTTAATTGTCAATCAGCAGCAAAAATATTGTTGAGCGCACATTCATAACTGTAAATCGGTATCGTACTTACCCAATTGTAAGTGTCGATCGGAATTATTATCTACTGGTGTCAGAGCCTAAAGAGGAAAAAAGCTGTGAGTGGAAACGAATCTCGGAGTCAAGCAATTTATCAAATTACCAACAGAGAGCCAATGCCCCCTAAGGCTTCTAAGCGGTTGGAAGAGCTGTGGGCGTGTGATGTCTTCACCTTGAGCAAGATGCAGGAAAGTCTGCCCAAGGATGTATTTAAATCAGTCAAGAAGACAATTCAAACTGGTGAGCCATTGAATATCGCCGTTGCTGACTCTGTAGCAGTCGCGATGAAAGATTGGGCTACTTCTAAAGGCGCACTTTATTATGCCCACGTATTCTATCCGCTGACCAATGCCACTGCTGAAAAGCATGATGGTTTTGTCTCCGTGCAAAGCGATGGCTCGGTCATCTCTGAGTTTGCAGGTAAACTGCTCGTCCAAGGCGAACCCGACGGTTCTTCTTTCCCCAATGGTGGCATCCGCTCCACCTTTGAAGCGCGGGGCTACACTGCATGGGATGTTACCAGTCCAGCTTTCATCATGGAAACTGACAATGGTGCCACACTGTGCATTCCCACAGCGTTTGTATCTTGGACTGGAGAAGCACTGGACAAGAAAACGCCCCTACTGCGTTCCAATGCGGCAATGAGTAAGGCGGCTATTCGAGTCCTCAAGATTTTGGGCAACACTAGCGTCGCTCCTGTCAACTCTAGTTGTGGTGCAGAGCAAGAATACTTCCTAGTAGATTCCAACTTTGCTAATAGCCGTCCCGACTTGCTGCTGGCAGGTCGCACCCTGTTTGGCAAACCACCTGCAAAGGGTCAACAATTTGACGACCACTACTTTGGCGCAATTCCAGAGCGGGTTCAAGTCTATATGCAGGATGTAGAAGAAAGACTCTACAAACTCGGCATCCCTGCCAAAACCCGCCACAATGAAGTGGCTCCAGGTCAATTTGAAATCGCTCCCTTCTTTGAAGCAGCAAACGTGGCAACCGACCACCAACAACTGCTGATGACGATTCTGAAAATTACTGCCAAAAAACATGGCTTCATGTGTCTGCTCCATGAAAAACCTTTTGCCGGAATTAATGGTTCTGGGAAACACGTCAACTGGTCGGTTGGGAATGCTACCCAAGGCAACTTATTAGATCCAGGCGATACTCCTCACTCCAATGCCCAGTTCCTGGTCTTCTGTGGTGCGGTAATTCGCGGCGTTCACAAGTATGGGCCACTATTGCGGGCAGTTGTCGCCACAGCGAGTAACGACCACCGTTTGGGTGCGAATGAAGCTCCTCCAGCAATCATCTCTGTTTACTTGGGTTCGCAATTAGAAGACGTATTCGAGCAAATCAAACAGGGAGATTTGAAAGGATCGACAGCACGGGGGATGATGAATATTGGTGTAGATACCTTGCCAATATTACCTAAAGATGCTGGCGATCGCAACCGGACTTCACCTTTTGCCTTTACTGGCAATCGCTTTGAGTTTCGGGCAGTCGGTTCGGGACAGTCGGTAGCTGGGCCATTAGTGGCAATGAATACGATCCTGGCAGATTCGCTCACCTGGATGGCTGATAAATTAGAAGGTGAAATCGCCAACGGTACCGAACTAAATGCCGCGATTCAGACAGTGCTCAAAGAAGTCATCGATACTCATGGTGCAGTGGTATTCAATGGCAACGGGTATTCAGAAGAATGGCACAAAATGGCAGTCGAAGAGCGCGGTTTACGCAACCTGCGGACGACAGCAGATGCCCTACCCGTGCTGACTGAAGAGGCGATCGTACATCTGTTCGATAGTCTGGGGATTCTGTCTCCAGTCGAATTAGCCAGTCGGTATGAAACCTACGCAGAACAGTATATTCTGTCGATCGAAGTTGAAGCTAAACTGGTAATCAGTATGGCTAAAACTATGATCTATCCAGCCGCAACCCGTTATCTGACAGACTTGGCAACTACTGTTGCTGGACTCAAAGAAATCGGGGTTGATTTCGATGCTGAAAGTGTTCAGAAGGTCGCTGAATTAACTAAATCGATGATGGATTTAGTAAGCAAGTTAGCTTCGGCATTAAGCAATCACGATTTTGATTCGACTGAAGCACATATGCAATATTTAGTCAAAACTGTTCGTCCGTTGATGGATGAGGTTCGCAAATATGCAGATGGACTCGAAAGCGAAGTCGCAGACGATTTATGGCCATTGCCTACTTATCAAGAAATGTTGTTTATCAAATAACATTCAAACAGTTGACACTTCGGCTACGCTCAGTGCAAGCAGTTGACAGTTGACAGCTTGCAAAGACCGTTCTAAACGAACGGTCTTTTTTTGGATTCAATCGAGAAGTAGGGGAATTCATGAATTGCCCCTACTTCTCGATAATAGCGAGCCTAAATCAGCTCCCTATTATCAAATACTGGTGCGTTACGGCTGGAGCCTAACACACCCTACATCAACCTAGCTTTTCATTTAGGATTGCTATATATCAACTATCAACTATCAACTATCAACTATCAATTAATTTAATCATCTTCAATATTTAAAAAATCAGGACGAACAGCTTGATTATTTGATAATAAGTCCTTAATTTTCGTCCATTCTTTGGATTCGATCGAATCAATGATACTGTCCAATCGATCGCGATATTGATACAACGATCGCAATAAAGCATCCCGATTATATTCTGCCATCATCATCCCCATTTCAGGATTACCGCCACCCACCCGACTGGTATCCCTAAATCCAGTACTGGCGAACTTTTTGGCATAATCCAGAATTTGAGGATCGGCTTCATCCAGACAAGCACCAATCAAACTAGCACTCACGATCATCGGTAAATGCGAAATCCAAGCCACCGCGAGATCGTGTTGAGCAGGGGTAGCATAATGAATAATACAATCGAGCGATCGCACTAACTGAGCCACTCTTTCTAGAGCTACAGGCGAAGTTTCGGGAATGGGGGTCAAAATATAAGGTCGATCGGCAAATAGCCCCTTCTCAAAGGCAGAAATCCCACTCTGGGAGTTCCCAGCCATCGGGTGTCCACCCACAAAATTTGCCCATAATCCGGTGGCTCGATCGACGATCGCACCTTTGACAGATCCGGCATCGGTAACGATCGTCTCTGGCTGGAGATGGGGAACTAGTAACTCGACTGTCGGGACAATTGCCGCGATTGGCGTGCAGATAAAGACGATTTCAGTATCTTTGAGGCTAGCCAAATCGCCACTGGCTCGATCGCAAATCCCCTCGCGTTCGGCAAAATCGCACGTAGCTTGCTGACGAGCGATACCAATTACCTGATGTCCCAGTTGGCGAAAATCCCACCCTAACGATGCGCCGATTAATCCTATCCCTACGATCCCGATCTTCACAGTTGGCTGTTTTTGATTATTTGTTATATTGTGCCATGCGATCGGGTAGTGAAATTTATTTGCCTGGGTTCGATCGATCGCCAAGTTCGCCTAATTTCTCAGACTTCAAGATTTTGGGTCGATCGGTACCGAATATGAAACATCACAAATTATTAAGTGTAGTTTAAACCAAAATATGACCGATCCAGTGGCTTTGGGCTAAATTCTTAGTACGGAGTCAACTAATCGTACAGTTATGTATAAAAAATTACATCTTGGCAGTAATATCTAAGTGTGGTGCTAAAACACAATACCCAGATTCAGGAAAAACAATTATGAAAGTTTCGTTCAAATTCGCAACTGGTTTAGTTTTAGCGGCTGTGTTAGTTGCAGGAACCAATCCTGCTCAAGCTGGTGAAGGTGGTGCCGCTGGTAGCGTCAGTATTCGCTTCGCTGGAACTACTGGTGCGATCGTCGATCGGTTGTCTAGTTCCGTCGCTGTTGGTAAAGGTTTTGCAGCAGCTACAGCTCTGACAGGGACTGGAGCTGGCGGAACTACTGCGACTTCCGCAGTTGGTAGTGGTGGTGGATTTGCACTGACTGATGCTAACCAAGTGGGTGCTACTTACACTGCTATTGCTGAAACAACTACAGCTACTGCTCAAGCAAATAGCTTCGGTGGTGGTACACCAGCTAGCCTGCGTCCTGGTACTGGCGTTATCCTTCCTTAATAATTTAGAGCCAACTGTGGACTTGAAAATCGATACCCGATCCGATCTTACCAATAGTTGCACAGGCTCAGATCTAGTTTCAGCCTAGTTGTTTAGAACTATGGCGGCTAGTAACCACACAGATCGACACCGATCTTTCATCCACATCCGGTATTAATCAAGGAAAAAATCATGAAAGCTTCGATCGTCTTTGCGACTGGTTTAATGTTGGCTGCTGCTACTGTAGCTGGCTCCATCACTACTGCTCATGCTGGTGAAGGTGGTGCTGCTGGTAGTATCTCCGCTCAGTTCACTGGGACTGCTACTAACGGACTGACTGCTACTGCTGGTTCAGTTGCTGTTGGTAAAGCAGCAGCTTTTACTACAGCTCGTACTACTGCTACTGATATTTCTGCTGTTGCGGTTGGTACTGGTGGTAGATTGCAAGTAGATGGTATCAACGACGCAATTGTCAATTATACAGTAACAGGTGAAACCGCTACTGGGCTAGGAGTCGGACAAGGTAACAGTTTTGCTTCTGCACCTAGTCTCCAAATTATCCCTGGCCCTACTACCGGAGTTACCCTTCCTTAGGAATGGTTGAAGACGATCGATCTTGGAGATCGATCGTCACTGCTGGATCTGACGAGGATCTAAATATCCAGTCAGATCCACCGTAGTTGAGCTAGATTGGAAAACAATGAAAATTTCGCTTAAATTGGCAATTGGTTTAATGTTCGTCGCTGTTGTAGCTGGATCGGGATCGATCGCCTCTGCCGACCAAACTCGTGCGGTTGGGGTGGTAGCGATTAATTATAGTGGCACGACGATTACTAGTTTATCTAGTGCGATCGCAGTTGGCAAAACTTCGGCGGCGGGAACAGCCAGTATTAATGGTGCTGAAACTGCTGCTTCGGCAATTGGTGGAGCGGGTGTGTTGAGAGTAACTAATCCCAATAGCACTAGTGTTACCTATGAGATCGATGCTGAATCAGCCGTCAGTCTTGGCACTACGCCAACAGCTACGCCGAGATCGCAACAGATAAGGCTCGACAATACTGATGGGACTAGATCTGTTACTGTGCTGATTCCCTAACTTATTAGAACTTGAGAAAATTGAATTAATCAGTTAGCGATCGTCAAACAACCTTCGCAACTTTGATGCGATCGACTGTTGATATCGATCGATCTAATTGCTTGTGCGCTCGCTAGATTATCTATAAATAAATATCTTTATCTACCTAATTTAATTACCAATCGTATACACCAATCAAATCAATTGGGGTAACTAGATCGAAATTTCAACACGCGATCGATATGCTAAAACTTTGGGTGACTTCTGCCAACTTAATATCTTACCATTCCATTAGCAAGCTTTTATTGCAATCGGCACCAGCAGCCGCTGTCAAAGATAATCGCTTAATTTTTATTGTCTATCTAATTATCTTAACTACTTATTTTCTCCTCGATGTAACCAAACAATCGGTAGCCGCTAATCCAGATATTATCAGTCAAGCCAGCGAACAGCCTAAACCAATTATTCAAAGTACGTCGATCGCGATTAACGATCGCTGTTTACTCAATTTAGAGCCTAATTTTGAGATCTTAACGCAGACTAGCGAAGTACCATTAGCAAACGGTCGAGAATCGTGTAGGGTCGATCGTCAAAATAGATCTAATCCAAATATCGCACTTGCCGACTCAAGCGAGTGGATTTTAACCGATCGAGTATTCGACCCAAAAATTCTCGATTTGCTCAAGCCTGACGATCTATTTTTGCTCCCAAAATTCGTGCCCAGGATCTTACCTCCAGTCCCAACAGATCGCCCTTTTATCGCTCCGACGACACCAGTCAGCCCAGTCTTACCACCACAAGATCGAGATCCAATTCAATTACCCAAAATCAAACCATTACCAACCGCCCCCGATCCGCGCTATCTGATTGCGCCCCGCCTGCTAAAACTCGGACAATTTAACCCAGCTCTGACTCTCATCGCGATTAACGATGTCGCCCTCACTCATCGCAGTCAAATTGAAGTCACTAGTGGGGTAGAAACAGGAGATCGTCGCAGTACAGATATCGGGTTAAATGCAACTGGGTTATTTAGTCCGCAAGTAGAAGAGAGCGTCTCCAACAAGCGCGTCTATCGGCTCGACTATCGGAGTAACTATAGTCAAATCCGCACCCTGCGGCAGCAGCGGGAGATTACTACAAGAGTAACTACCCCAGAAACCCTATTTGGGATGCGCCAGCAAATCTCCTTTACTGGAGATTGCCTAGCGGGGATGAATAACGGTAATTCGGTCTCTCCCACAGGTGAAAAACTAATTTGTACCTACCTTCCAGGACTAAAAACCGATGAGAGTAGTATCGACCCTCAAAAACTGATTCCAACTCAGATTCCCAGCACATCTTTATTTGGGGATGTGGTTAGTCCTGCATCTCTGCTGGCGATCCAAGCAACCGGATTTCAAGGCGGTGCGAATGGGCAACTCATCGGCTTGGATCTCTATTTTCCGAGAATCGGTGCTCAAAGTGGCAACTCTCAGGCGAAAGATAGTAGTTTCGATCGATTTGAATCAAATACTACCGTACCGATGGTAGCTGTCGGTCGCATCCATCAAGTAATTCTCGCTAATGGTACCGAAACCGCCATCGCTCGAACAGTGCGCGGTTTTAATTATATTTTAGGGGATGTGAATACGAGCCAGATTGCGGTGATTCAAGCAGCTACCGAGTTATTGCCCGATCTCGAACCATCCTTACCCGACGGCAAAAAAGGCGGTTCGACAACGGTAGATCGAAATTTGATCTTGGCTGCTAATAATAACCGTACGCCTGAAAATAGCTTCACCGCTTATTATAGCGGCGTTGGTAGAGGCACCACGCCCAAGGATGAGCGGATTAATAGTGCCAACTATCATGGGCTGTGGATCGGTTTTTCGCCAGTAGTCGATCGCCAAGTCGCATTAATCGGGCCGATTTACAAAATTCTTGGCCCCGAACGGATCGCACTGTTTGCTGGGGGTGAAGGTGGGATCGATAGCAATACTAACGTTACAGCTTTACTAAATCAAAATACTTTTGACTCATCTGCAATTACCAATGGCTACGTTCAAGCGTACATCACTAGATACGAACGCGAAGTAAATACGCTCTCTAGTACGACGATCCGCGAACGCACCAATTATCATCCGCATCTGAGTGCGACTGGTAATATTACAACTCAAGATTCGGTCTTGCGTTACTACACTGGGCTAATTTTTAATCCCAATCTCAGCAGTAGAGCCAGTCACAAAGGATACTTGGGTGTAGATTTTACCAAAGCCGAAGGCGGATTGAGCTACAACCTCGCAGCAATCGGCTATCTCAACCCCGATACCGAGTACTACAGCAAACTTACAGGCACTATCTCCAAACAGCTAGGTTTGGGCAGAAATCCAGCCAATAATCTGAATCTTTCTGCTGGCGTTAACTATGCGATCGATGGTACCAAAATCTTTGATGCCGTGAGTTTTCGCTCGGCTAATAGTTACGTCAATGTAGGTGCTAGAGCTAATTTAGGCAATGTCGCTGTCGGGACTACTTACTATCTCGCCACTGGGATGCCCAATTCGATCGGCAATCTCGTCTCAACCAATGCCAGTTGGAAAATTAGCGACGGACTCGTCTTGTCAGGCTACTATACACCAGTAAATAATAATGTTGCTCGATCGCCTTTCGGTGTCAGTGCCAGTATCCGCTTAGGCTCAAATATTTATAGTCCCACTCTCTCACTAGGCTGGAATCGGAATGAAATCGATCTAGGCACCAAGTCCGACAATACTCGCTCTGGAGTTGCTGAAAATGTTTTTTCGCTCTATCTCCGCTTTGATACACCTCCAAATTCTTTTAAATAATCTTCATGCTTCCCTTGCTGGGAGGATGAATGAATGCGTCAATTTTGTGACATCGAAACCTGAGTACAACCCCCCGATCTTGTCTTGACTTAAATAGAGGGGTTTTAGAGTGAGGGGATTGTGCAATTAGGTACTCACATGGCTGTATTGACGCTGTGTTCGCACTGCGAAAACTAGGACGGCAAAAGCACATAAACCTGCAACATATAGCGGATAAGAGTAGCTATAGTAACTATCTAAACTAACTGCTACCCCAGTTTCTTTCGCTACTTTTTCAGCAGCTTCGATCGTCGTCTTATCGACCAAAAGTGCTGACAGGACTGGCCCAATCCCTGTAGAAATACTTAAATAAGCAGCATTCAGCCCAGAAGTCATCCCCTGTTCTGATGGCTGAGTATTGAGCGAAATCAGATTACTAATCATCGGCTGGATCAGAGAATTGAAAACAGAGAAAATCAAACTTACCACTACAAAGTAAACAACATTGGGAACGATCGGCATCAGTGCAAAGCAAGCACTACGGAAAAATAGCCCGATTAACATAATTCGAGTAGCACTAAGTTTTTTGGTCAGAAACTTAATACCTAGAGTTTGCATCAGCGCACCCAAGATCCCAAAGCTAAAAAACAACAAATCGAAAGAAGGCAGATCTTGGGCGAGGACTTTGATGTAATAAGCCTGAAAGCCAAATGTGAACATCCCAAAAGTAGTCCCAGTCAAAAAAGTTACCATCAGTAATGCACCGACACCAGGAATCGCGAACCCCGAAATAATTCTTTTCAGTCCTAAGTCGAAGATTTTATCAGTTTTAGGAGCTGCTTCTTTAAGTGTTTCTGGTAACAGCCAAATAGTGAGGATGAGAGCGATCGTGGCTAAGATTGAGGAAGCTAAAAAAGGTGCGCCCAAAGATATCCGAGTGGTAAAGTAGCTAATTAACGGGCCTACTACAAAACCCATCCCCAACGATGCCCCAAACAAACCAAAGGCGCGGGCGCGTTCTTCCGGCTTGCTAATATCGGTAATAATCGCTTGCGCCACGGAGATATTTCCGCCAGTAATCCCATCCAAGAACCGAGCAACAAATAACACTAGAGCGGTGCTAGCAGTACCGACAATCAAATTTGCGACAACTGTACCCGCCAAACTGATTATTAATAATGGTTTGCGACCATATCGATCGGATAATTTACCGATCGTTGGTGCGGCGATAAACTGCGAGAGCGAATAAATAGCAAATAGAAAGCTGGTTTGGAAGTCACTCAAGCCAAAATGTTTGCCATAGTTATAAATATTTAGAATCAGTGCGATTAGGCTCAGGGCATTAACAAAATTGATAAACAAGACAATCCGCAAGGTCGGATTTGACGAGTCGAGAGGTGCTGGCGATCGATCTTTTGGTGGTTCAGATAACTTAATTGTCATTTACAACACCTCCACAAATAAGTTTCCAATTTTTATCCATAATCCCTATGTGAGATCCCGTGGACTTTGAAGAATAGCGATCGATCGACGCTATCTCGACGCTAATATATTTAGTGGTTGGGGTTGTCGAAAATTCTGGATAAGTTGAATTGCCAGGAACGAGCGATCGATCTATTTCCAGATTTGTAAATATTGGATTGTTAAACATGGATAGATAGCCTATTTTCTTGTCTTATTATTCCCATATTCATCAAGTAATTTACAATATTAAAAATCAGGATCTCGCACCCCTCAATAAATTAATTCAACTATAGTAATTGTGGCGATTGTGAAGATTTGTCTTCGTTCTAGCGATCGCCAAATCCTAATTTGGAATCATCGCCACCTTGATGACCTGGCGATTTTTCATATCCTCGAAAGTCTGGGCTAAATCTGTCAGGGGACGACGATCGCTAATTAATAATTCAAAGGGGATTTGCTTGCTTGCTAGCAATGCTAGAGCCGCTCGGACGTGCTGGGGTGTATTGTGGAAGACACCTTTGAGGGTGAGTTCACTGTAGTGAAGCCTGTCGGTATTGACACTAATCGTCGTATCCTTGGGACAACCACCGAATAGATTAATTGTCGCACCTGGACGACCACAGGCGATCGCTGTTTCCCAGACACTCGGTACACCTGTCGCTTCGATGATGATATCTGCACCCCACCCTTGGGTGAGATCTTTGACAGTGCTGGGGATATCTGACTGATGGTAATTCCAAGTCCGCTCGGCTCCTAATTTTTCGCCTACCGCTAAACGGCGATCGTTACCGCCAAATAACCACACAGATTGACATTGACTCGCCATTACTGCAACAAACATCAACCCGATCGCACCGTCACCAATGACGACTACTCTAGACTCAGGGGTAAAATTGCTCCGCGCTATCCCATGCAAAACACAAGCCAATGGTTCGGTCATTGAAGCTAGCTCGGCGGCGAGATCGGCTGGAATCGGTAGCAAATTGTGCTTGACGATCGGTGCTGGGATGCAGATATACTGCGCGAAAGTGCCGTTATTCCAAGTTAAATTGGGACAGAGGGAATATTCTTGATATTGACAAAAAAAGCAATTCATGCACGGTGCAGAATTATTCGCGACGACTCGATCGCCAATCTGCCAATCGGTGACACCCTCGCCTAGTGCAACAATTTTGCCCGCCGCTTCATGTCCAAATCTAGTCGGTGGCTTGAGCATTTTCGCGTGTCCACCCCGCCGCCAGACTTTGAGATCTGTCCCGCAAGTAGTCGCGGCGGCAATCTCGATGACGACTTCACCCGCGCTCGGTGAGGGGACAGCGATAGTTTCGAGGCGGAGATCTTCTCGACCGTAGAGGAGGGCTGCTAGCACAAAATCACCAGTTACAACAGTTGTCCGAATACTCCAGTATAGGAAACTTTGCGATCGCAAATCCAGTGCTGGTAAGCTAGCAGAATGGCGATACAGCACTCTCCAGCTATATGGAGTACACAAACATTGTTGGAAGACTGACTTAGCAAAGGTTAACTGTACTTCATGAACAAGGAAAGTGCTATGGCGATCGCGCCTTCACGATCTAGCTCAGTTGCCCCAACACATCAACAAGTACTAGCATACATTTAGGGCACCGACGCGTGATAGTCGCGATTGTCGCTCCCGATTGGGGTCAGAGATAAGTTATTTTAAATTGTCTCCGATTGGGCAATAGAGATTGCTATTGACTCGGAATTAACTTTTCGCACTGGGGACGACAGTATATAATGTGGTGTTGTAGGTTTGTGACCATCGCTCGAATCAGCGATCGCTATGACCTCACGATCGAGGCTAGATCGGCGATCGTCAAATCCAATTACTCATTACAGGACACGATCGTGAACAAAAAAACAGTAGAAGATCCTATATTAGTGATAGTTTATTTTGCTAATGGTACCGTCCAATGGGTAAAGTCTGGCAGTGCCAATCATTGGTCTAGAGAGGGTGGTAGAGTAAACAAGTTTTTTGAGAGTAGGGTATATCAAACATCAACTGGTGAGAAAATTAAGATCAAGCAACATTTCAAGCTGTTAAATACAGTCTTTATGGATGTCGGAACTGGTACATTTCTAGATACAGTTCGCGAAGATTTGCTGGGCTTGATCCCCGATCCTAACGATGTTGTGCAGCACTCTAAATGGTGGGATGTCGATTGGTCTTGTCCGATCGTCTTCGAGCCGAAACCAGAACGGAAGCCATTCAAAAGTCCGATCGTTCGGAGCCAGAAGTTGATAGTTGATAGTTGATAGTTGACAGCTTGTACTGTTGGCATGAGCCTGCTGCCGTAGGCATAGTGTTAAAACGTCAAAAAAATAGTAGGGGCAATTGATGAATTGCCCCTACTATTTTTTGTGAATAATCGATTGTTAATTGATTATTCTAGTCCAGCATAGACAGCGAGATCGCCTAATTCATCCTCGATCCGGAGCAGACGGTTGTATTTTGCCACCCGTTCGCTCCGACATAGAGAACCTGTCTTGATTTGTCCTGCACGAGTTGCAACGGCAAGATCGGCAATCGTAGTATCTTCAGTTTCACCAGAACGATGACTGATAATCGACTTAAAACCGTTGCGGGTGCCAAGATCGATCGTTTGTAGGGTTTCGGTGAGGGTGCCGATTTGATTGAGTTTGATCAAGATGGCGTTGGCTGATTTTTCCTTGATGCCTTGGCGTAAACGGACGGAATTGGTGACAAATAGATCGTCGCCGACTAATTGGACTTTCGAGCCAATCTTTTGGGTGAGTAGTTGCCAGTTTGCCCAATCCTCCTCGTGTAAACCATCTTCGATCGAGATAATCGGATACTTGGTAGTAAGATCGGCTAAATAGTCGATGAATTCTCCAGGTGTATGACTGCTACCGTCGTAGATATAGTTACCATCTTTGTAAAATTCACTCGCTGCCACATCGAGAGCCAGCGCGACTTGTTCGCCAGGTTTGTAACCTGCCGATTCGATCGCTGCCATTAGCAGTTCTAATGATGCTTGATTGGACGCTAAATTAGGCGCGAAGCCGCCTTCATCACCTACTCCAGTCAGAAGACCCTTTTCGTCCAAAACTTTGCTCAGAGCGGCAAATATTTCGGCTCCCCAGCGGAGGGCTTCTCGGAAAGAAGTCGCACCCACAGGTACGATCATAAACTCTTGGAAATCGATGTTATTTGCAGCATGAGAGCCACCATTGATCACATTCATCAATGGTACGGGTAGCAGATTGGCTAAAGGGCCACCCAGATAACGATAGAGTGGGACTCCCAGCGCATTAGCAACAGCTTTGGCATTGGCGAGAGATACCGCTAAAATAGCATTAGCCCCTAACTTAGATTTAGTCGGGGTACCATCTAGCTCGATCATCGCGCGATCGATCGCCATTTGATCGAAACCATCCATTCCTTCCAGAGCTGGCGCAATTTTGTCTTCAATATTGGCAACAGCTTTGAGGACACCTTTACCCCCATAGCGACTGGGATCGTCATCCCGCAATTCATGGGCTTCAAAACTGCCTGTCGATGCGCCGCTGGGGACTTGAGCTAGCCCAAATCCACCATTGGCTAAGTATACTTCGGCTTCTACTGTCGGACGACCACGGGAATCGAGAATCTCTCTGGCTCTAATTTCCGCAATCGCCATATCTGGCATATTCATAGTTATTCCCTCTTCGTGACGATCGCGATCGATTTTTCCATAAACACTGTAGCTTGACACCCCGATTATCCGTTCCTCAGTAATCAGCGGTGCCAACACGTTATCATACGACCTGAAGACACCTCAAACAGCAAATTTAGTTACCAATTTTTGAAAATCAGGCTATTAGAGCTATGCGTTTGTTACATACCATGCTGCGAGTCGGCGATTTAGAAGCATCCATCCGCTTCTATTGCGAAGTTTTGGGGATGAAGTTACTCCGCCGAGATGATTTTCCAGATGGACGGTTTACGCTAGCTTTTGTCGGCTATGGCGATGAATCCAGTCAGACAGCGATCGAGCTGACCCATAATTGGGATACCTCAGCATATACGATCGGCGATGCTTATGGTCACATCGCGATCGGGGTGGATGATATTTATGCCACCTGTGAAGCAATTACAGCTAAAGGCGGCAAAGTTATTCGCGCTCCAGGTGCGATGAAACACGGAACAACTGTAATCGCCTTTGTCGAAGATCCCACTGGCTACAAAGTTGAATTAATTCAAATCGGCAAGTAGGATCGCACAAATATTTAGCACATTACAATTCCCGCCAAGCCTGATGGTAATTGTACCAACTATCAACCATCAACTAGAGCAATCCTAAATTAGATCCCTGGGACTTTTATGCTGGTGCTCATGCGGCAGCAGCCCAACACACCCTACATCAACATAGCTTTTCATTTAGGATTGCTATATCAACTATCAATTATCAATTATCAATTATCAATTAATTTAACTACTTCCCATGTCCCAAATACCGATTGGAGTAGAAGTCGAACGGCATCGAGCAGCCATCACGCGGGTGGAATTATCTCGTCCGGTAAGATTGGCGATCGAGTCGGGTATTATGACGATCGATACAACTATCTTTGACTATGGTTGTGGGATTGGTGGTGATGTTAAAAGATTGAAATCGGCAGGATATACCTGTGAGGGGTGGGACCCATATTATTTTCCTGATGTTGCGAGACAACCTGCGGATATAGTTAATTTAAGCTATATAATTAACGTTATTGAAGATCCCGAAGAACGAGATCGAGCATTAATCCAAGCCTGGGAGTTGACAGGGCAAGTATTAATCATTGCAGCGCAGATATTAGTCAACGATCTTCGCGGTGTATTAGCTTATGGAGATGGGATTTTAACCAAGCGAAATACATTTCAAAAATATTATCAGCAGGTAGAATTAAAAGAGTATATCGATCGAGTTCTCACTGTCGATGCTATTCCAATCGGTTTAGGGATTTTTTTAGTATTTAGAGATGAATCTCAAGCAGAGAGTTTTCGAGCAGCGAGACTATATACACGGATGATAACGCCGCGAGTGCGGGTTGAGAGCAAACGATTTGAAGACTATCAAGTACAACTAGCACCGTTGATGGAATTTGTCAGTCAGCGCGGACGTATTCCAATTAAAGGAGAATTAGCTGCCGAAGCTGAATTAGTTCAAGAATTTGGTAGTATTAAACGTGCATTTCAAATCGTCTTAACTGCTACTGATGAAGTAGAATGGGATGCCATTGCTTATCAGCGATCGCTAGATTTACAAGTATATTTAGCTCTAGCTCATTTTGGCAAAGGGCGAAGCTTAAAAAATCTATCCCTAACAATTCGTGCCGATATTAAAGCTTTTTTCGGTAGTTATGATGAAGCGTGTGAAGTTGCCGATCGATTATTATTTAAGATTGGCGAACCAGGTGTCATCAAACAAGCTTGTCATCAGAGTAAGATTGGTAAATTATTACCTGCTGCGCTCTACGTTCATATTTCCGCGCTCAATGAAATCGATCCAAAACTTCGACTATATGAAGGTTGTGCGAGTCGAAATATTGGCGGTACGGAAGATGCAAATATTATTAAATTCCATAAAGATAAGCCCTGTATCTCTTATTTATACTATCCTGACTTTGAATCGATCGCTCATCCCCCATTACAGTGGGCGATGTTGATTGACTTACGAGATTTAAGTCTCCGATTTCGCGACTATTCCCACCAAGAAAATTCACCCATACTCCATCGTAAAGAAACCTTTCTCAGTCAGAATCATCCTCTCTACTCAAAGTTTGCCAAATTTACTAAATCAGAAGAAAAAGCGGGGCTATTTAGTGAAACTAAAACTATCGGTAATCAACAGGGATGGGAACAGCGGCTACGCGATTGTGGGGTGCAGATAAAAAATCATCGTGTAACTCGCAATTGTTAAAGCGGTTTAATTTACTCCCTACCAAACAGTAGAGGTTTAGAGCTGACAGCCTGCATGTGTGATAGTTGTTATTAGAGAGTTTAAATCTCTCCAACAACAAATTCGCTGTCAACTGTCAACTGTCAACTGTTTAAAGCTTGATGGATAAGTCCGTGAATTTTCGGGTGCGACTGGGATTAAGATAAAGTAGGGTAATATCTGCCCTGACGAACCAGCAATATTTTTGTCCTAATTAATTGTGAAACTATTTACTTACCATACCCCCGAACGTACACCATCAGGCGAACTCCCCGTTTGTGCGATCGCCATTGATGTACTACGTGCCACCTCGACAATCGCCGCAGCACTTCAGTCTGGAGCAGAAGCAGTGCAAGCTTTTAGCGACATGGATACGCTGATGAAAGTGAGTGACAAGTGGGCACCCGAATTACGTTTGCGCGGTGGAGAGCGGGGTGGGGCAAAAGTAGCTGGTTGCGATCTGGGGAATTCTCCTCTAGACTGCACTCCAGAGGTGGTTGGTGGTAAACGCTTATTTATTAGTACCACCAACGGTACTCGCACCTTGCAGCGCGTACAACATGCCAAAATCGTCCTGGCGGGGGCTTTAGTCAATCGTCAAGCGATCGTCGATTATGTGCTCTCCCAGCAGCCAGAGACAGTATGGATGGTAGGATCGGGCTGGGAAGGTGATTACTCTCTAGAGGATACCGTTTGTGCGGGAGCGATCGCCGATAGTATCATTACTAAATTAGGTATACCGTTGGCAGAAGTAGCGGGTAATGATGAGTTGGTAGCCTCGATCGCACTATACCGACAGTGGAAAGACAATCTCCTAGATTTATTTTACCTTGCCAGTCACGGACAACGATTAGTTCGACTGGAATGTTTTGCAGATCTCAAATTCTGTGCGACTCCTGACACGCTCAATATTGTACCGATTCAAACTAGTCTAGGTGTATTGCAAGCAAATTAAGAGTGTTCGGCGATCGATTCCTGACTCTTGGTAAGGTGTTAGACTCCTTGTCAGAACGTAGGGTGGGCACACCACCCTAAATTACTATGGAGAGTATGAAACATTTAGTTTATATTTTACCTTATCTAAATCTAGGCGGTACCGAACGACAAGCATTGAGTCTCATCCATGAGTTTCAGGATCGTTATCAGGTGACATTGCTTGCGCCGACGGGAAAAGGTTTACCACCTTTTTTAGAAGCACAACTTACTTATTGCGAATTTACAGCATGGGAGCGGAACTTTTTTAAGGGATTACGAGAACTAATTGCTGGAATTAAAGCAGCTCAAAAACGTCAATCGATCGATCTAATTCACGTTCATGGCGCACATGAACTAATGATACCGATTCGACTATTATTTCCTAATTTGCCGATCGTATTTACCGTACATGGTTATCATGGAGCCAGTAGTGAAATTAGCTACCGTTTAGCTTGTTTATTTGCCAATCTGTGGGCGACGAGAGTGATTTGTGTCTGTCAAACTGAATACGATCTTTTAGTCAAGTTTGGGATGAATCCAGCCAAACTTGAGATGATTTATAACGGCGTACCGACACCAACACTCGATCGATCTAAAGTAGATTCTCTAGCACACCAGTTTAATTTAGATCCTGATACTCAAACTATTATCGGTACTGCGGCTAGACTGTCTGAAGCGAAGGGATTGACTTACTTATTACAAGCATTTGCCCGATTAGCAATACGACATAACTTACGATTAGTCATTGCAGGTACGGGAGAATTAGAACAACAACTAAAACAACAGTCTCAAGATTTAGGTATTGCCACTCAAACAATTTTTGCGGGATATGTAAACGATCTACCCGAACTAATGAGCTTATTTGACTTCTTTGTGTTGCCCTCGCTCCAGGAAGCTTGTAGTCTAGCCTGTGCCGAAGCAATGGCTCAACAAAAAGCAGCGATCGGTACGACAATCGGCGGAATAGTGGAGCAGATTGCCGATGGTAAAACTGGTTTCCTAATTCCGCCTAAAGATGTCGATACTTTGACTGAAAAAATACAGTATTTACTCGATCGACCAGAATTAGTCGATGAGTTTGCTCACAATGGTCGAAAAAGATATGAAGCATATTTTACAGTGGAGCGAATGCTAATTCAGACCGAAAATTTATATGCTCAACTTTTAACTTAGTCATTCATGAATAGTGGAAATTCAATCCATCGAAAAGTTTTATTTATTAGTAATGGACATGGCGAAGATCTCAACGCCGTTCAAATAGTCAAAGCTTTACGCCAACAACAGCCGCAGTTAAAAATAGGCGCGATGCCCATCGTCGGACAAGGCAATGCTTATCGTAATTTAAACATAGATATTATCGGCCCAACTGAGTCTTTACCTTCAGGTGGTTTTGTCTATAACGATCGATTTAAATTACTAGATGATATTCGATCGGGTTTATTTACGCTGCTGTGGCGACAGATTCAAGCTGTGCGTAAATATGGTAATGATTGTGAGGCGATTTTTGCCATTGGGGATGTAGTCGTATTGTTGGGTGCCTATTTTACAGGTAAACCTTATATCTCATTTATGGTATCGAGTTCGGCATATTATGAAAATAGAATGCAGTTTCCCAAACTAACGGAGTGGCTGCTAAAATCCGATCGATGTCTTCAGATATTCACACGCGATCGATATACCGCCAAGATGTTAAATCAGCAGGGTTACGATAAAGCAATCTTTGTCGGATTTCCCGCGATGGATGCCCTAGAAATAACCGGAAAAGATTTACAATTATTGCCCAATTTACCTCTAGTCGCCCTATTACCAGGAAGTAGATTGCCCGAAGCCGGAACTAATTTACAGTTACTTTTAGATCTAGCAATTGCCACAACACCACTATTTCCCAATGGCATTCAGTTTTGCGCCGCCGTCACCCCAAATTTATGCTTACCCGATCCAACTGGGATGATTCCGCTCCAACAGGTAGCCGAGCAGCAGGGATGGGAATATCACTCCACAGGTTGTTTGACTCATCCTCAACATCAGATCGCGCTACGCTGCATTTATGATGCCTTTGCAGATATTTTACATCAGTGCGATCTAGTTGTGGGTATGGCTGGTACGGCGATCGAGCAAGCAGTAGGTTTAGGCAAACCGATAATTCAAATTCCTGGTGCTGGCCCTCAGTTTACATATACTTTCGCCGAAGCGCAAATGCGCCTATTAGGCTCGTCGATTCAAACCATCGGTACCAAACCCGCTACCGCTGCAACGATTGCTCAAGCCGCACAAGCTATCTACCGCACTCTAGAAGATCGAGAATATCTCGCACAATGTCGCATCAATGGATTGGAGCGGATTGGCGGTGCTGGTGGTGGTGACGCAATGGCGCGGATTTTTGCCGATCGATTTTTAAAAACCAATTTATACTGAGAATGTAGATCGATAACGCTTGCAACTGTCAACACTTTGGCTACGCATTGCCAAGGGCAAGGCTAACGCCAACAGTGCAAGCTGTCAACTGTCAACTGTCAACTGTTTAACTAACAAGCATGAGTGATGAATCGCCGATTCAGGCTGGAGAGCCACTAACCATCGTACAAGCGATCGCCAATCTCGATGGTGAAGATTTAGGATTGCGAGGATATGCAGCTTGGTGGTTGGGCAAATTTCGGGTAAACGATCCTGCGGCGGTGACTGGATTAATTGCAGCTTTGAAAGATGAAGCAGATCGCACTCCTGAAGGTGGCTATCCACTGCGCCGAGGTGCGGCTAGAGCATTAGGAAAATTAAACGATCTTCAAGCTGTTCCTGCTTTAATTGAGTGTCTGGATTGCACTGATTTCTATGTCCGTGAGGCGGCGGCGCAATCTCTCGAAATGTTGGGAGATCCTACATGTATTCCGCATTTAGTTCAATTTTTAACTGCATCTGTTGAATCCGGCAAACTCTTACCACATGGCGCAGATTTTTCTCAACCTTATGATGCGATCCTCGAAGCATTAGGTACTCTGGGTGCAACCGCAGCCGTAACATCTATTCAACCATTCCTCGAACATCCCATTCCTCGGATTCAGTATGCTGGGTTACGATCGATGTACCAATTGACTCAAGATACTGTTTATGGCGATCGATTGGTTCAAGCCTTAACTCATAGCGATTTACAAGTTAGAAGAGCACTCCTGTCCGATTTAGGCGCAATTGGCTATCTTCCCGCAGCGGTGCCGATCTCGCTCGCCCATGCTGAAAATAGCCTAAAACTCATCGCGCTCAAAGGGATATTGGCAGCCCAAATCGTCCTCTCACCATTCGATCGATTATCAGCAGGTGCCGTGGAAGTGATGCAGTTGATGGACGAATTGCTCTAGTAGGATCGATCGCCCCACCGCAAATACTCAAGCCCGATCTTACCCGAACTATCAACTATCAACTATCAACTATCAATTATCAATTAATTTAACTAGCGAGAATTTTTGACAGCAGTGAGGAAAAGGAAAACTGTCAGCGGAATACTTGCAGCTAAAATACTACCTGTAACTGCCGTGCCCCATTCTGGGGTACCAGAAGTGAGTTCAAACACTGAGCCGACTGCGGCAATTGCGGAAATTGAGGCACCAAGTAAGCAGATCCCAGTTAGAGGTGTATACATGAACTGTTAATTATGCTCCTGGATTGATACGTTGGACATGCTGAAGTGAGAAACCTTTTTTCTGAAGTTCCTCAGTTAGAGCGAGTTTATTCTCGACTCGATCGACGAATAATACACCACTGAGGTGATCCATTTCGTGCTGAATTGCCCGTGCCAATAATCCATCAGCTTTGAGACTGCGAGGACGACCGAATTCATCCTTATAAGCCACCTCGATCGTTTCTGGACGTTCGACATCCAAATAGATCCCAGGGATGCTCAAGCACCCTTCTTGGTCTTTACAGAGGGCTTTCCCGTATTTTTTGATAACAGGGTTGATTAAAACTAGTGGCGGAGCCTCTGGTTTGTCTAGCTCGCAGTCGATGACGATCAATTGCTTGTGAATACCTACTTGAGGTGCTGCTAAACCGATACCATCGGCACTATACATAGTTTGAAGCATCGCCACAATTGTATTGCGTAGCTCTTCATCCACATTGGTGATTCTTTTGGCTGGCTGGCGCAAGACACGATCGCCCAGATAGTGAATATCTAAAGGCGGTTTGGCTAATTTTTTCTTGTCAACGAGGATTGATGTTGGCATGGACGAGTTGGTGCTAGCGATGATGTCTGGAGATTGACCCTAGATCTTTATTTTAACTGAGTTTAGTGCCTAATTGAGATAAATTTAAAACGTGACCGCCAGTAACTAGATAAACTGTACTGGAGATCGAGCCAATTTGACGAGTCAACATTCCCAATCTGTCGCGAAACAATCGACCACTAGGATAAGCTGGTACCACGCCCCAACCAGTTTCCTCGGCTACCAAAATTATTGTGGCTAAACTAGTTGGCAACTCGCCTAGCAACTCTTGAGTCAAATTGTCCCATTGGGCAGCCGATCGATCTAGTAAATTTGCTACCCAAGTACCCAGAGAATCAACCAATAAGCAGTCTGAAGCCTGGGCTTGATGGATCGTCATCGCCAAATCTTCAACCGCCGATTTAGTTTCCCATGTAACTGGGCGACGCTGCTGATGACGCACGATCCGCTCTTGCCATTCGGCATCGGTGGGATCTATAGTTGCCGTAGCAATGTATGTGACAGCTTTGTTACTTTTAATTGCCAGAGTTTCCGCCCATTCACTCTTCCCACATCGGGCTGCACCTGTAACTAAAATAAGCTGTTGCACCCCTGCTGGCGGATGTGGGATCGATCGAGTTATGCTGTTATCCATTCAAATCGTACTGACTTAATTACATCTAGATTAAGCCGATCTACTGCGCTGTCAAGAGTCTACCGATCGAATATGTCAATATCCAATCGCAATTTTGAAGTGAATACTCAATTACTCACCACTCAAGTCCCAAAATTTAGTCATCTCCGCCAAGATGCTAATCCAATTTTGGCAGCACATATGCTCCAAGAAATATATAAAATGGTGACTGAGTGGCAGCAGGAATTGCAAGATATCGAACGCCAAAATATGGAGATCGCAGCTAGTGGCACAGTTTTAGCCGCTTGGTTAGAATCTCGCACCTTCAAGCCTGGTACTACTGGAGAAGCTATTCCTACCCCTTACATTACCGTCGATGCGATCGGTTTGGCTGCTGTCAATCCGAGTGCTAGTTATCGTCTATGTGGATTGGATGAATACGGCAAACTGTGGACGCGCCCTTGTTCGATGGCTGAGATTTTGAGTGTAAGTCAGGCAATTGCTAGATATCAACAGTTAAAGGATTTAGCAGATCGAAAACAACATGTAGAATTACATATTCGCCAAGTTCTTGAAGATCTCGTTCATCTACGGCTGAAGCTAGAGGATTAGGTTTGAGGGATGCTCCCAATCTCGATCGATCCTCAATTAAATATCAGCTAATTTAGAAATATCTATCCCAGCTAATTTCCAAGCTATTCCATCACGTTTTAAGATCAAGCTGACATCCTTAGATCGATCGACTTTATCAGTAATATGGACGACAAAGCGATCGAGTGATTCATAGCCCATGTTAATATCCGATTTGGCAATATCGCGATCGAGATTACCCAAATCGATTTTAGCTTCAGGTATTTTGTCGAGCATCAATTGTTCTAGTCCTTCTGGGGTAATTATTTTATCCACCATCGGACTGACCATTTTTTCGATGAGATCTGGAGTCATTTTCGGTGTTTGGGTTCCAGCTCCAGCTATTTGTTTGATGACTTGAGCTTGGATATTTTCTTTAATACTAATCCGTAGTGCTGTAAAATCAATTTGTTGTGATAAAGCATCAGCATTACGATTAGTTGCTGCATTTTGCATACTATCGATCGTCAAATAAGGTGCATAATATATTCCCCCACCGAAAGTCGCCGCAATTGCCGTACTCGTGGCAGCACCAATAATAATGGTTTTCTTATCTAGAGATTTTAGGCGTTTTCGGAGCCGCTCTGAAAGAGAATAGAACATAAAAGTTTAGGTTGAACAGTTGACAGTTGACAGTTGACAGTTGAAAGCGAGGTTTTTAGGATGGGGATTTTAACCCCTAATTTTTGTTAATTATAATTAATTATTTTATTGTAATTCAATCCAATAATTAATTATTTAACACTCGACTTAATAAGTATATCCAATTATCTCTAAGCTATATTATGTCTGAAACTTAGCTGGTGAGCACTGTCAACTGTCAACTGTCAACTGTCTAAGTTGTGTATTCAGCATTAATTTTCACATAGTCATAACTGAGATCGCAGCCCCAAGCAATTCCAGCACCACTACCATTACCAACAGAGAGCGAGATTAAGACCGTATCTGTTTTGAGGTATTCCCCTTGACTGGCAGCTTTGAGATAATTACTAGCAGCAACTCGATCGAATGTCAAAGGTTGCCCATTTGCCATCAGCCGGATCTCGCCCAAGCTCACAGCCAAATTATTTTGATCGAAGGGTACGCCAGCTTTACCAGCAGCCATCGCAATCCTCCCCCAGTTGGGATCGTGCCCAAAAATTGCCGCTTTGAGTAGTGAAGATCCGGCAACTTCACGGGCAATTTTTCGCGCCTCGCGATCGCTACTAGTCCCCGAAACTCGCACTTCAATCAGACAAGTAGCACCTTCACCATCGCGGGCGATCGATTTAGCCAGATATTGACACACAGCAGTCAGCATCGCTTCTAATTTATCAGCTTCAGCTCCAGGTTGAACGATCGCGGGCGTGCGCGATTCCCCATTTGCCAAAGCAATCAGCGTGTCATTGGTGCTGGTATCGCCATCAACAGTGATCTGATTGAAACTGCGATCGGCAGCCCGACTGAGCATTTGTTGCCATAGCGTCGTCGATACCGCCGCATCACAGGTGACAAAAGCTAGTAAAGTAGCCATATTGGGATGAATCATCCCCGAACCCTTAGCCATCCCGCCAATTCTGACGGATCGATCGCCGATTGTCGTCTCTAAGGCGATCGATTTACTGACCAAATCTGTCGTCATAATTGCCTTAGCGGCGGTATCTCCCCCCTCATGACTAGCCGCCGCCACCAAAGTCGGAATTGCGGCGAGCAAGGCATCCATTTTGATGCGTTGACCGATCACCCCCGTCGAGGCAAGTAAGATCGCTGATGGGGCGATCTTCAGGGTATTAGCCAGCGCATGGGCACAGGCGATCGCATCTTCTGTGCCAGCTTCGCCAGTCGCTGCATTAGCTTGTCCCGAATTGCAGAGGATCGCCCTGGCACTAGGTTTGACAGCCAGTTGTTGGCGACAATATTCGACACAAGCCGCTCGCACCTGACTAGTGGTAAAGACTCCAGCCGCAATCGCATCTACGTCAGACAAAATCAATGCCAAATCGGGCAACCCTGAGGGTTTCAACCCCGCAGTAATCCCCGCCGCTCTAAAGCCTCTCGGTGCAGTCACTCCCCCAGAAATTTCTTGCCAGTCCATATCAGTCATCGGTTAAGCAGGTACTAGCTATCAGCATACTAGAATTAGGCTATTGTAATCTGCTGACTTACTATCCCTTAAAATAGTCTGGATTTAGCGTTTTAGGCGGTATTGAGACACAACCTTTCATTCCAGGGAAATGAAGTGTTACTTCGAGCTTGACAAATCCTCAAGCCGATCGAGTCTGTGTACGTACGTAATAAAATATCAATAGACATCCAGTGACAATTACCATGCAGCAGAAAATGACCGTTACGATCGATCGAGAAGTCTACGATGCTCTCTATCGGGTTGTCGGCAAAGGAAATATTAGTAAATTCCTCGAAAATTTGGCTCGTCCTCACGTCTTGAAAGAAGATCTGACCTCTGCTTATCAAGCGATGGCAGCAGATACCGAGCGGGAGCGCGAAGCATTGGCATGGAGCAATGGACTAATTGGGATCGTAAATCATGCTGCGGGGTGAAGTCTATCCAACTTGGGATACAGCTCTAAAAATTGTTGGAATAGAACATCTTAACTACTGTTAAGATGTTCTGATACAGTAATCGAGTCCCATCGTTAAAAGCCTCAATCATATGAACAGACCTATAGGAATTGACCTTTTTGCTGGTGCTGGAGGGATGTCTCTAGGTTTTGAGCAGGCTGGTTTTGATATTGTGGCAGCAGTAGAAATAGATCCGATTCATTGTGCAACGCATGAGTATAACTTTCCTGAAGCCGCAACGATTTGTGCTAGTGTTGTCGATCTCTCTGGTGCTGAAATCCGCCGCATAGCCAAATTAGGGGATAGAGATATCGATGTGGTTTTTGGCGGTGCGCCCTGTCAGGGTTTCTCCTTGATGGGTAAACGAGTCTTTGACGATCCACGGAATCAGCTAGTATTTCATTACGTGCGAATTGTTCGAGAATTAAACCCTAAATATTGTGTGTTTGAAAATGTTAAAGGTTTAACTCTTGGTAAACACGCTCAGTTTCTAGATGAGTTAATTGCCGCGTTAGGGGATGCTGGTTATGATGTTCTGACACCATATCGAGTATTAAATGCCGCCGATTATGGTGTACCCCAGGATCGGCGGCGGTTATTTTTAGTAGGTACACGGCATGGTTTGAAATCGCCCAACTATCCAGAACCAAAGCATAGTAGAATCACGGTTCAGGATGCGATCGGCGATTTACCAAATGCTGACAGTTTCGATCTACTTAACCACACAGATAGTGTCTCATTCAAATGGGAAACAACTAGCCTTTATGCCAGAAAATTAAGGGGTTTCGATGCCGATCCTGATGATTATAGCTATCCGCGCAAGTTTTCGATCGATCTCCTAACCTGTAGTTCGCGTACCGAACATACTAAATCTTCTCGCACTCGATTTGAAGCTACGCTCCCAGGTAAAACCGAATCAATCAGTCGATTTCGCAAGCTAGAACCTGATGGTATTTGTAATACATTACGGGCTGGTACTGATAGTGCTAGAGGCGCACATACATCACCCCGTCCAATTCATCCCTTTTTTGCCAGAGTAATTACAGTCAGGGAAGCTGCTCGGTTACATTCTTATCCCGACTGGTTCCGTCTTCATTCAACCAAATGGCATGGATGTCGTCAAATTGGCAATAGTGTGCCGCCACTATTGGCAAGGGCTGTTGCTAGTGAAATTATAAAAGCACAAGAAATCAAACCTTCAAAGCCTAAAAAAGCCCTCGATCTGGGTGAAAATCGTTTGTTATCTTTGGATATGAGTAATGCCTCGACGTATTTTAAAGTACCACGAGATACTATTGGACAGAGAACACGCAAAATATCAGTAAGGGAAGAAAGTTTACAGGAAGAAGTACATGCATAAACAAAAACAGGGAAAGCCTAATCGCTACGATTTGATAATCCTTCGCTTGTTTGACGATAATTATAGAGAAGGTATCACTGAATTTGAG
>ENA-OFCF01000124-OFCF01000124.1-metagenomes-genome-assembly--contig:-NODE-124-length-38139-cov-8.891004_pt1 | contig 38139 bp, 27 predicted proteins | sample MGYA00153387_OFCF01 | MGnify analysis MGYA00153387 | reverse complement strand
GGCGCAAAGATGGCGCACGAACGATGCGTGGCAACGGCAGCGGAGCAAAAGGGATATTGTGGAGCGCGAGAGATCTGCGGGTGAGGGTGGCTGATTAATGTTAGTTGTTCGCAGATTTTTTCTTCCAAGATTCTTTCAGGAAAATTTCTAAACTTGAGGCTGGGAACGACCCACGATGCTTCAGTAAAGATAGAGCCATACTGGGTAAGATGCGGCTTGGCATTGGCCGGAATGTGGGATGGGATGGCTGCAAGATGATTGCCCTCACGGATGGACAAGCAATGCCCGGGTTTTGCGACTCGGTGCGCGAGGCTTTTTCACGCAAGGGGGTTATGGCGAAATCGCGGGATTTTGAATTTCGTCCGCAGCAGCAAGAGTTGGCAGTTGCAGTTGCCGAGGCTTTGATGAACAGCATGCCGCTTATCGCCGAGGCCGGAACTGGCGTGGGAAAGTCGCTGGCTTATTTGCTGCCAGCCGCGCGTTTTGCCATGGAATCCGGGCGTAAGGCGGTGATTTCCACGCACACGATCAATTTACAAGAGCAATTGGTACGCAAAGATATACCAATCGTTAGAAAATTAGTCGATGACTCTTTGCCAGCAGTGCTACTCAAAGGGCGGCAGAACTACCTTTGCCCGTTGCGCTTGCGTCGTGCCCGCGAGCAGGCGGGCGACTTATTTACCAGTTCGGAAAATGATGAATTGGAGGCAATCCGCAAGTGGGCCGAGTCCACACGCGATGGCACTTTGAGCGACTTGAATTTTCAGCCGCAAATGAAAGTCTGGTTGCAGGTTTGCAGCGAGGCGCATCTGTGTACGGCGCGAAATTGCGGTCCGCGTGGGAATTGTTTTTTCCAAGAAGCCCGCAAGGCCGCGGCCGATGCCAAACTTGTGGTAGTAAATCATACCTTGTTTTTTTCCTTGCTGAATACAGAGATTGAAGAGGATTGCGACGAGGAAAAGCGAAAAATGAAAGGTTTTTTGTTTCCTAACGATTTTGCGATTCTTGATGAAGCGCACACCATTGAGCAGGTCGCTGCTATTCAGTTAGGATTAAGAATTTCCCAAGCTAGCCTTCGCTTCGACTTGCACAGACTCTATCATCCCAAGAGCCGCAAAGGCCTGCTCAAGTCGTTCCGTAAAGCATCCGCGTTAGCCGCAGTCGAGGACGCTCTGATGGCGACCGACGGTTTTTTCCACGGGATCGGCGATGTGGCGAAATTTGGTAATTTTTCTAAGGAGTGCCGAGTCCGTGAACCGGAAGTAACACCTAACACATTGGCTGTGCCGCTGCGGCGATTGTGGCAAGAAATCGACGCGTTAGCTGCGGACGTCGAAGGAGAAAGCACTCGTGCGGAACTGCAAGACGCATCCCGCCGATTGCGTGAAGCACACGGCTCCGTGGCGGCGTTTCTCGATCAGGCGGAAGAAGGCAGTGTATATTGGATAGAACGAGGCGGACGCGATGAAACACAATACAGTTTGCACGCTGCACCAGTGAATGTGGCGGACCGTCTGCGCCCGTTGCTTTTCGGGGTGGGAAAAAACATGGTGCTCACCAGTGCCACACTTGGCGTGGGAGATCCAAAGCTCGGTTACTTCCGTAGCCGAATCGGCGCGGAAAAAGCCCGCGCGTTGTGCATCGGCAGTCCATTTGATTATCAGCGGCAGATGAGCATTCGCATATATAAGTCCGTACCAGATCCGGGCACTCCGAAATACGATGAAGCACTAGCAGAAGGTATTCGTCTAGCAGTTTTAGAGAGCGATGGCCGTGCCTTTGTGCTGTTTACCAGCTACCGCACCATGCGCGATGCGGCGCAGAGACTGGATTCGTTTTTCAAGAAAAAGAACTGGCGCGTTTTAATTCAGGGTGAAGGTATGCCGCGTCACAAAATGATAGAGGAATTTCGCAGTGATGTGCACAGTGTGTTATTCGGTACCGATAGCTTTTGGACTGGAGTGGATGTGCCGGGCGAGGCTCTTTCTAACGTGGTGATGACACGCCTGCCTTTTGCTGTTCCAGATCATCCGCTCACCGCATCTCGCCTTGAGGCGATTGAGGCCGCTGGCGGAAATCCGTTTATGGAGTACTCGGTGCCAGAAGCGATTCTCAAGATGCGTCAGGGGGTTGGTCGGCTAATCCGTACTGCAAATGACAAAGGATTGGTCTGTATCCTCGATAACAGAATTCTCACCAAACGTTATGGCAAGTCATTTCTCAATGCTCTCCCAGACGCGCCGGTGAAAATCATAGAATAGACAAATAGTCAGGACTTCTCGCGCGGTTGACTTATTGCAGGTAACGAAAACTTTTGAATTTCACTCGCCATAGCACAATGCGGTTTTTGGCTAATGGTTTCTTGTGTCGATTGTTTCTTAAAATTTCCTACATCTATCAAATTTCATTGTGTCCCGATAATCGCGAAAATCAGTCCACGCGCGCTTTTTATGAACTAGACTTTGCAGACAAAAGAATCTTGCCATCGCCCTGCGGAAAGGCAGGCTCAACGCGCTTGAAGGTCGCTGTAAAATTTCTTGAACCGGCAGCTTTCGGAGCACCAAATAACTACGACTCGCGTGCGATGAGTTACAGTTGTTGACTAGCCATGCGTTCCAATAACTAGATCTTTCAGCCAATTACTAACATCATGAAACATTATTATCATTGCTTATTATCTGCCGCGACAGCGATATGCTTACTAATCCATAATCAAGTTTCCGCCGAACCGGGCAGACATGCGAGCCATGTTAATTCCATGATTGGCACTGCGGGAGCTGGCGGAATTTCACCGGCGGCAGGAGTTCCGTTTGGAATGGTGCAAGTAGGACCAGATACACGCTTGAGTGGTAATGGGTATTATTATAGTGACAGTAAGATCATCGGCTTCAGCCATGTCCATAAGAGCGGGGCTGGATGCGGCGATTTTCTAGACATATTATTTCAGCCGGTGTCGGGCAGTAAGGTGGAAAAAATTCCGGATGAATATGCCGCTAGTGGATATTCTTCTGCTTTTTCTCATTCTAAAGAAAAAGCTGGCCCTGGTTTTTATTCGGTGATGCTAGATGACTATCATACGCGTGCATCACTAACTGCTTCGCGTCGTTGTGGGTTTCATCGGTATGAATTCCCCAATACTGGATTGAATTATGTGATGGTAGATCTCAACCATGGCAATACTGGTGCATGCACCATACGCGCGGAAGACAGCCAAGATCTTGTCGTTAGCGCGGGCATCAAAGTGGTCGGTGACCGCTCCATTGAGGGCCACCGAATTTCAACAGGGTGGGCTCCACAGCAGCATGTTTATTTTTACGCTGAATTTTCTCAGCCTTTTAAAAACATCGGTTTATACAACAAACGCAAACTTATATCTGAGTCATTAGAATTGTCAGAAACTGATGTGCGTGCGGTCATTCAGTTTGATACCACTGGGAAAAATGAAGTTCTTGTCAAAGTGGGTATTTCGAATGTCAGCACTGAGGGAGCTCGCAAGAATCTTAAGGCTGAATTGCCGGATTGGAATTTTGAGGGCATTAGGGACAAAGCGAAAGCGCTATGGGATGAAGAGCTTGCCAAAGTGGTGATTGCGGATGACGACAGCAAGCAGAAGGAGATTTTTTACACCTCACTCTATAATGTGCTGCGCTATCCGATGCTTTTTTCAGATGTGGATGGCAACTATCGCGGTGCAGACCATCAAGTGCATCGGGCGGACGGATTCGATTATTACGGTGGAGTTGTTGGTATTTGGGATACTTTTCGGGCAGCAAATCCGCTGCTTACCATCTTGAAGCCTGCGGTGGCAAACGATTATGTGAAAACTTTGTTAGATCATTACAAAGTGTTCGGGCAACTACCCATTTGGGTTCTTGCTGGGAATGAAACTTTTCAAATGACTGGCCTTCCGTCGATGCCTATCATCGCGGACAGTTATGCCAAAGGAATCCGCAACTACGATGCTGAAGCAGTTTTTGAAGCGATGAAAAAGTCTGCTATGATGGATCAATCTGGAACTTCGATGCATTACTTTGTCGGTTTAAAGAATTACAAGAAATATGGATATGTGCCTGCGGATATGGAAATGGAATCAGTCGCACGCACACTGGAGTATGCCTACGCCGACTGGTGTATTGCGACCATGGCGCAGATGCTTGGCAAACAATCCGATTACGAATTTTTCAGTAAGCGGTCTGAAAGTTGGAAAAATATTCTGGACCCTAAAACCAATCTAATGCGGGGGCGGTTTGCGGATGGTTCATGGAGGGAGCCCTTTGACCCAGTTTTTTCTAACCACCGACAGGATGATTATTGTGAGGGCAATGCATGGCAGTGGAGCGTTTTCGTGCCGCATGATGTAGTCGGTCTAGCAAAATCGATGGGTGGAGTGGATCAACTTGTCGGTAAACTGGATACGTTGTTTTCCATGGACTCCAAAATGAATGGGGAAAATGCATCGACTGATGTTTCGGGAATGATCGGTCAATACGCGCACGGTAACGAGCCGGGACACCACACGATTTACATGTATGATTATCTCGGACAGCCGTGGAAAACTCAAAAGCTGGTCCGACAAGTGATGGATACGTTATATGATAATACACCGGAGGGAATTTGTGGCAATGAAGACACTGGGCAAATGTCGGCATGGTATATCTGGAGTGCCATGGGTTTCTATCCGGTTCGGCACGGCACTGCTGAATACATGGTGGGAACTCCAATGTTTGAACGTTTGGAATTGAGGCATGATCGCGGTAAACTCATCGTTATAGCTCCGGGAACATCAAGTGAAAATCGATACATCAAGAGCATCAAATTGAACGGGAAGAAGCTGGATCGGTTCTACTTACTTCATGACGAACTGTTCGGGAAGAATGCACTGTTGGAGTTCGAAATGAGTCATACTGCGCAAAGCTCACCTGCAGCGCCGAAGACAGAATCCGCGGACTGAGCCGCGCCGGTTCATGATTTTAAGTGATAGAAACACAGGATATTACCTCTCAATTGTAATCTTAAGAAACACGCCAAAAATCCCCACCATGCGAATCATCATCCGACCACTCGTGCTATTATTTTTGTTAGCGATCCCGCTGATTCATGCAAATGCTGCGGATGATCTTGCCCGCGCCTTTGGTCACCCGTCTGATGCCACCAGGCCACGCTGTTATTGGTATTGGATGGATGGTCACATCAGCACTGAGGGTATCACCAAGGATCTGGAGGCGATGAAACGCGTTGGTATCGGCGGAGCCTACATAGGCATCATCGGTGGGCAGAGCGGAGCGGCAGCAAATCCCGAGCCCAAGGCGCTTTCCCCGCAGTGGTGGGGATATATCGAGCACGCCATCCGTGAGGCATCGCGAATAGGCATTCAGATTGGTCTGTTTAATTCGCCCGGGTGGAGCCAGTCCGGCGGACCGTGGGTGACTCCTGACAAGGCGATGCGTTACGTTGTGCAAACCGAAACTCCTGTGAAAGGGCCAAAACGTTTTAATGAGAAACTGCCCACGCCTCCGGGCGAATTTCAAAACCTAACTGTTCAGGCTTTCCCCGCACCTGTTGGGGATTCGGTAGTTGCCGCGATTTCTTCGCGCTCAGCGGATACCATCGTGTTCGAAATGCCGGCAAACACCTCCGCGCGTAGCCTAACATTACGCCCGACTGAAAAAATTGATGCCAGCGCAGAACTCCAAGCTTCTGTCGATGGTACGAATTTCCGGACCATCCGGAAATTTCAAATCGCCCGTTATAATATGATGCTGGGTGTCGGGCCTGTGCCTTTCGCGCCAGTGGTCATTTCATTTCCGGCCGTTGCCGATCGGCATTTCCGCCTTGTCTGCACTGCCGTAGCAGCATTGGGCGAAGTCCAGCTTTCCGCAGCAGCTCGCATTGATGGACTCGCCGAGAAATCTCTCCTCAAAATGTATCAGGGGCCTCTACCGCCTTTTGATTTTTACACATGGCCGCCAGCGCCTGTTTCTAACGAACAGGATCTCAGTATTCGGCAGGAATCAATCATTAATCTATCCAAAAATCTTCGTCCAGACGGCTCATTGAATTGGAATGTTCCGCCTGGCGATTGGATTATCTTGCGCAGCGGGCTTGTGCCTACCGGAGCCACTAACACGCCGGCCCCCGCTGAGGCCACGGGACTCGAAGTGGATAAAATGAACCGCGCAGCTCTGAAAGATCATTTTGACGCATTTATCACGCCCTTGCTCAAGAAGCTCTCACCCGCCGAGCGCAAGTCATGGACGCACGTCATTGCTGATAGTTATGAAACGGGGCCTCAAAACTGGACTGATGGATTTGCGGTGGATTTTCAAAAACGTTATGGCTACGACCCCCTTCTTTTTCTCCCTGTCATGGGTGGGCGGGTCGTTGGCAGTGCAGATTTATCGGATCGTTTTCTCTGGGATTTACGCCGTTTTGTAGCTGATCGAATCGCTAGCGAGTATGTGGGTGGGCTGCGGGAACTATGTCATCGCGCAGGGTTAAAGCTATGGTTAGAAAATTATGGCCATTGGGGATTTCCCGCCGAATTTCTTCAATACGGCGGCCAGAGCGATGAAATCGGCGGTGAATTCTGGGCAGGCACTGACTTAGGGCGGGTAGAACTGCGCGATGCTGCCAGTGCTGTGCATATTTATGGAAAAACCGTGGTGTGGGCAGAGGCCTTCACAGGTGGTCCGGCTTTTGTGAATTCACCCCGCGATCTCAAAACACGGGGCGATTGGGCCTTTGCCGAGGGTGTAAATCAATTTGTTTTCCATGTTTATATCCACCAGCCGTGGGAGGATAAAAAGCCTGGCGTCAATGCATGGTTTGGCACGGAATTCAATCGCCATAACACTTGGTTCGAGTACTCGAAACCTTGGATTGATTACCTGCGCCGCTGCTCAGTGATGCTCCAAGCTGGCAGACATGTGGCTGATGTCGCATATTTTATCGGCGAAGACGCTCCCAAGATGGCAGGCCAAACCAAACCTGAGCTGCCTGCAGGTCATGACTATGATTTTATCAATTCCGAGGTGATTGCTAACCATCTATCGGTGAAGAATGGACGTTTTGTTTTGCCCGATGGCATGAGTTATAGGCTGCTGGTGATTCCCGAATCGCAAACGATGCGCCCGCAGGTATTGCGCAAGATCCAACAATTGGTTGCTGCTGGCGGTGCAGTACTCGGCTCACTTCCTGAGCGTTCTCCAAGCATGGAAAACTACCCGGCCTGTGACCAAGAAGTAAAAGCCATCGCTGATAGTTTGCGGGCGGAGGGAAAAATGGTGACGAATGATATTGTGCAGGCGTTCCAGAGTCTGGCGATCATTCCCGATGTGATTGCGCCTCAGGGAATCTTGTGGAAACACCGTCAGACGGCAAACGAGGAGGTTTATTTTCTATCAAATCAATCGAATGAGCCGCGGCGGGAAACCATCTCTTTCCGTGTCACTGGTAAGCGGGCCGAATTTTGGTGGCCGGAGACCGGAAAAATCGACCGAGCCGTGTCTAGCATCGAAGCCGACGGTCGCTCCAGCGTGACGCTAAATCTAGATGCATCTGGCTCCGTCTTCGTGGTTTTTCGCGATCAGCCGACTGCTGCGCCACCAGTCGCCCTAACCGCAGGCGGCAAGCAACAGCGGGCATCAGATGAGTCAATTGATGGCGCGAACGGTGCTGATGGGACTGCACGTTTCTCGCCCATGCTTGTCGAAGGTCCGTGGGAGGTGAAATTCCCCTTAAAAACACAAACTTTCGATCAGTTGATCCCTTGGTCGGAACACTCAGACCCTGAAATTCGCTACTTTTCGGGCGCGGCAATTTACTCCAAGCGAGTGGATCTTCAGGCACCAATGAGCGGCATGAGCCTCGACCTCGGCACCGTCAACTCGATTGCCAAGGTTCGTGTGAACGGCAAACCCGTTGGAACTCTCTGGAAGTTGCCCTACTCCATTGCAGTTGGGGAATTTTTGCGAGCTGGCTCTAATCTCCTCGAAATTGAAGTGGTGGACACATGGCACAACCGCCTAGTCGGCGACCGCCAGCCCGGAGTGACGCCCACCACCTACACCACATCTAATACATTCAGCGCCGACACTCCGCTTCAGCCATCGGGATTGTTAGGTCCGGTGCGCTTGGTTCCACGTTAGAAATACGAGGCGGTGCAACACAGAGCCATTTTTGAGGCCGTGCGGATGTGGAAAATGTTACGCGGTTAGGAAACGCGGAGCGATTATTCTACGACAGCGACATTGAGCGTGCGTTCTTCGATTTCCCCGCGGAGAGCGGCGTAGATGGAAGGATTGCGCATCGAGAGGATGTTGAGCGCAGCTTGCACGGCGTTAGATGGATTCAACACGGTCATGACTGGCACATTGCTAGGCGCACGCAGTGATGACCAGACGTCGTCGGCAAATTTTTCATAACCCGCTGGAATAGTAATGACCGGCACATGGGTGGCGGCGGATAGCGTCGGGCCTGCGCCGTTAGACATGCCGATGAATGCGATCACTACCGTGTCCGGGATTTCCTGGATCAGTCGGTTGAGCTCTAACATTCCGCGCACAGGTTCCTTGTGAACCGAGCAGGCGACGGTGATTGCTGGAACTTGATCTTTCGATAGCCGCTTCACCGCGTCCACAATCGGATTTAGATCGTCTTTCACAGAGCCAGCCCAGACGATCACGCGCTGGAGTGGCAACACAAAACCAGAAGTGAGGCGTTCGACGTGTTGATAACTTCTAACCACATCCGAGATTTGCCCGCCATCGCGGTAGATCTGCTTATCAATGTAGGCCCCGTTTTCGATGACTCGCCACGAATCGTTATCAATGACGTCTGCGAGCAACAAGGTGCCTTGTGAATCGAGACCGAACTCGACTTTCATGTCCACTAACTTGCGGCCTTGGAGTTGCCACGATTTTTCTAGAACCAGATAGGTTTGCCGCGCCAGTCGCGCCATTTCGTCAAACCAATCTGACTCGCCGTGGTGGGAGAATACTTCATCTTCTTTGAGAACAAGAAACGGCTCCTGAGTCGCGAAGGGTGTGGCCGGATGATAGAGATTGATGACAGCCTTTTGTGTGTCCCAGATCATGTAGGGATCATCACAAGGGAGTTCGTGTTCTTTCCAGCGGCGGTTATTGGTCTTCAGGAAAAACTCAACAACGAGTTTTGGGAAAAGATGGCCCTTTGAAAGATGAGGTGCGCGCTTGAGAAATGATCCATGGGCTTCGCGACGGGTAACCACTTCATAGGGCAACATGTCGCAGGCCGGAGCAATGAACCAATCCGCACCGCCTTGTTCGTCGAAGGCCACGGGGATGCCGCATTCTTTCAACAAACGGAACACATTGCAGGCGGTCTGCGTGGCGATTTTCCCCTTGTCTGGGATGATGTCGTGCTTGGCGCCATCGCCTGCAGTGATGTCATCCTTGGCGAGTAGAATGACCTTGGTGGGATCGTCTTTTTTCTCGATGATGCGTTTGGTTTTGCCCTCCGAAAGTGTGCGGCCGAGTAGAAGTGTGGGATCTTGTTGCATAGGCACGCGGAAAATGGCTTGCGATTTGGGACTCGTCAAGCAGTCAGGTTTTTACGTCATTTTTTTGGTCTTCCACAGCCTGAATGCACTGCTGTGAGTCGAAATAGCGCTCTGGATTACTCCGGCGATTCTTCTTTCACTGGCGCGGGCGCGACGACGACTTTTGTTTTCGCCCATTCATCGCCGAGCCTTCTGCCGCGCTCGGGTTTTTCCTCGCGGCTAAGCAGTACATAGAACTCGACCAGCACGAAGAATGGAATGAGTAGCACCGCGTTGCGGATGATCGCGGCCTGCCAGTTACTGACTAACGGTTTGTTATCAAGAGTCAACACCTTGATTTTCATGGCAGTCTTGCCGACACTCTGGCCGTTGAGAAATGGCAGTGAGTCTCGTGTCACCAAATATCCAAATCCTAACAACCATGAGATTTTTTCAGCAAATCCCGGCAATATCCACGTTGCCGCCATGATCAGGCCGCTCGCCAGCACGCCATCAATGACTGCGGCGATCGCTCGGGTGTTGAAAGGAACCGTGCCGCCCTCGACGAGGGATTCATCCTCTGTGGCAGTCTCTCGAATTCTAACATTGAGGTCGGCGACTGGTGGGATGTTAGGTGGATTAGTTGGGATTGAGGGGGCATTGCCGCCCGCAGCGCCTATTGGTAGATCTGGCGGCGGGATCGGTCTGCGGGGTGTTTCTTGGTCATCATTCATTGCGTTCACAGCTACTATTGATTCGTATGTTGCACCAGATCAAAAATCCGTCATTTGAGTGATTCTAGCGCTTCGTTGATTGAGATCGACTGGCGTTTTCGGTCGAGGAAAAAATGTACATTCTCATATCCCGTCGTTTGCAAGAGATTGAGTGCAAAACGGTAACCCGCGCCCACGCGTTGTGGAATGTGGGCGTCGGCACCGATCACCACCGGGATTTCGCGCTCGTGCATCATCGCCAGTTGAGTGGGGGAGGGGTTCATTTCTGGCAGTGATTTTTGCACGCCACTGGTGTTCAGTTCCATCGCCACGCCCGTTGCGGCGATGCGGTCGAGGGCGCGTGCGATCACCGGACGTAGCCGCTCAAAATCCCAATCTGCGGGGGATTCATTTTTGATTAGATCCGGGTGCGCCAGTGTGTCGAATAGTCCGCTCTCTGCCGAGAGGGCGAGGTGATCGAAATACAATTCCTGATAGTGATGAATGTCTCCGGTGTAAAAAAGTTTTCGATAGTCGTAAACTTGATAGTGGATAGATCCTAGCACATGGCTGAGCGGGGCGCGGGCGTGGAGTTTTTCCAACCATGGCTCGACTCCAGGATAATAATCGCTTTCCAAACCGAGCCGCACATCCAGCCGGCCTGCAAATTTTTCACGCGTGGCATCGATCATCTCCACATATTCCTCAAACTGGTCCGGCCTCATGCGCACTGAGGCAGAAAATCCATCCGGCAGCGGACAATGACAGGTGAAAGTGATGCCCTTGAACCCACGCTCCAGCGCCACCGCCGCGTATTCATCTGGATGGCCGATGGCGTGATTGCACAAAGTCGTGTGGCAGTGAGATTCGTAAAGCAGCGGTGATTGCATCCGCGGCGAGCATGAAGACGCGTTTGCCAGATGAAAAGCCCGGTTTTCTATCCTCTCGTAAGCTGTGTTTTTCGCGAATTTTGGAAAAATTTTCTTTTAATCGAGTTTTTTTTTGACAGAGTGCCCGGCTTTGCTAAGGTCCGCCCGCTCTTCCCCAAAACCAGACCGGGGTGCCGCGTCCAGTCTCAATCCCGAGATCGGTCGCGGTGTTTTTGTCGGGTTAAAAGATGAGTGACATCAATACCGCTCGCGTAGCTCAGGGGTAGAGCGCATCCTTGGTAAGGATGAGGTCGGGGGTTCAATTCCCCCCGCGAGCTCCAGGGCAATCACGAAATCATCTCAAAACAGTCTCAGAAGAAACACTACTACCATGGCTAAAGAAGCATTCAAGCGCAACAAACCGCACGTCAATATCGGAACCATCGGTCACGTCGACCATGGTAAAACCTCCCTCACCGCAGCAATCACCATGACCTTGGCCGAAAAAGGCCTCGCGACGATGAAAAGTTACGCGGACATTGACGCAGCTCCAGAAGAACGCGAGCGCGGCATCACGATCAACACCGCTCACGTCGAATACGAAACCGAAAAGCGCCACTATGCACACGTGGATTGCCCCGGCCACGCCGACTACGTGAAAAACATGATCACCGGTGCTGCCCAGATGGACGGCGCCATTCTCGTGGTTTCCGCTGCTGACGGCCCGATGCCCCAGACCCGCGAGCACATTCTGCTTGCCCGTCAGGTCGGAGTGCCTGCTCTCGTGGTGTTCATGAACAAGGTTGACCTTGTGGATGACGCGGAGCTTCTCGAACTGGTGGAAATGGAAATCCGCGATCTTCTTTCCTACTACGAATTCCCAGGTGATGACATTCCGATCGTCATGGGTTCCGCCAAGGGCATGCTCGATGGTGATGCTTCCCAGAAGGAAAACATCATGAAACTCATGGATGCAGTGGATTCCTACATCCCTGAGCCAGAGCGTCCGATCGACAAAACATTCCTGATGCCTGTCGAAGACGTGTTCTCGATCGAAGGTCGTGGCACAGTCGTCACCGGTCGTGTCGAGCGCGGCATTATCAAGAAGATGGAAGAAGTCGAAATCGTCGGCATCCGCGACACCCAAAAGACCACCGTCACGGACATCGAAATGTTCCGCAAACTGCTCGACGAAGGTCGTGCAGGTGACAACTGCGGCCTTCTGGTTCGTGGACTCAAGAAAGACCAAATCGAGCGTGGCCAAGTCGTCGCCAAACCCGGCACGGTCAAGGGTCACACGGTTTTCAAATCCGAGATCTACGTTCTTTCCAAGGAAGAGGGCGGTCGCCACACCCCATTCTTCTCGAACTATCGTCCACAGTTTTATTTCCGCACCACCGACGTGACTGGCAGCATCAAGCTCCCAGAAGGCGTCGAAATGGTGATGCCCGGTGACAACATCAACCTTGAAGTTGAACTCATCACCCCGATCGCCATGGAAATGACCATGCGCTTCGCCATCCGCGAAGGTGGCCGCACCGTGGGTGCCGGCCGGGTGGGTGAAATCATCAAGTAAGCATTCCGCAAGGTTTCGGATTCGCTAGCGGATTCGGGACTCTTCGATTTCGGGGCACTCCGGTCAAACGGGGTGCCCTTCAGTCGCCTCAAAACGGCAGTAGTTCAATTGGTAGAGCATCGGTCTCCAAAACCGAGTGTTGGGGGTTCGAGTCCCTCCTGCCGTGCCACTTTTTTAAAAAATATCCATCACACCACCACCGCTAATATGTTTTCAAAAATCTCCGATTTTCTGGGCGAGGTCAAAGGCGAGCTCCGCAAGGCAAGCTGGCCATGGGAATCCGATCCGAAGATCAAGGGATTGAAAAAATACAAGGAACTCGTCGATTCGACCGTTGTGGTTTTGATTGCGATGATTCTGTTAGCGGCGTTTGTGCAGTTTTGGGACTTTTTCCACGTGCTCATCGTGGGATTCTTCACCAACATTGGCCGTTGATCTGATTCAACATTCTTCATTTTTCAACCTCATCTCCGACCGACCCGTCATGTCAGAAACCAAGCCATTCCGCGACCAGTGGTATGTTGTCCAAGTCCTCTCCGGCCAAGAAGGCAAAGTCCGTGACCGGATCATGCGCAATGCCGAGGCCGAGGACATGACCGATTGCATCCGCGAAGTGCTGGTGCCTACCGAAATGGTCTCGGAAATCCGCCGCGGCAAAAAAACCGAGACCAAGAAGAAATTCTTCCCCGGCTACATCATCGTCAACATGAACCTGTCTGACGAAGACGGCCAGCTCGTCGAGAAGACCTGGTTTTTTATCAAGGAAATGGACGGCGTGATCGGCTTTGCCGGCACCAAGGACCGTCCCGCACCGATGCGTCAGCGCGAAGTGGACGCGATGCTCTCGCAAATCAAGGAGCGCGAAGAAAGTGTGCGCCCGGCGATCAGTTTCGAAGTTGGCGATACCGTGAAAGTCGCCGATGGACCGTTCCAAAGCCAAAACGGCATCGTCGAAGAAATCGATCCCGAGCGCGGCAAGCTCCGCGTTTCAGTAACCATCTTTGGTCGCAGCACGCCGGTCGAGCTGGAATATTGGCAAGTTGAACGCGCTTAATTATTTTTTTCTTATTTTAGCTTTGCAGCAAGTCCGCATTACCCTACCACCCCTCTCCCGAACGTAACACAGCACTCATATGGCCAAGGAAGTCGTCAAAATCATCAAGCTCCAGATCAAAGCCGGAGCAGCTAATCCGTCACCGCCCGTCGGTCCTGCCCTCGGTCAGGCTGGCGTCAACATCATGGCGTTCTGCAAAGAATTCAACGCCGCAACTCAAAGCCAAGCAGGCGATGTGCTTCCGGTCGTGATCTCGGTTTACAAGGATAAATCGTTCTCATTTGTCACCAAAAAGCCACCCGCCGGCAATTTGCTCAAGAAGGCAGCGGGTCTCGCATCCGGCTCAAAAGAAGCCAACAAAATCAAGGTCGGCAAGATCACCAAAGCCCAATTAATGGACGTGGTGAAAATCAAAATGCCCGACCTCAACACCAAGGACCCCGAAGCCGCCGCTCGCATTCTTGCCGGCACGGCCCGCCAAATGGGCCTTGAAATCGAAGGCATGTAACACTCAAGGAGCGTGGGCGTCTCGCCCACATTCAAAAATTCTCAGCCAAAGGCATCAAACCCCGAGGCACCCGCAGGAGGGAAAAGCAATCCGCATTTTTCCGACCGAACTGCAAACCACACACCACCATGGCCAAACACCGCAGCAAACGCTACAAACAGGCAGTCGCCCTGCTCCAAGCAGGCAAAAGTTACTCCCTGACCGATGCAATCAGCACCGTGAAGACATTCCCGGCGCCTAAGTTTAACCCGACCGTCACGCTTTCGTTCCACCTCGGCGTGGACCCACGCAAGAGCGACCAAATGGTCCGGGGCTCCGTTTCCCTACCGCACGGCACGGGCAAAAACGTCCGCGTCGCCGTCTTCGCCCAAGGCGCAGCCGCCGAGGCCGCACTTGCAGCTGGCGCTGAGTTCGTCGGTTACGAAGACCTCATCAAGAGAATTCAAGATGGATTCACCGACTTCGATTCCGCCATCGCCACTCCAGATGCGATGACCGAAGTCCGGAAAATCGCCCGGGTTCTCGGACCACGCGGCCTGATGCCGAATCCGAAGACCGGCACCGTGACCGACGACACCGCCAAGGCAGTGCGCGAAGTCAAGGCAGGTCGTGTCGATTTCAAACTCGACAAAAACGGCAACGTCTCCGGCTCGATCGGCAAGACTTCGTTTGAATCCGACCAACTCCACGAAAACGCCCGCGCCTTCGTCGATAGTGTCGTCCGCGCCAAACCGGCTACCGCCAAAGGCAACTACATCCAAGCAGTGACTCTCGCTGCCACAATGTTGCCCGGTATTCCGCTGGAAGCTGCCACCTTCACCAAAGTTTCCGCCTAACCCCCAGCACCCACCACGACCATGAATCCCGATAAGAAAATCATCATCGACGGCCTGCTGGACCGCGTCAACGCGTCTCCCTATTTGATCGTCATCGACTACACCGGCCTCACCGTGAAGCAATTCACTGAGCTGCGGAATCGCCTCGATGCCGCTGGTGCTCGTTGCACCGTCGCCAAAAACAGCTACATGCGCAAAGTTCTCACCGAAGCCGGACTGCCGGACATCGGCGAGGGCCTCGTCGGCCAAACCGCATTTGTCATGGGTGAAAGCGAAGTTTTCGCCGCCGCCAAGGTGATCAAGAATTTCGAAAAGGAATTCAAGAAGCCGGAAATGAAAATCGGCATCCTCGGCAACGCGGTGCTCGATAGCGCCAAGCTCAAAGCGATCGCCGACATCCCATCTCGCGAGGCCGTGCTTTCCCAACTTCTGGGAACCATCCTCGAACCGGCATCACGCATCGCCCGCGTCATCCAAAACAAATTCAATCCAGACGGCGGCAAAGACGACGACAGCACCCCAGCGGAAGAAGCGGCTCCTGCCGCAGAAGCCGCTCCAGCAGCCGTAGAAGCTGCGGCACCTGCTGAAGAAGCCGCTGCCGCACCCACCGAATAAAACAATCTGAGCTGACGGCAAAAGCGCCTCCCGCTTTCGCCTGAACACATAATGGTTCCTCGTCGGAGTGGCGGCTGTCACCCTGAAATCCCCGGAGGCTCCGGGGGCGACGATACCGAACAAGGAGAAACAAAACAAAATGGCAAACATAGATACACTCGTTGAAGAACTCGGCAAACTTTCCGTTCTGGAAGCTGTCGATCTCGTTAAAAAACTCGAAGAAACCTGGGGCGTTTCCGCCGCAGCACCGGTCGCAGCGGCTGGTCCTGCTGCTGGTCCCGTCGAAGCCGCCGAAGAAAAGACGGAATTTGATGTTGTCCTCACCGATTGCGGTGCGAACAAGATCGCCGTCATCAAAGCGGTGCGCGAAGTCGTTCCAGGCCTGGGCCTTGCGGATGCGAAGAAGCTCGTCGAAAGCGCACCTGCCAAGGTGCTCGAAGGCGTGGCCAAAGACGCAGCCGAAGCAGGCAAGAAGAAACTCGAAGAGGCTGGTGCCAAAATCGAGCTCAAGTAATACATCACCGGATTTTTCCCGGGGCGGATCGCTCCGTCCCGGGATCTTCCGTCGTGACCGGCGCGAGATTCTGAACTTAACAAAGGCTTTCGCTCCGATTCCGACTTATCCTTTCAACGCTTGAACACCACCCTGCCTGAGACCGTCCGCGGCTCGGGCTCAATTTGTCATTAGAATACCACACAACGCCATGGCTGAACGTCTCTATTTCGGGAAATTTGAAGAGGTCATCGAACCGCCCAACCTCATTGAGGTGCAAAGCCGTTCGTATGACGAGTTCCTTCAAAAAGAAGTGCCCCCCAGCGAACGCTCGGATTCCGGATTGCAAGCGGTTTTCCGCGAAGTCTTTCCGATCAAGAGTTATGATGAAGCGATCGAACTCGATTTCGTCACTTATGATATCGAAGATCCAAAGATCACCTCGTTAGAATCTCTGCGTAACAGCGAGAGTTTCAGCGCAGCGCTCTACGTGACTTTCAAGCTCAAGGATGAAACGGGCAACAAAAAGGAGCGCGTTTACATGGGCGAATTACCGATGATGACCCGCCGCGGCACCTTCATCATCAACGGCGCCGAGCGCGTCATCGTTTCCCAGCTCCACCGCTCACCCGGCATTTGTTTTGAAACCTCGCAGCATTTGAACGGCAAGTTGCTGCATTCGTTCCGCATCATCCCGGACCGTGGATCGTGGTTGGAAGTCCAGTTCGACACCAACGACCTGCTCTACGTCTATCTGGACCGCCGCCGCCGCCGCCGCAAGTTCCTTGCCACCACCTTTCTGCGCGTGCTCGGCTACCCGACAGACCGCGATATTGTTAGCCATTTCTATTCGCCAGAAGCGCTCCCGCTTGCCGAAAAAATGGACGAAGCCGAACTCGGCCACAAGGTGCCGTTCGAAGACATCATCGAAGGTGAAATGGTCGTCGCCAAAGCCTACGAGCCGCTCACCATCGGCATCGTCCGCCAGTTGCTCGCACTCGGCCACAAAAAAGTCGAAGTCATCGACGGCCGCGAAGACGAAATTTTGCTCAAGTCGCTGCGCAAAGATCCCGCGAAAGACGAAGAATCCGCGCTCAAGGACATCTATCGGAAACTCCGCCCCGGCGATCCGCCGACGGCCGCGAACTCCCGCGCTTTGCTCAAGCGCTTGTTTTTCGATGCGAAAAAATACGACCTCACCCGCGTGGGCCGTTACAAGATCAATCAAAAACTCGGCATCCAAGTGGACTCCGATCAGCGCATCATGGTTCCAGAGGATTTCCTCGCCGCCGTGCGTTACATTCTCAAACTGAAAAAAGGCGACGGCGTCATCGATGACATCGACCACCTTGGCTCCCGCCGCGTCCGTGCGGTCGGCGAACTCCTCGCCAACCAATGCCGCGTCGGCCTCGCCCGCACCGAGCGTTTGGTCAAGGAACGCATGACTTTGTTCGACGTGAACATCGAAGGCATGACGCCGCAGAAGTTGATCAACCCGAAGGCGCTCTCCGCCGTGGTGCGTGATTTCTTCGGCCGTTCGCAGCTCTCGCAGTTCATGGACCAAACCAACCCGCTCGCTGAGCTCACCCACAAGCGCCGTCTATCGGCTCTTGGACCAGGTGGTCTCAACCGCGACCGCGCAGGCTTCGAAGTCCGCGACGTGCATCCGTCCCACTACGGCCGGATCTGCCCGATCGAAACTCCGGAAGGTCCGAACATCGGTCTCATCAACTCGATGTGTACCTATGCTCGCATCAACGAGTTCGGTTTCATCGAAACTCCTTACCGCCGCGTCAAGGACAGCAAAGTCACTAACGAGATCGAATACCTAACCGCCGACCAAGAGGAAAATTTCCTCATCGCTCAGGCAAACAATCCGATTGATAAAAAAGGTGGATTCCTCACCGAGCGCATCACCGCTCGCGAAAAAGGCGGAGAGTTCATCGAAGCTCTGCCTGCGGATGTCCACTACATGGACGTCTCGCCGAAACAGCTCGTTTCCGTGGCTGCCGGTCTGATTCCTTTCCTTGAGCACGATGACGCGAACCGCGCGTTGATGGGCTCTAACATGCAACGCCAAGGCGTGCCGCTCCTCGTTTCCGAAGCGCCGCTCGTCGGCACCGGTCTCGAAGGGAAAGCCGCCCGCGATTCCCGTGCTGTGGTGGTTTCCGAAGCAGACGGCATCGTTGCCGCCGCGACTGCGGAAATGATCGTCACCACGTCCGACGGCAAGCTGCCGGTTTCTGATGAGAAATTCCTCAGCGATCCTGAATCGGTGAAGTCGAATCTCGACAAGGGCATCATGGTCTATCCGCTGCGCAAATTCATGCGCTCGAATGCCGGCACCTGCATCAACCAGAAGCCAATCATCAAAAAAGGCCAGAAAATCAAGAAGGGCCAGGTGCTTGCCGACGGACCTAACACCGAAGACGGCGAACTCGCCATCGGCCGCAACGTGCTGGTCGCCTTCATGCCATGGAACGGCTACAACTTCGAGGATGCCATCGTCATCTCCGAACGCGTGGTGAAAGATGATGTTTACACTTCGATCCACATCTCCGAATTCGACGTCGCCGCCCGCGACACGAAACTCGGCCCAGAAGAAATCACCCGCGATATCCCGAACGTCGGCGAAGATGCCCTGCGCAACCTCGACCACGACGGCATCATCCGCATCGGTGCAGAAGTGAAACCCGGCGATATTCTCGTTGGTAAAATCACTCCGAAGTCGGAGACCGAACTTGCTCCGGAAGAACGCCTGCTGCGCGCCATCTTCGGTGAAAAAGCGGCTGACGTGAAAGACACCTCGCTGCGTGTGCCATCCGGCTGCATCGGCATCGTGCAAGACGTCCGCGTTTCCCAAAGCGGCTTCGCTAAGAAGCGCCTCGAAAAAGTCGATCCCACCGAGCTCAAGAAGACGCTCAAGAAGATCAACGACGAGCACAAAAAGAAGGCAGACAAGCTCACCGACGATCTCACCGAGCGACTTTCTGACATTTTGCTAGGTGAAAAAATCCCGCTCGATGTGGTCAACGCGCAAACCGGCGAGATCATCATTCCGGCGAATCGCAAGATCACCAAAACGTTGCTGCGCAAGCTGGCATCCGTCCACGATCACATCGAAATCGATCCGTCCCCGATTCGTAACAAGATTTTGGAAATCATCACTTCGTTCGAAGCCCGCTTCCAAGAACTCGACACCGAACGCGAGCGCAAACTCGATTCGCTCGAATCCGGCGATGAAGTCGATCCCGGCGTCATCAAGGAAGTGAAGGTTTTCATTGCCGCGAAACGGAAACTTTCCGTCGGTGACAAAATGGCCGGACGCCACGGCAACAAGGGCGTTGTCGCCACCGTGGTTCCGGAAGAAGACATGCCATTCCTGCACGACGGAACGCCGGTCGATATCTGCCTCAACCCGCTCGGCGTGCCATCCCGGATGAACGTCGGACAGGTGCTAGAAACTCACCTCGGTGTCGCCGCAAAAGCGCTCGGTTTCAAAGTCGCCACTCCGATTTTCGATGGCATCAAAGAAGAAGTCATCTGGGATTTCATGTCCAAAGCCAAAAAAGTCGATGGCGTGAAATTCATCGGCGACAATGGCGAACTCCGCGAGCGTCGCCCGGACGAACCGGAAGGCCGCGGCTACACCTGGATCGGCGATGGCAAAGACGGCACTACTGGCGGCAAATCGACGCTCTATGACGGTCGCACTGGTGATGCTTTCGACAATCCAGTTGTGGTCGGCATGATCTACATCCTCAAACTCGGCCACTTGGTCGCGGATAAGATCCACGCCCGCGCGGTCGGTCCATATTCGCTCGTCACCCAACAACCGCTCGGCGGCAAAGCCCAATACGGCGGCCAACGTTTCGGCGAAATGGAAGTCTGGGCACTCGAAGCTTACGGTGCTGCTTACACGCTCCAAGAATTGCTCACCGTAAAATCCGACGACGTGCTAGGCCGCACGCGGATCTACGAGGCGATTGTCAAAGGCGACAACAATCTCGAAGCCGGCACCCCGGAATCGTTCAACGTCCTGATCAAGGAAATGCAGTCACTCGGCCTCGATGTTCGACCCGGCCGCAGAGGATCCACCCATGGCTCCGGCATTACCGGCGGCTTGGATGACTACTCGCTGGATGACCTAACCCTGTAATTTGAAAACGCGAACCCCAATCCCTGACCTAAAACGTTACTAACAACATGAGTGTCGATAACAACCTTCGCGAATTATTCGGAGTGGACGAACGCCCAGAAGCATTCGATCAAATCTCCATCACCGTCGCTTCCCCAGAAATCATCCGTTCTTGGTCCAAGGGCGAGGTGAAAAACCCGGAAACGATCAACTACCGGACGTTTAAACCGGAAAAAGGCGGCCTTTTCTGCGAGCGGATCTTCGGACCCACCCGCGACTGGGAATGCGCCTGCGGCAAATACAAACGCATCAAACACAAAGGCGTCGTATGCGACCGTTGCGGCGTGGAAGTCACACTCAGCCGCGTCCGCCGCGAGCGCATGGGCCACATCGAGCTTGCCGTGCCAGTTTCCCACATCTGGTTTTACAAGTGCATGCCATCCCGCATCGGTTTGATGCTAGATCTCAGCGCGCGCCAGTTAGAGCGGGTGATTTATTATGAAGATTACGTCGTCACCGAGCAGGGCAACACTGCGCTCGAAGTCGGCCAACTTCTCACCGAAAACGAACTCCGCGATGCCGAGGACACCTACGGCGACGGCTCGTTCAAGGCCGCGATGGGTGCAGAGGCGATCCAAGAATTGCTCCGCCAAACCGACCTCGCGTCACTTGCCGTGCGACTTGAAGAAGAACTCGGCACCACTCGTTCCAAGCAAAACAAGAAGAAGCTCAGCAAGCGCCTGCGCATCTGTCAGGGATTCGCGGCCTCGAAATCGCGCCCCGAATGGATGGTGCAAACTGTGCTTCCCGTGATCCCGCCGGACCTTCGTCCGCTGGTCCCACTCGAAGGCGGACGTTTCGCCACCTCCGACTTGAATGACCTCTATCGCCGCGTCATCAATCGCAACAACCGCCTCAAAAACCTCCTGCTCCTCAAAACGCCGGAAGTCATCATCCGCAACGAAAAGCGGATGTTGCAAGAAGCGGTTGACGCGCTCTTCGACAACGGCCGCCACGGTCGCGCCGTCACCGGTGCCGGCAATCGCCCGCTGAAATCTCTGAGCGACATGCTCAAAGGCAAGGGCGGTCGTTTCCGCCAGAACTTGCTAGGAAAACGCGTCGATTACTCGGGCCGCTCGGTCATCGTGATCGGACCGGACCTCAAGCTTGGCCAGTGCGGACTTCCCAAAAAGATGGCGCTCACATTGTTCGAGCCCTTCATCATCCGCCGCCTCAAGGAGCTCGGTTACTGCCACACCGTGCGCAGCGCCAAGAAGATGATTGATCGCAAGACCACCGAAGTCTGGGACATCCTCGCGGAAGTCACCAAGGGTCACCCGATCCTGCTCAACCGCGCTCCCACACTCCACCGTCTATCGATTCAGGCGTTCGAGCCGAAACTCATCGAAGGTGAGGCGATCCGCGTTCACCCGCTCGTTTGTACCGCTTACAACGCAGACTTCGACGGTGACCAAATGGCCGTGCACGTTCCGCTCTCGATTGAAGCTCAGATGGAGTGCCGCCAGTTGATGCTGGCTCCTAACAACATCTTCTCGCCTGCTTCCGGTCGCCCGATCACGGTGCCCTCGCAGGACATCATTCTCGGAACCTACTATCTCACATGGGCCGGCATCCGCACCGCCAAGGACCGCGAGAAAGAAGAGCACATGCCGTTGTTTGAAAACGCTTCGGAAGTCGAGTTCGCACTCGCCTCAGGCAAAATCGGTTATCACCAGTGGATTCGCATCCGCAACCCCGACCACGGCAAAGACTCGGTTTTCGGCTACAAAGGCGAGGAACTCACCGCGAAGGACCGCAAGGAACTCACGCCGCTCGAACAAGCACTCCGCCAAGGCAAAATCATCGAGACCACCCCAGGCCGCGTTCGTTTCAACGAAATCTGGCCCGCAGGCGTAGGCTTCATCAATAATAACGTCGGCAAGAAACAAATCGGCGATATCATCTGGCGCTGCTATCAGGTCGTCGGCAAGCCTGCGACCGTGAAAGTGCTCGATGAGCTCAAGACCCTTGGTTTCAAGGAAGCCACTCGTTCCGGCACCTCAATCGGTATCGTGGACATGGTCATTCCTGAGGAGAAAAAGGAAGTCATCGCCAAGGCTTACGAGGATGTCGAAAAAGTCACCAAACAATACCGCAACGGCGTCATCACCGACGGCGAGCGCTATCAGAAAGTCGTGGACGTCTGGACCCACGCCACCGACACCATCGCCAATGCGCTTTATCGCAAGATCGAGTTCAACGAAGGCAAAGCCAAGGCATCGCCACTCTTCATGATGGTCGATTCCGGTGCGCGGGGTAACAAATCCCAGATCAAACAGCTCGGCGGAATGCGCGGCCTGATGGCCAAACCGTCCGGCGAAATCATTGAGCGCCCGATTATTTCGAACTTCCGCGAAGGTCTCTCGGTGCTCGAATACTTCATCTCCACTCACGGCGCCCGCAAGGGACTCTCCGATACCGCGCTGAAAACCGCCGACTCGGGATACATGACCCGCAAGCTGGTCGATGTCGCCCAAGACGTGATCATCACCCAACAAGATTGCACCACTGCGAACGGAATTTCCGTCGCTGCGATCATGGACGGCGACGAAGAATCCGCTTCACTGGAATCCCGGATCTATGGCCGCGTTTCCTGCGAGCAAATCAAGGACCCCGTCACCGGTGAAATCCTGGTCGAGGTGGACGACGTCATCAACGAGAAGCAAGCCAAGGCGGTCGAACGCATCGGCGTGTTGAAACTCAAGATTCGCTCGGTTCTCACTTGCGAATCGGACCGCGGTTGCTGCGCAAATTGCTACGGACTCAACCTCGCCACCGGCCTGCCGGTCAAAATCGGCGAAGCGGTCGGCATCATCGCGGCTCAGTCGATTGGCGAACCCGGCACCCAGCTCACCATGCGGACGTTCCACGTCGGCGGTGTCGCCGCGGCCACGTTCAAACAGCCGATCATCAAGGTGAAAAACACCGGTCGCCTCGTTTACAAGGACCTCCGTACCGTGCAAGCCGCGGACGGCACATGGGTCGTGCTCAACAAAAACGGCTCGATCTCGATCCGCGACAAAGCCGGCCTCGAACTCGAAAGCCAAACCATCGTCATCGGCTCGATCATCTCCATTAAAGACGGCGAAGACGTGAAGAAGGGCGATACGGTCGTCACATGGGACCCATACAACGTGCCGATCCTCACGGAAAAAGCCGGTAAGGTCGAATTCCGCGACATGATTTCCGGCATCACCGTGACCAACGAAACGGACAAGGAAACCGGCAAAAAGGGCATGGTCGTCACCGAACACAAAGAAGACCTCCACCCGCAGGTCGTCATCATGGACGAAAAAACCAAGGAAGTGAAAGCCAGCTACTCGATTCCCGTCGGCGCCCACCTTTCCGTCAAGGAAGGTCAAGTCGTCACCGGCGGCACGCAGCTTGCCAAAACTCCGCGGAAAGTCGCCCGCACCAAGGACATCACCGGCGGTCTGCCACGGGTTGCCGAGCTTTTCGAAGCTCGCAAACCAAAAGACTCCTGCGTCATTTCCAAAATCGAGGGCGAGGTTTCCTTCGGCACCAACGTGCGCGGCAAGAAGCGCGTCGTTGTCACCCACGCCGAATCCGGCGAAACTCAGGACCACTTGGTCCCGATGGGCAAGCACATCATCGTCACCGATGGCGACAAGGTGAAACGCGGCGACCAAATCACCGAAGGCCCCGTGTCTCCGGAAGACTTGCTCGAAGCTTGCGGAGCTCAAGAACTCCAAGAACACTTGGTCAACGAAGTGCAATCGGTTTACCGCGTCCAAGGCGTGGAAATCAATGACAAGCACATCGAAGTCATCATCCGCCAGATGCTGCGCAAAGTCCGCATCACCGATCCGGGCGATGCCGACCAATACCTCTGGGGCGATCAAATCGACCGCACCAACTTCAAGCGCATCAACGCGGAAATCGTCGCCAACGGCGGCAAACCCGCTGAAGGTGAGCCAGTCCTGCTCGGCATCACCAAAGCTTCGTTGGAAACCGACTCGTTCATCTCCGCCGCATCGTTCCAAGACACCACCCGTGTCCTCACCGAAGCCGCGACGCTGGGCAAAGTCGATTACCTCACCGGTTTCAAGGAAAACGTGATCATGGGTCACCTGATCCCAGCCGGCACCGGCTTCCCGTGCCACCGCGATTCGGAATTCGAATTCACCGTCGAGGAACCCGAGCCAATCGTCGTCCCTCGGGAAATCATCCAAGAAGACGAAGACACGGCCACCGCCTGATCTGCGTTTTCCAAACCCTCAATCCACCCCGGTTCTGCTCTTTTGCGGAACCGGGGTTTTTCGTGGCTTCGTGTTCAAGCCGAAGCCGCGCGGCGGAGGCGATCCATGATTGCCACGCCGAGGCCGGTTTCGCTGACGGGTTCTGCAATGATTGCATCAAGGCCAGCTTCGTCTAGCAGGCGCATGACGAAGAACAGGCGGATTGCGGCTTCAGCGAGCTTGCCACTGCCGGGGCTGAGTGACTCGATGGTTTCCCAATCGTGGAGATTCACGTAGGGGCTATCATCCTCGCCGCGATAGCTGAGCAGGCCATATTTTTTCCCGGGCTCCGGTTTGAAATCCGCTGGATTTTCTAGCAAAATGAGCGGTGTGAGCGGCGCGTAGTGACTTGTGAGTTGGCCCGGTGCTTGCGGAAGATCGCCGACATTTTCCTTTGCTTTTTCCACTTTGCCGAATTCTTGAAGTTGTTCCTTGGTGACTGGTCCGGCACGGTGCAGTCGGAAAATCGGTTTTTTGCCATCGCGTGGTTCGATCGAGATGATGGTGCTTTCCACACCCTCACTGCAGGCTCCGGCATCGATGATGAGCGGGATACGGCCGCCGAGTTCTTTCATCACTGCGGAGGCAGAGGTAGGCGAAATGCGGCCGAAACGGTTTGCGCTGGGAGCGGCAATCGGGCGGTCGAGTTCTTTGTTGATTGCGCGGAAAACCGGGTGGGCACTTTGTCTAACTGCAACAGTCGGCAGCCCACTGGTGACCAGGTCTGGGATATCTGGGTGTTTCGGCAAGATGAGTGTCAGCGGGCCAGGCCAAAAAGTCGCGGTGAGCTGTGCCACAGTCTCAGCGATTTCTTCCGGGACGATGGCGACTTTTTTCAAATCTCCGCGCGAGGCGATGTGGACAATGAGTGGATCAAATGATGGACGTTCTTTGGCAGCGAAGACTTTGGCGACGGCTGCGGGATTCAGCGCGTCTGCGGCTAGGCCATAGACGGTTTCGGTGGGAACGGCGACGATTTCACCGGCGCGCAGCATCGTGGTGGCCTCGCGCACGGCGTCTTTCATCTCATCATCTAGGGCTTGCAGGATTCGGGTCTCAGACACGCCAGAGGTATTGGCAGAGAATCACGCGGGATGCGAACTTGAATTTTGCTGTTCCTCTGGATGCCGGAAGGCTTAGGCTGTGCTTATGAATTTATCCGTCACGCCGAAGGAGAACATCGTTCTCATCGGATTCATGGGCAGTGGCAAGTCCACGGTGGGTCGTGAGCTGCACCAGCGACTCGGCTATCCGCTAGATGATATGGACCATATCATCGAACAACGTGCGGGCAAACCGATCACGCAAATCTTCGCCGACGAGGGTGAGGAGGTTTTTCGTGAGATGGAAACTTCGTTGCTGCGAGAACTCAGTGCGGCAGAAGGTCCCGGGCGAATCATTTCCACTGGCGGTGGAGTGGTGGGCCGTGAGGCAAACCGGGAATTGATCAAACAACTCGGATATGTCGTCTGGTTAGATGCGCCGATGAAGGTGATTCTTGATCGCACACGCAAAAATCGCACACGCCCGTTGTTGCAAACCGAAGATCCTGAGGAAAAAATCTGCACGCTGATGGAGCAACGCAGACCGCTCTATCAAGAATCTGCACATCTGAAATTGGATACTGGCGGTCTTGATAGCGGCGAACTAACAACAGGCATTCTGGAATGTGCGCGGTATTATTTCTCCAACCGCACATGAGCGGCACCGAACCACAAATCAAAGCCTGGGCACGTGAGCTGGGATTCGATGATTGCCGGATCGTGCGGGCAGATGTGGCGCACCATGCCGAGGAATTCCACCAATGGATCGAGCAAGGAAAACACGGGGAAATGGCGTGGTTAGAACGCGGGCCAGAACGTCGGTGCGACCCACGCCAAGTGCTTGCCGGGGCGCGATCGGTGATTTGTTTGGCGCTCAATTATTATCCCGGCAGCAGTCCGTTTCCACCGCAGCACCCTAACAATTACCGCGTTGCGCGCTATGCATGGAATGACGACTATCACGATCTCATCGAGAAAAAATTGCGAGATTTCGACCTGATGTTGCAAACGCTCGGCGGCACACAAAAACCATACGTCGATACCGGGCCGGTGCTCGAACGCGACTTCGCGAACGACGCAGGCCTTGGCTGGAATGGCAAGTCCACCATGCAAATTCACACCAAACTAGGAACTTGGTTTTTTCTAGCAGAAGTTTTGACGACACTGGAGCTTGAACCAGACAACTCCTTCGGTGATCACTGTGGAAAATGCACGCGCTGCATCACCGCCTGCCCGACGCAGGCAATCACCGCGCCGCATCAACTCGACGCCCGCCGTTGCATTTCATACCTAACCATCGAACACAAAGGGCCGATTCCGATGGAATTTCGGGTGGCCATGGGTGATCGCATTTACGGTTGTGACGATTGCCTTGACGCATGTCCGTGGAATCGTTTCGCCGCAGCATCTCGGGATGCGACTTTTCACGCACGAGAGCAAATTTTCAAACACCAGCTCCGCGATTTTCTTGATCTCGATGATGATGCTTTTCGTGCGCTGTTTGCTAGATCTCCGATCAAGCGCATCAAGCGCGCGCGTTTTCTCCGCAATGTCTGCGTGGCGCTTGGCAATACTGGCACGCTAGATGATTTATCTGCTCTCACCCGCGCGGTTTCCGATCCTGATCCGCTGATTTCAGAACACGCTCAATGGGCGGCGGAGCAAATCCGAGCGCGCCAGATTCCTCTCGAACGGTAATTCCGTTTGCTTCATTCATTCAGGGGTTCCATGCTTCAGCAGGTGATGGTTTTTTATACGCCAAAAATCGCGCGTTTCGCTGTTCGGGTGTTGCGAGATTTTTTCTTGCACAACCACGGATTATTGTTAGCCGGTGGAGTTGCTTTTAATATGATGCTCTCGCTGATTCCGCTGTGTGCGGTCTTGGTGGTATTTTTTTCGCATTTTTTTGAGCAGCGATTGATCATGGAATCTATCAGTGCTGAGATGGCTCTGATCGCACCGGGATTCGTGCCAACGTTAAGAGAAGTGCTAACTGAATTTTTGCGAAACCGACAGGTGGTCGGCTGGATTGGCCTATTGAGTTTGTTGTTTTTTAGCTCGATGGCGTTCCGGATTCTTGAAGATGCGATTGCGATCATCTTCCATCGTCCGTTGCCGTCATTGCGGCGTAGGTTTTGGGTCTCAGCATTGATGCCGTATTTTTTTATTCTGATAGTCGCTAGCGGCTTGATTTTGGTGACCGCGGCAAACGCGATGATCGATGCGCAAGGACCGCTGTTGCGGATCTTTCCGCAGATGCAGGAATTGATTCAGGATCACGTCGGGTTTATTTTCTATCTGGCCGGAGTGTGTGGGCTGATTCTCTTGTTCACGTTGTTTTACAAAATCATGCCGGTGGTGAAAGTGTCCTTCCGCCGCGCACTTGTTGGCGGAATCACTGCCGCGGTTCTCTGGGAAATGGTTCGCCATCTCATGGTTTCCTATTTCACCAGCATGTCGATCGTCAATGTGCTCTATGGCTCGATGGCGACTATCATTATTGTGCTGCTGGTATTCGAGGCAGTGGCATTGATTTTACTGCTAGGAGCTCAGGTGATTGCCGATCTTCAGCGCAGTGCCAATGCCGGCATATGCTGGTCAGAGGATCCGGATTAACGTGCGGACATTTGACATTGTCATTATCCTTTTTAGGTTGATTTCACATCGATGGAGAAAATCTGTTATATGTTCATTGGAATCTGCGCTGTTAGCGAGTGGCCTCGCTGGTCCGTGATTTCCAAGAATAGATTTGGGAGATTTTAGCTGAGCCTTGGCTGCGGCTGACCAGGCCTCCTTGGCCGCCAGCGTTGGTATTGTGGATGGTGTCGAGCTCTTGCTTAAGAACGATAGGATAGATAAGTGATAGCCATAATTTTCCAGATTGGATAGCCACCTCTTCATCGGTGAAAGTCGCATCGAAATTTGGGGTTTTTACCCGACTGTAGTTGCCAGTGATAGAAAAGACGCCGCATGGGTGGCCATCCACAGCCTCGAAAGCTTCGAGTTTGAGTGAGACAGAGCCTTTTACTTTGCCGGCGAATAGCATCACCAGTGAGTCACCTGATACGACTAACGAATCTCCTGGCTTCATGCGTTTTTTGCCAAACCAAAGCGGGCGCGGCGAAAGAGCATTATCTTGCAGAAGTTGTTCAAACACCGGGGAAAGTTCTTTCGATAAAACCACTGATTTGAAGTCGCCTGCGTGATCCACTTTCCAGCCTTTGTTAGTGAGTTCAAAAGTGATTGATGATTTGGGGGCGGGGGCGACTTGTTTGACTGGCTCTTCGATGACTTTTTTGCCTATTTCTTTCGGGTCGAGCTTGGGAATGACAGCGCTTGGTGGTTCGACGGTGAAAGTGACCTGATGGCCTGAACGCGTAAAAGTCCGGGTGGTGGTCTGCACGCCTTTCACCGTTTCTGCGCTTTTCTCGATGGCGGATGATTGCACGTTGCGGATTGAGACTTCCGTTTCCCGAGTGCTCTTCACTTCAAGGTGTTGCGGAAAGGGCAGATCCTTGCGGAAAATCGCGCCCTCGGCAGTTTGATCGACGAGTTTCTGGAGTTCGGGATCTAGCGGGATTTTCTGTGCAATCTGAGATTTGTTGATCGCTCCTTTGACTTTGTTAGTGAGATCCTTGATTTTGTCACAGGAAGTGAGCGCAGCGAAAAGCAGCGGCAGAGTGATGAGGCGGGTATTCATGAGAATTTAGCGGGTTCCTCGGCAATCGAGTTTTTGATTCATTTCTATCGCAGGATTTTCTTCGTTGGAAACACCCACGATCACGGCTGGCACGCCGGCGACGGTGGTGTGGGGTGGCACGTCGTTGAGGACTACGCTGCCAGCGCCGACTTTGGCACCGGTGCCGATTTCCACGCGGCCGAGGATTTTGGCTCCAGCACCTAACAAAACGCCGGAGCGCACGACCGGATGCCGATCGCCGGAGTCCTTGCCGGTGCCGCCCAATGTGACTTCGTGGAGGATTGAGACATCGTCCTCAATGATGGCGGTTTCCCCGACGACGAATGAGGTCGCGTGGTCTAGCAGAATTCCGCAACCGATGTGGGCAGCCGGGTGGATGTCCACGGCGAAGGCCTCGCTGCAGAGGCTTTGCAGATAGAGCGCGAGCCAGCGGCGTTGGTCCTGCCACAGCCGATGGGAGATTCGGTAAGTGGTTAGAGCTAGAAATCCTTTAAAAAACAAAAGCGGCTCCAGCATGGAAAAGCACGCTGGATCTCGCTCGAACATTGCTTGGAGATCACGCGTGGCGCTGTGAACGATGCGCGGATGCTGCTGTAAAATTCCGGTTAGGAGCGGTTCCATCGTTTGGCGAGGCATATCTTCACGCGCGAGGCGGCGTGAAAGCCGTGCGCCGAGCGATTCTGCGGTGGAGGCGCGCGAAAAAATAACATCTTCTAGCAGGGCGGTGAGCGCTGGTTCCTCCGTCGCCACGCGGCGAGCTTCCTCCCGCAGTGTGACCCAGACGTTTTCGATGCCGGCGAGAGATTTGGCGCAAATCTGATCGGTATTATTGCTGGTCGAATTCGATTTGGTTTGTTGGGATTCGCTCATGAGGATTTCGCAGAAATTGGAATACGCGTGCCGGGCCCTGGCGCAGCTTGCGAAGCACCATGACGGGCGAACTCTTACACGGCTTGAGGCTCTAGCGCAACGTGAAGAAATTTCTGCGAGTTTTCTAGTGCAAATTCTCAATGACCTCAGGCGTGCTGGGCTAATTGAAAGCCGGCGCGGGGCAAGCGGTGGGTATTTGTTAGCTCGCAGGCCGGAGACGATCACGCTGCGCCAAGTCGTCGATGCGGTGGACCCGTCTTTGCTGCAATGCACGGTCGCCCGCGAAGGGGAATCTGGGCAGGCGGTGCGCTTGGCATGGGATCAGATCTCCACCTCGCTCCAAGCCTCGCTCGATCAGATCACTTTGGAAACGATGGCAAGCAGCTCGGGAGACGCGATGTTTTATATCTGATCTCATGAAAATTGGCGGAATTGGCCAAATAATGCCGATTTCTGCGACTCTAGGATTGCCAAATCAATTTCTCCGATTAGCAATGCGCGCCCGCCGAATTTCCGGCACCCGAAACCAAGAAGCACACCAGGCATGAAGGACCTCACCAAATATCGCAACATCGGCATTTTCGCACACGTCGATGCTGGCAAAACCACGACCACTGAGCGCATTTTGAAGCTCACCGGCAAAATTCACAAAATCGGCGAAGTTCACGACGGCGCCTCGACCATGGACTTCATGGATCAGGAAGCTGAGCGCGGCATCACGATCCAATCTGCCGCGACCTCTTGTTTTTGGAAAGGCCACCAATTCAACATCATCGACACTCCGGGACACGTGGATTTCACCATCGAAGTTTACCGTTCGCTCAAAGTTCTCGACGGCGGTGTCGGCGTGTTCTGCGCCTCTGGCGGGGTCGAGCCGCAATCGGAAACCAACTGGCGTTACGCCGATGATTCGGGCGTTTCCCGCGTCATTTATGTCAACAAAATGGACCGCATCGGCGCGAATTTCTACAAAGTCGTGGAACAGGTGAAAACCATCCTCGGCGCCAAGCCGCTGGTCATGGTGCTGCCGATCGGCGAGGAAATCGGCTTCGTCGGCGTGGTGGATCTGCTGACCCGCAAGTCATTTGTCTGGGACGATTCCGGCAAACCGGAAAACTACACGGAAGGCGAAGTCCCGGCTGACATGGCGGAAAAAGTCGAACAATACCGCGCCGAACTCATCGAGTCCGCCGTCGAGATGGAAGATGACGCGATGGAAAAATACCTCGATGGCGAGGAGCCGGACATGGCGACCATCAAGCGCTGCATTCGCAAGGGCACCATCGAACTCAAGTTTTTCCCGACTTATTGCGGCTCGGCTTTCAAAAACAAAGGCATCCAAAACGTGCTCGACGCCGTCGTGGATTACCTGCCGAACCCCACCGAAGTCAAACCCCAGCCGGAAGTGGACCTCGAAGGCAACCCGACTGGCGAATATGCCATCGTCGATGCCACCAAGCCATTCCGCGGTCTTGCTTTCAAGATCATGGATGACAAATACGGTGCGCTCACTTTCACCCGCATCTACTCGGGCACCATCAAGAAGGGCATGACTGTGCTAAACAGCTTCACCGGAAAAACCGAGCGCATCAGCCGCATGGTGGAAATGCACGCCGATGACCGCGCCGAAGTCGATACCGCACAAGCCGGCGATATCATCGCCATTATCGGCCTCAAAAACGTGCAAACCGGTCACACGCTTTGTGACGAAAACAAACCCGCCACGCTCGAGCCGATGGTTTTCCCGGATCCCGTGATTTCCATCGCCGTCGCCGCCAAGGACAAAACGAACGCCGAAAAACTCAGCGTCGCCATCGGCAAGATGGTGCAGGAAGACCCGTCCTTCCGCGTCGAAACCGACGAGGAAACCAACGAACTCATCCTCAAGGGCATGGGCGAGCTTCACCTCGACATCAAGATCGACATTCTGAAGCGCACTCACAAAGTCGAGGTCGATGTCGGCGCGCCGCAGGTCGCATACCGCGAAACCATCACCAAGGCAGTCACCGACAGCTACACTCACAAAAAACAATCCGGTGGTTCCGGCCAATACGCAAAAATCGACTACACCATCGAGCCACTCGAAGCGGGTTCAGGTTTTGTGTTCGAATCCGGCGTCGTCGGCGGCAACGTGCCGAAGGAATTCATCCCGGCTGTGGAAAAAGGTTTCAAAACCTCCATCCACAAAGGCCCACTCGCCGGTTATCCCTGCTTGGACTTCAAGGTCACCCTCAAGGACGGTGGTTTCCACGCAGTGGACTCCTCATCGATTGCTTTCGAAATCGCCGCCAAAGCCGCTTATCGCCAAACGATGCAAAAGTGTGCGCCACAAGTGCTTGAGCCGATCATGAAAATCGACGTCTTCACTCCCGACGCACAAGTTGGCGATGTCATCGGCGACCTCAACCGCCGCCGGGGCATGATCAAGGAGCAGATGACCACTCACGGTGGTGTCCGCGTGAAAGCCGATGCTCCACTGAGCGCGATGTTCGGTTATATTGGTGACCTTCGCACCATGACATCTGGCCGTGGCCAGTTCTCCATGGAGTTCAGTCACTACGCGCCGTGCCCACGCAACGTGGCCGAAGAAGTCATCGCCAAAGCCAAGGAAAAAGAAGAAGCCCTGCGCGCCAGCAAGTAAACCGTGGCGGCGGTTCTCAACCGCCATGCCCGTCATTCATCAAAAAAACCCGACGTCCACTTGCGGACGTCGGGTTTTTTTGGGTCTGCATTTCGCTCATCTGCTCAGGCACGGGGCGGGACTTTAGGCAGGTTGCTGCTTTTTTGTTATATTCTCCAAGTGTGATGTGCAGGCAGTTGGCGTGAAAGCGAATGACCCAGCCTCGCGAGCTAAATTGTATGAAAAGTGAATTGGCGAGTCAGGTCTGTAGCCGAGATGCATCGGCTAGGTTTTGACGAGTAACAAGATTTGTTATACTCCGCTTTCACCATGATTGGATTTTCCTACCACTTGATGCGATGCCTACTTGCGCCACTTGCCGGGTGGGTGATGTTATCCGATTGCTGTATTGCGGCGCCCGGTGGCGAGGACCATTTAACAGAAACAGGAGGAAACGAGGGGAGGGAGCAGGAAACCCCCGAGGTCCGTGCATTGCAGGAGAAAATCGACAAACTTGGCAAGCGGCTGAAAGGCCTTGGAGTTAGTCCTAAACCCGACGGCAGTTGCTCTTGCAGGATCGACCCAGAGAAAGCACGGGATTTGTCCGCGCTTCAAGAGCTTCCCATCAACTCGATAAAGATTATGGGAGGTAACATTGATTTATATAGAGGAGAAGTGATGGATCTAAGTCAGCTCTCCGGACTACCTTTGGAATCGTTGTTTGTTTGGAAGACTCCACTGAACTCGATACCCGTATTCACGGCTCGGCGCCTTAAGAAGCTTCTGATTATGGGCGCGGAGATTTCTGATATCTCGCCTCTGAGAGATCAACCGCTAACGGAACTGGAGTTATGGTGTACCAACGTTGCCGATATTTCCCCGCTGAAAGGAATGCGGTTGAAGGTTCTCAATATTGAGAGCGAAGGTTCCAGTGAGGTTTGCGACCTGACTCCTCTTGAGGGAATGGAACTTGAATCGCTCAGGTTCGATGAAGACTGCGTTACCAAGGGAATGGATACCGTGCGCAGCATGAATACGCTCAAGGAAATCAACCAGAAAGACCCGAAAGAGTTTTGGAAAGAGTATGACGCAAAAGCCGGAGCAAGGGAAAAACTTGCAAAAACTGGACTGAGCTTCGCGCGGGTCAGCATCGATGAAGACGGTGGCTTTTACTTAGGCTATCAAGGCGATGTTGCGGGGCTTGGTGCGCTCCAGGGGTTGCTGGTGAAGGATTTGAGCATCAGCGCATCGGAGGTTCCAGATCTTTCCCATCTTACTGGTTTGCCCGAGATCGGACTCTTGATTAAGAGCAAGGAGAAGGTTGATCTGTCACTTTTGAAAAAATCGCAGATCAAATATCTCAGTTTGCAATGCGGAGGTCCGCTGGATTTGTCACCCCTGCGTGAGACGTCCATCAAGTCACTCGGCATAAAGTGCGATGATCCAGTGGATCTAGCACCTATTCGCGACATGAAATTGAGTTCGCTTTCTCTTCGCTGTCGGATGGTGGAAAATCTCTCCCCGCTCCGAGGAATGAAACTGAAATCATTGAGTCTCCATGGAAGCGGAGTAACAGATCTCGGTTCGTTGGAAGGGGTGTCGGTAGAGATAATTCATTTCGATCCAAAGCGAACTACGAAAGGGCTGGAAATCCTTCGTTCATTGAAGTCGCTGAAAAGCGTGAATTCCTTAGAAGCGGAGGACTTTTTCAGTCGTGCCGAGGACCCTATCAATGACTCAGACGAGTGCGAATAATCCAGATGATCCGCAACAATGACCTCAACCGATCGGGGTCAAGACCGTGGTTGATTCAATTGTGCACCCTCAGTTGGCGAAATCCATGGTTCCCAAATTTTGCAAGAGACGATACATTGCGCGTGACATGATGACCGCCAACGACGCCTCATTGCTTGGAAAATTGCAAGAATCCGTTCCATTTACAGAGCATCCGTTTGCGGAGCTGGGGAAATGCTGCGGCTTATCTGAGGAACAAACGCTTGCCCGCGTGAAGGCACTGAAAGAGGAAAAAGTCATCCGTCAAATCAGCGCGATTTTCGATACCCGCAGCCTCGGATACGCCTCCAGCCTCGTCGCTGCGAAGATCTTGCCTGAGAATCTCGATGCGGCGGTATCATTGATCAATTCCCACCCAGGTGTTAGCCATAACTACTTGCGCAATCATGAATTCAACCTCTGGTACACCATCGCAGTGCCGCCTGCTAGCAGACTTGGTCTGGATGGAACGGTGGAATTACTGCACCGTCTATCCGGAGCGGAATCCACGCGTTTGTTGCCAACATTGCGTCTGTTCAAAATAGGCGTGCGGTTTGATGTTGAGGGCGAGGCAAAACCTGACGACCAATCTGCCCCGGCCTACACCGAGGCTAACCGACAGGAAGCTAGCCCGCTCAGCGCTATCGAAATTAAATTCGTACGCGTGATGCAGCGGGATCTGGCATTGGTGCCATCACCTTTTGTCGTGATAGCAGAAGAGCTCGGGATCTCGTTTGAAGATGCGGCTAAGCTGCACCAAAATTTTCTAGCAAGTGGCAGAATGCGGCGCTTTGCTGCGGTTCTCCACCATCGCAAGGCAGGATTCGGAGCCAATGCAATGGGCGTCTGGGCTGGCCCGCAGAATGATCCGGAAGCATTACAAAAGCTCGGTGAAACCATGGCTGGATTTCGCGCGGTGAGCCATTGTTACCAACGCCCCAGCTATCCAGAATGGCCCTACAACCTCTTCACCATGGTCCACGGCAAGTCAGAGTTAGAGTGCGAGCAAACCCTGCAAGCCATCGCCGAAGCCACCGGTATTTCTGATCGTCATGCGCTTTATTCCACTCAGGAATTTAAAAAAGTTCGCGTCCGTTATTTCACTGATGCCGAAGTGGAATGGGAGGAGGCGCATTAAAATCTTCCAGCAAGTGAATTTGTTAGGTAGTTGTATCCGAGCAAGGAAAGTAGAAACCATGGATGAAGAACCCGTCATCCGACAAAGGAAAATGACAAAGGTGTTCCCGGCCAATTTTACCACTGATTACACTGATTTTGACTGATTTCACAGAAAGAATTGATAGGGATTTTACTAACGTTATAAGTGAACAGCTCACTCTCTCCAACCTCTTCATAATCACTAAAATCAGTGGTTCTCATCTTCCTATTTGGGTTTGCGCAACAACTGGTGAGAGCCGCGAAACTAACATTTTAGGGTTGGCGGATTTCCAGTTTGAGTTTGCCGTCAGTTGGATTTTCAAATGGCCCTGGAGTTGGGTTTTTCTTACTGCGTGGTTTGCCGAAATAGTCGGTATCGAAAATGAGCGGTGAGTCGTCCGAGTTTACGTATGGCAGACCGGCGATTTGAGTTTTGCCGAGAACTGGGGTGGTGATCGGCTTTGTATCGGTTTGGCCGAGTGTGGGACCGGCGGTAAAAACAAGGTGGTATTGGCCGGCCTGTTGGATGATTTTTGCGATTAGATTTTCCGATTGCTGGGGGATCTTGGAAGCTTCTTGAGTGTGGGGTTTGGCTCCGTTGAAATAGACGTTGCCACCCGTTAGCAGCGGAAAGCCGGAATATTCATACACCCATAAACCGTAGCCGCCGTTTTCTCCGGGGTCTTTGTTTGTGGGTGCTTGCGCGGCTGACTCAGGTTCTCCAGAGCCCACGATGATATTGTTATAAAATCGATTGTCGCCACACTTGATGTTAGCCAAACCGCTGATCGTTGTTGAATGCGGCGGATGGTAGGGTGTATCACGATTGCCTTCCGGAGTGACAATGATTTTTCCGGCGATGAGATTGTGGAGGTAGGCACCGCCCTGTGAACAGTCACGAAAAGTTATGTTAGAAAGTGATAGATTGTGATCGACGACAAACGGTCCGTGATTGACCTCGATGAAAAAGTCTTGGTAGTTATCATGCAGCAAATTTTTTGAAATGCGCGTGCCCTGAGTCATCCAGTCGAGCCAGATGCCGCCAATTCCGCCGACTGGATGGACGCCAGCAATTCCGCCGACGTGGTGGATGTGATTGCGGAGGATTTCAGTATCGATGGCACCATGGAATTTAATGCCGCCCATTTCGCAGCCATCGAACAAGCGGCGGACGTGAATGTCATGGATGAGATTATCGGTGATACTACTGAACGCACAGCCGAGGCTGCCGACGATGCCGGCTTGTTCACAGTGGGAAATCGTGTTGTTGCGGACGATGTGATGGCCGATATTTTCCTTGGTCCAAGGAATCGGGTGACTTTGGGCACGTTTGATGGTTTCGACATAACCCTCTGCACTATCAGCTGAAGTGTTATCGTAGGCGTCGCCATATTTTCCGAGTGAGATTCCGCTGCAAATCGAATGGCTGATTGTGTTATTCTCGATGATCCAGCCTTTGCTCCAATGGGTTCCGATCAAGCCGACTTGTTCGGCGGTGGGTGGAGCCCATGGGGTTGCGGCGTGACGCATGATGAATCCGCGCAGCGTGATGAAATTTCGGCCCGGTTGATCTGGATAGAAAATTGTGTGACGCACGTTGATTTCCACTTGTTGCTCATTAGGATCGACGCCTTTGAAACGTGCAAAAATCGTGGTGTTGTCTTTTTCGACCCGCGCAAACCACAGCGGATTTTCGTTATTGGCATCCATCACGTTTTCGAGCTTGGCCGCCTCACTCAGCCAGATTCCATTCAGATAGACGGCGCCAGTGTGGTGGCTCCGGCCATTGTCCCCGAACCAATCGCCACGAATGAGATCGTTGTATGGATTAAAATCGCCGAATAAGGAATTCGGGATCGTCACTTGCCAGACATCATTCTGAAATTTCACCCAATTTTTAATGATTTCAGAGCCCTTGACTTCCACCTTTTCGCCGGGGGCGGCTTGATAGGTGATACGGCGTGAGTCAGACTCGCCGCCGCGTGGTGGGTTGATGCGTTCGCGGTAAGTCCCGGCATGCACGGTGATGACATCGCCGGGCTGGGCGAGTTCCGCACCGCGTTGAATGGTGCGCAGCGGAGCGTCCTTGTTGCCGGGTGCAGAGTCATCTCCGGTGGTGGTGATGTGGAATTCAGCCGCGTGGAGTGCAGCGATGAGACAAAAAATGACAGAACAAGCGGGAATTAATTTCATTGAAATGATTTAGAAGGTTGGATTGCCGGAATAGATTTATAAGCCCGTAGTGGCAGAAATCTCAGGAAGAATCAATCGTTGATTCTAATCTCAGTGTTGTGCGCCGAGCAAAGCAAGGCGCTTCTTATCAGGTGAAAGACCTGA